>ERZ1034897.390-NODE-390-length-22647-cov-312.841625_pt1 | contig 22647 bp, 30 predicted proteins | sample MGYA00520629_ERZ1034897 | MGnify/ENA primary metagenome ERZ1034897 (study PRJEB33766, sample SAMN09781789) | gut metagenome | biome: gut microbiome | host: Homo sapiens | place: Madagascar | study: EMG produced TPA metagenomics assembly of the PRJNA485056 data...
GGTAAACGAAAAGTCAGATTTAGGTAAACGAAAAGTCAGATTTAGGTAAACGAAAAGTCAGATTTGATATGAGTGATGAAAATAAAAACAATGGTTTAGCTTGGATAAACACTCCTTTTTCGCTCACGAAACTGGATAGACAATACTCTCTGTTTCAGCAGAATGTGTTGATGATAACAAGCACACACCTGCAGAAGTTTGTAGATGAATACTTTTTGGAGAAGAGGCAGTTGGGCGACGCTCGTTCTGATTTTCTGTTTGAGCAAGGTGTAGATCATATCGTGATGAATATTCCACCTATCAAGATAGATATTCATGATTTCATTACTTGCGAGAATATGAGCTATCAGAAGTTGAGAGCGGAGCTGAAGACAAGCATTCTCGATATGACGGTAAGGAGTACACTGCCCGATGGTAGCGACGAGTTTGCTCATATATTCAGCCGAATGAGTATTCCATCGTCGAAGAACGGATATACAACTAAGGACGGAAAGAAAGTGAGCCGCATATTGGGATATATTATGCTTGAGATTGACCCGAAACTTTCTAAGCGGGTGTTTGATATGGGGCAGGGGTATATTCACCATATATCTATGATAGCGAAGTTTGCAAAGAATGTGAATACACCGCGCGTATATATCTATCTCTTGCGCCAGATAGGATTGAACCGCAGTATGGATATATCGGTGCCTTTCCTGGAATTGAAGTCTTATCTCGGTTTGGTAGAGATTGATGCCGACAAGAAAGAAATTCTGAAAAACGAATTTGGCGAGCCTGTGATGAACAAATACCCCAAGTTCTCGCAGTTCCGAAAACAGGTTCTCGATGTGGTATGTAGGGATTTGCAGAGGATGGAGAAGTTATCACAGACGGACATCGTATTTGATGAGTTGAAAGACGATGACATTATCTATAAATCGGGTAAGCGAAAAGGTGATCCCGACTTTATCAGGTTTCATGTGAGACGCACGGTTGTTGGCGAGAATCATCTATCAAAGGATAAGAATATGGACGTGGCCGCCACTCTGAATGAGCGATACAAACAGAACCGCACACCGAAAAAAGGCACACCAGTAGAGGGTGATATATTCGCCCATGTGCATCAGCCTACAGAAGGTAAACTCGTTACCGAGGTAGGCGAGGGCAGCGACAAGTGGAAGGCATTCTGCGAGCTCGTTATAGGCGATGCTGAGAAATCACTGATTTCCCGCATTTCCTTCGTCGGCATGAAGAATGATAGGTTCTGCGTGGAGTGCAGTGATGATGATTTCGAGATGATCAGAAATCTTGGTATTGAAGACAAGGCAAAGGAGTTCTTCGATTGCAAAGGGTCTTTCGCTCCGGTGTTCTATCGCGGATAAAAGTAAAAAGGTAAAAAGGTTAAATCTCCTTTTTACCTTTTTTTTGTCCCACCCGTTTCCCCTTCTTTTCGTACCTTTGCACCAGAAACATTAAATAAATGAAAACGTATGAAAAGGAAAGAGATTATTCATCTACTCTTGATTGCAGTAGCGATGATGATGCTAGCGGCTTGCACTACTTCTCGACGAGTGGTTAGCGATAACCACCAGGAGGTGAAGGATAGTGTGAGGACCGAGCAGACGGATAGCGTGCATAAGCAGGTAGCGGCAAGCGATAGCGCAGCCAGGAAGCTCATCGAGGATAAACAGACCACTGTCACCTCCTCGGAATCGGGCGAATATGAAGAAACCGTCCAGGAACATATCACCGAGACTACCGATTCTTCCGGCAACAGGCAGAAGACTACCCAGCGCACCACCCATCGCAAAGGCAGCCACAGCAACCAGTCATCCTACGATGAGCGTTTGCGGATGCAGCAGCAGGAAATCAATCGGATGCAGAAAATCATCGACAGCCTATCCGTCCGCACCCGCAGCAACGTGAGTACTCACTGGGAAGCTACCGACAGCCTATCAGATACGCCGGAAAAAAACACCAGGGAGACAAGAAAGGCAACCTGGCAGGAAACGGCAAGAAAGAACGCCTTTGCCCTGTTCCTGATATTAGTAGTGGTGCTGTTACTGACAACTCTCAAAAAGCATGATGACCATGGGCAAGGGAAGAAAGAACAGAAATGATTACGACCTCGTAGATAATGAGGAGCAGGCAGAAGTGACGCTGCATGATTTTGTCATTCCGGCAAAGATAGAAGCCTTCTGCAATCAGTATGAACCGCAGGATCATTGGACGGAAGGTTGCGATACCTACACCGATTACCAACTGCGAAGTTACTTCAAAGCAGTAGTCTGTCCGCTTGGCGACCCGTTGAGCCTATATCTCCTGGAGTTAGGTTATCGTGGCTTCAAAATGCGGAACGATGAAAGCGGGGAGCCAGTCATCTATTGCAAGGCGAAGATTTAAAAAGCCTTATGGCTGCGGATTTCAAATCCGCAAGGAAATATGTCGAGCCTTTTTAGACGGCGGATTTCAAATCCGCCGGAACGCCTAGCGGCCCCCCCCACCTAGCAGAAAATACAATATTTCGCCGAAAATATATACTTAAAAATACAATTTTTCTCGAAAAATATATAATAGATTTAAAATACAAGGATTTATGGGTAAAGATAACAGACCTCACAACTATCTGAAGATAGCAGAGGAGAGTGAGACAGGCAAGAAGCTGAAAGCATTTCTTGCCGAATGCAGTGAAGCAAGCGAGAAGGCAAGAGCCTGGGCAGAGAAGCAGGGAGCCAATACCTACTACGAGTCACCCGAAGGCTTTGCCGGAGGTGTAGTGATGGTAGAGTTCAAGAATACCATCCACAAGGAGGGATGGAAGAACGTGCAGATGCCTACCAAAGACGGTATGCAGAGCACATCACTCTTCATTCCTGATGAGAACAGCGAACTGGAGAAAGAGATGCTATCACTTCCGATCGTAAATGAAACGGCACTCATCGCTATCCTGCAGTTCAAACCAAAAATGGCAAAGGGCAAGGATGGGAAGGAAGCGCAGCTTCCGTTCACCTTCGGCGTCACAACGCCACCGCTCTTCCTGCATCACGGCTTCTTCTACACCGATGTGCCTTACGAGAGCACAAGCACCGACTGCCAGGTAATCGAGGAGAAAGAGTTTCTTCGCCGCAGAATGGCAGCAACTAATGAGCAAAAGTAGTATTTCATATATAATTAAGGTTTTTATTTAAGTTTTTATTTAGTTTTTATTTAGGTTAGTATTACTAGTTTTTTTTCAAAAAGTTTAAAGGTTATACGATGTTGCAGCCAGCCGTCCGTGATGGATAGCTGGCTGCTTTTTTACACGCCCTGAAGGGGCAGCAGCTCCTAGCCCAGGGCACTCGCCCTGGGTAAACATCGCAGCAGGAATGCGCCCTGCAAGGGCAAAAGCCTTAACTACTCCCGATGGTGTATATCTTCCGCCACCATACCCAAGCCGTTCTGCTGAATGTTCAGTCGATGAGTCAGCTCACTGATAAGTTTCTGCTGATCGCCAATCTGCTTCTGCTGCTCGGCGATAATATCGAGCATGCGGTTAAGGGTGGCCATGCTGATGCCCGGATCAGCATCAGGAGCAGGCTCCGCAATCGGAGTAGGGGCAGTCTCATTCATAGGGGCAGCGGCATTCTCTCCCTTATACTCTTCCTTGCGTCCGAGCCTTGCCCCCTTTGCGCCCCCGTCCCCAGCGATTCCATCGCTGGTCCACCCAGGCACCACCGATTTCACTCTCTCCACATCGAGCGGATTGCGCAGGACACGCGTACCCAGTTTGCGCTTCTCGTCATTATCTATATATCCGCCATCTGGCTCAAACTGATCATCAATACCAGGCAGCACGTGCTCTATGCCCTCATCGTTCTCTCCCGTCTGAGCATCCGCATCCACAATAAAAGCCGAGAGCGGAACGTGAAACGCATTGCAGAAGCGCAGCAGGGCGATGGTAGGCAGTGGCGACTTCATTCTTACCCAACTATCCAGGCACGCATTGCTTGTGGTACCCATAGCCTTCATAATTTGCTTATTGGTGATTTTTCTGTTGGCTTCCATCCATTTGTCAAGGAAGCTGTAGTTATAAAAGTACTTCATATCTCAAGTATATTTAAAAGGTGAATAAACTCTAATCTGCTCATCTGAAAATCAATTAATATATCTTACCTATGTTAAATTCCCCTAATTTCTGAAAGAAAATATAGGTAACATTTGGTAGTTATGATTTTATTTCCTAAATTTGCACCAAAATTAAGAAATAAAACTGAGATGACAAAGGAAATTATAGAAAAAGTTACGCAGAATAATACTCCGTTAGAGGTAAATGATATTTCTGCTGACGAAAAGAAGAACTTAGCTGAGTTTTTATCAGCCAAAGGCTTCACGATTTCGACTTTTTACCTTCGTTTCTTCCAGAAGGGTTTCGATGCCTGGGAGATCCTAGGCATCAAGAACTGCAAAAAGCAGTTCTTAGCTATACCGGAAGTAGCTAACCTATTATCCGAGTATGTGGAGACCGATGCCCTGGGTAACGAGATTGGAAAGAAAGGTTATCTGACAGAGGCTGCCAAGAGCGAGGAGCCAGGTGTATTCTACACTTGTCTGAAAAAAGCCAGCAGCGGTCTCTGCATGAAGTTCTTTGCCTTCATGGAGGAACGCGGTATGAGCCGCACCACCATCATCAAGCGGTTTACCGCCGATGATTGGAAACCGTGGGAGCAGGAAGGCATCAGGGCGCTCTTGCAGACAAGAGTAGCCTAAGCTGTCATATCCCCCTCGCTCCCGTTCCCAGCGATTCCATCGCTGGTCTTTAATGAAACATTCATAACTACAAATGATAGATGTAACTGTTGATTTTGAAACCTGTTCGCTTTCTCCCACCGCAGCCGTTATGAGTATCGGCGCGGTGGCATGGAAGCGCTACGGTAAAGAGAGTCCCTTCTTTGATGAAGGTGACGGCGTTTTGAGAAATTCCACATTCTCTGCCCACGTTGACCTGCGAAGCATGTTCCTGAATGGGTTCGCCTTTGATCAATCGACGGCAGACTGGTGGGCAAAGCAGAGTGACGAGGCAAAAGCTGCCTTGCTCGATAGCGACAGCGACGAGTCACCTTGCCAGCCTATTGATGTGGTAGTGACGTGGTTCTTCGAGTGGATACAAGATGTGAAGAAGAAACTCGGTGATGAAGACCTTTGCCTTTGGGCGCAGGGTACCGACTTTGACCCAGCTATCCTGAGATATATCTGTTACAAGCTGGGCATCAAGTTCCAGATTAAGCATACCCAACTGAGAGATCATCGCACGTTCTATCTTGAACTTGCGAGAATCATCTGGGATGCAGCCGAGCCAAACGAGGAACGTTTCGACCTAGACAAGGCTTACGCCCTGACTACGGACTACAAGGACATCGCCGATGACGAGGGTGCGGCACACGCCCCGCTCTTCGACTGCAAGCGAAGTATCTACAGTACCTGGCAGATGATGAAGAAGATAAGAGAAGCCTATGCCTAGGCTATTCGATTTGCCCTATATCCCTAACCGGACGGGCATACAGCAGAGGCACAGGAATCTATCCCGATATAAGATGCTCCATCGCTTCGCCTATACCGAGACGATGAGCGGACTGAGGGATGACATTCCAACTCTTCTCTTCTATGCTCCCTTCGCCCTATTGAAAGATACCTGCGAGTATCTTTGCAGGATGATGACGGGCAGCGTGGAAGATATGATTATCACGCCTTCGCACAGTTGCCGCCGGAAGAACGGCAAGATCTATTGGAGGCAGGAGGTGCAGATCATCGGTCTAGATACCGATTTCCTCACGATGGAAAGTCTCTCGCAGATGATAGTACACCGCATGGAAACTATCTGCAACTGTAAGATCAGGCATTATCGCCTGGAAACATTTCTGAATTTATAAAACATAAAGATATGAAGAAATAAAAGATATTCTGCATGACATCATGCAACTTCGGTACGATATACTCGATCCGACTTTATTTTATTAGACAACCGAGCCATCGGTTAAATGGCTGGAAGAACTGGACGGGTAATGAGTGAACGCTGCAAAGCTTCACAGATAAGTTGATACCCTCCACCGCAACCTCGGAACGATAAGTGAAAAGTCTGATTAAAAAGCCTGAGGAATACTTATCGATGCGGTAAAAAGGCATCCTCGAAATTTTGCGGCATTACCCCGAAAGTTCTTCTTTCTTTGAAACATTGATATTAAGAGAATAGGGGGAGGCATTCTGGAAACGCTCTTATGCAAGGGTAGTGGGAGTCAGCAATGCCCCACGACTACGTATGCTGCATCTTTGCTGCGGGCGAGTACCACAGATTTTCAAATGCTCCGACCGCTTGCTCTGGAATATAACCTGGAAAGGTGCAAACACTTGAAGTTTGGCCTACCCTTTGCGCCCCCGTTCCCAGCGATTCCATCGCTGGTCAATGGTCAAGAGTGGTGCCTTCCCTTTCTCTTATAACTCTATAAATACTCTTGATATAAGATATGTTATTCCACCCTATATTGAACCAGCTTGCCAATCTTGACATGGCTTTCCTCGTAAAACCTGCCGATGAGCAGCGCATCGAGGGACAGACTGCCTGTTTCTGTCCGCTCTGCCAGAAGGAAGAGGCAGACGATGGCGAGCAGGGCAAGGCAAAACAGACACCACACCTCATTATATACAATAATGAGCGTGGCGGTATGTATAACGGCGTAGGGGTAGATAATAATACCAAGGCAGAGCATGGTGCCCTGCGCTGGATGTGTACCAAGACCGGCAAGTATGGCTACGGAGCCTTGGAACTCTATGCCGCAAAGCGCAAGCTGCCGATGCACGGAGCCAGTCTGCTTCGCCTTTGTCACGACCTCGTGGTAAAGGCGTATGGCGACAACGAGAAGACGAGAGCCAAATGGCCTGCGCTCTTTGCTAAGATGGACTATCGAACTATTGCCGCACAGACGATAGAGACATTCTCTTTCATGCCAAAAACTGATTTCAATCCCCAGGAGCTTGCAGCCCTGGGGTGCGAGGTCACATCAGTAAAAGGCATTCCGCAATACGGTTTCGGCAAGGACTTCAATACAAGAATGCTGAACGAAGATTTCCGAATCTATGCCGTGGACCAGGTAACGCTGCCTAATGTGGTGAGAAACGGGCAACTGGTGAGTGAAGTGATTTACGGAACACCCTGGAATCCGCTGTTCGTCTGTTTCGCCACCGATGTGATAGCCCCGCAAGGAAGCTGCGGCTGCTTCTTCCGTCCGGCAATGCTGCAAGACCCGATAGTCTTCTCTACTTGCGAGGATCACAGCGTGAGGAAGGTGAGTAAATGGCTCATGGGCGACAAGGTTTTCACCTATGCCATGGACCATCGGAGTAACAACTCTACTGCCGTTCACTCGGCAATAGAAAAGTTACAACCGGGAGAAGTTTATACGGAGACTAAAGAAATATGGGTAGAGAACGAAACCAAGGACGGAGAACCGAAAGGTACCTTCCATACTGAGGATAAACCTATAGAAATAGGTGACATCAAGGCTCAGAACATCGTTTTCTGCCGAACACCCGAAGACGCATTGAGTATCTATTACGCCATGCGTTCCCTGCGTCAGGATAAGGCGCAGGATAAGCATTTTCAGAAATACTGCTGGTACCACGTAGCCTTCTCGCTAGGCAGAAGAAACTTCTGGTATATCGAGCGTGGGCAGTGGAGGCAGGAAAAACTCGACTTCAATGCTTTGCTGTATCAGAAAATGAAGCGATTTGCCGAAAGGGTCATCATGATTTACCCTAACGACATTGCCAGCCAAAGGGATTGCGGAGCCATCGCAACTAAGTATTGCGATATTTGTTATGCCACGCTGCCCGATGGCTTCAGAAGTAGATATAATCAACGGTGGAACTGGTTGTATGGTTGCTCACCACGAAGCGTGAGAGATTATCTGATGTGCTATCACATGGATGATGCCGACAACTTCAAGTTCGACCACGATATAAGGTTGCCGCTATATTCGAGATTGCGGGGAGCCAACAATACGGACCCATTCGAGATAGAATATCCTCGTGATCCGAGAAGCGGCAAACCTAAACCGCCTACCTGCAAGGTATCGCCTACCAAGGTGTGGCTATTTATGACCTGCCACGGATATTACCGAATGATAGACCCTGAGAGTACCGACCTCGTAGGTCAGTATATTCATCTGGATAGATGTTTCGTGGAATACATCGATCAGAAGAGTATCATCCAGGCAACAAAGGTTCAACTCCTGCAGTTTACTGAACAGAGTTGGCGGTATAATGACAAGGAGCGCAAGATGATGTCAGATTGCGCTAACCTGATAGACAAGAATTTCAGTGAGAAATCGGCTGGAGGCTTGCAGAGCATGGTGATAGATTTCACCGAAAGTTTCGATGCGCATACGGAATATTTCTTCTTCCGCAATGTAGCGTTAAAGATTACGCCAGAAACCATCATGCCAGTCAGTTATGAAAAGCTGAATTTCTTTATCCCAGCCCTGGCAAAGAAACCGTACGATTTCACGATGAGGGTATTCAATCCTCCTTTCGTTATCAGCGAGAGCCAGGAATATAAGGATAAGGTAGCAGCCATCGCCCAAGATGAAGCGCAGGTTAATGAGGACGGTTCTCCTGTCTTTACGAGAGCCGAAATCGACCAGAAGAAGAAAGACCTCAAAGACTGGGCACAGACCTTCCGCTGGCAAGTAGATTGGCAAGGTAAGCAGGAGAAGGAACTTTGGCCTGTACTGAGAGTGATACGCGGTTGCTGCAATGTGCAGTGGAGACTGGAGCAGGATAGTATTCGCAACAAGAAGCCGATGCCTGCTGAAGCCATCGCCGACATTAACTCTCATTTCGCCAACATGATTTCCTGCTTGGGAAGAATCTGCTATCGCTCATGGGCTGACATGCAGAGTATCTGTCCCTATCTCCTCGAAGATGCGGTGGAGGACGAAAAGCAGGCAAGTGGCGGTTCGGGCAAATCTTTGATGATAAACCTCGTGGTAGGTTCTGCTGTGAATGTGCTGCGTGTCGATATGAAAGAGTTTGTAACGATTGCCGACGCAAAGTTTGCTCTTTCTGATTTACTGATATATCCCGGTAAGTTTAGAGTAATACACTGGGAAGATAAGCCTTCGGGTTTCCCGATGAAGTACTTCTATATTAAGGTAACGGCAGGTGCCAAGGTTGAGCGAAAGTTCGGCGACCCTATCGTCTTCAAGCTGGAGGAATCGCCATTGAACGTGATTACCAGTAACTATCAGCTAAGTGATAGTGAAGATAGTACACTCAGACGTTTCCCTTTGGTGTCATTATCCGACAGATTTTGCGGTGAGAACCCAATGAAACATAAGTTGGAGCGCTCTCCCAAGGAAGTGATGAAAAATCTCGCCTCGGACCCCGAAAAACTGAACGAGCGAGACCGCAATCAGGCGATATATATCTGTGCCCTTGCCGTGCAGTTCATCATGCGCTATCATACCTTTGCGGTTGCTCCTCAGAAGAACGTTCAGCGAAGATTGATGGTAAGAGAGCTGACCGAGAACACGGTGAACTACTTTGAGTGGTTCTTCAGCCGTAATGAGGTATATTCAGCACCTATCTGTGCAGACGAAATGTTTAATGAGTTCATGCGAGATTGGGCTGATGCCAGCGAGGGTAAGAGCAAGGAATACAGCCGAGCCACCTTCAAGAAGAAAATCAGGAAGTATTGCGAGAATATGAGTATCGACTGCAATCCGGAGAATCTTCTGATAGGTGAGGACAATAAGCGCCATGGCTGTTTCAAGCTTCGAGCCTGGATAACGGAGGAGTACTTCGTAGGACGGGAATGGGAGAATGATGAAAGTGTTGAGCCGAAGCATATCCGCAGGGTGAAGACGAGCAAGCACGTCTATTTCTTCTTCCGCAAGGGTAAGGATCACATTCCGGAAAGCTATGATGAGTTGAAACGGATAGCGAAGGAATATGTAGAAGGTCCCGACCCATTACCGTACCGTGATGATGATGGCAACATCGTCTCCCTCACCCCAGAAGAGGAAGAACGCTGGAAAGCATTCACCTCCCGCAAGCAGGGCAGAAGGCAAGCGATACCTAACGGCAGCGATAGCAGCAATGCAGCAGCTACAGTAGGCGAAATAGATAAGAGCGACTTGCCGTTCTAGTCACCGTTCCCGGCGATTCTATCGCTGGTCATCTTAAACTCAGAAAGCAAAAATGGCAAAGAAAGAAGAAACAAAGAAGAAAGGCATCCGGGTAGCCAATCGGCAAGCCTGGGTAGATACCTTTGTGTATCTCTGCCCTTGTCACCGAGGCGGTACAGGCCCCGGTGAGTATTGTGAGAATCCAGACGGTACCCGAACCAACTGCACGGGCAGATGCACCTATACCGGTAGCGGAGCCTGCGAGCAGGTAACGCAGTTCTTCAAAACATATCTTAAATTTGTAAACAAGGAAATTGAATTTCTATAAAAAAATAAAAGCAAAATGAAAATACAAGCGCAATCATCTCTCTTGCTCCGTCAGGCTTTGCAGAAAGCTGCGAAGTGTATTGATAGCAAGTCAACCATCGTCATCTTGAGCAACGTGCTCTTAACCCAGCGCAAGGAAGACGGTAAGTTCTTCTTCGTATCAGCTACCACTGATTCCGAACTCACCATCCCTGCCCCTCTCAGCATCGTAGAGGGCAGCTTTAAGAAAAATGTCGTTCTGCCTATCACGTCTCTGTTATCGCTCCTCTCTACACTCCCTGCTGACTGCGTAGTCACCATGGACCTCTCTGAGGATAAGAATCGCTCAATGAATATCGAGTACTGCACTCAGAATGGCGATAACGTCAAGAAGGGTAACGTCAGTCTGGTATATTTCAGCGCAGAATCATTTCCTCGTGCAGCGCAGCCCGATAATTCCAGTCTTCACATCTCCCTGCCGATGGCAACCTTCAGCAATGTGCTCTCTCATGCCGGCAAGTTTGTATCCGATTCCGAGCTTCGCCCAGTGATGAAAAGCCTCTGCATCGATGTAGCCGAGGATAGAAGTGAGGTTATCTTTGTGGCATCAAACGGCCACGTCCTCATTAAACTGATCCATACCAATAATCCCGAAACGGGAGGCAGCAACTTCTTCCGTAGCGGAACACCGGGAAAAATTCTCGTATATAGCTCCTTCTTCAAGACCCTTTCCGTTTTCTACGACTGCGAGGATATTGATATTGAGGCAAACGAGAAGGTGGTACGCTTCACATCAGGAGATGATATTACCTTCGTCTGCAAGAAGGCAGAGGGACAGTACCCTAACTACAACTCCGTGATTCCTCGCAACAATCCTTATAAGGTTACAGTAGATAAGCGGGAGTTAGCAAGTGTGGTGAAGCGTGTGGCACTCTTCTCCAGTGAGAGCAGCAATATGGTCGTTCTGAAGAAGGATGGAATGTTCCTCGATATTTCCGCCCAGGACTTAGACTTCAACATGTCGGCCAACGACCAGGTGCTCATCACTGACGGCAGTTGTCCGGAAGGTCATCGCATCGGTTTCAAGGCAAGCTGTCTGCTCGATGCCCTGGCACCTATCCCAGATGATACCGTTACCCTGCACCTGGGCGATCCAAGCCGTGCAGGAGTAATCACTGCCAATGAGTCTTCACCACGAGCATTGACCCTGCTCATGCCAATGATTTTGAACGAATAATATATTCTCAGAAATACTGATAAGATTATGGATGATACTTTGTTATTCATACCTCCCTGCTGTGTAGATAAAAAGCTGCCCAAGGCAGTGATGCAGGCTCCACGGCGAGCATTGACCTTCTACACCCATGGCGATGTGCTGCTGGATAAATTCTTCCACGCCATCGGATATTTGGCTGATACGACTCCCAACCGCCCAGCGAAGAAGCATTTCTGCGTGATGGTACTGGCGATGACCGTAAGCAGAACATCTGCCACTGGATATATGGTCCAGTATCTACGCACCTGTTTCGAGCGGAAATGGATAACCCACCTGGTGCTTTCCACCGACAAGAATGTGGAAGACTGGATAGATGTTCACCTGCAGGAGTATAAGGATCGCATCTTATATATCAGCCACAAGGACGTAAGCACTCAGACCTCGCACCTGGTTCTCTACAATGAGGAGAAGGCTTTCACCCTGGCGGGTCCGATGCTCGATGCCCAAAACGGCAAACTGTCGCATTATACGATGGTCCTCTATCCTGACTATTCGGCTTGCAGCAATGCCTCCGACTGGTCGAACCCGCTGCGAAATATCTGTTTGCCTGATATATTGCGACACCGGCAGCGGGTAGCCAAGAGCAAGCTGGAGGTAAAAAGTATGATCCTCGACCGATTTCTGCATGCGAACTTGCCGCCTTATCCGGAAGACAAGGAGCAGGAAAGTCATCGTGACTATCACGATTTCGGTGGAATGATGTAGGCATTTATAAACCGATAAATAAAGTGTTGTTATGGCAAAATATCATCAGTCTTATCAGAACCTCCGCCAGTTCTGCGAAAAGTGGCAGTGGATAGACCCCCGCAGCGGTCAGCAGGTTACTGGCTATGTGCATCCGCAGACAGCGAGGAAGGTAGAGCGCAAGCCGTTCTACATCAAATTCCTCACCAAGACCGGACACGTAGATGAGGGCGAATGCGTCTGTCTGAAGGTGGATATTATGCGCCACCAGAGAAAGGTGCAGTTCGTCAAGAGCGGAGAAATCAGGGTGGTGAACGATATTCTGGTACTGGAAGTAGATGGTACCAGGTTCATCACCCATTAAAGAAGCATCTTCATGTTTTCAGAATAGATAAAAATACGGTTTCTAAACTCTAAAGTGTTCATCTTTTTTTAGGTGAAATTTTGAGAAATAAGCCTTTAGCGAAAGGCAGCATAACAAGGTAATAAAGTTTGTATAAGGTAAAAAGCAATGCAGGGTCTTACCATGTCTCCTGCACCTCCCTGGTTCGTGAGAATAGGGCGCTTTTTCTTAACTGAGTAATTCATTTTAAAAACAAGATATAAACAATGTGGAATCCATTTAAGAGAATCAGACAGAAGTTGTCAGTCAAGCGTCTGAGACATATCTCCAGCGCTGTATCGACACTCAAGAAGTTAGAGCGTGACGGTCTGCTTCACTGGCAGGTAAAGGGCAAGACCCTTCTGTTGGAACAGAGCCTTGCCATTGTTATGATGTCGCGGGGTAGAAAAGACTTCATGAAGTTCCTCGACCTCGTAGCTCAGTATAAGAACGCTGAACTGATAAGCGATGCCTACGAGCAGCAGCGCATCGACCTGGAAACGGCAGCCGTAAGAAAGGCGCAGGAGCAGACCAAGACCAAACTTACCGATGCTGATATTCAGCGCATCCGTCAGAATGCACGCGAAGATATACAGCATATCGACATCAGTAGTATTCTGAATGCTATTAATGCGTTCGATATTATGATCATCCGCAGCAATGCCGTATCAGAGCAGGAGGCAACCCAGGAAGGCGGTCAACTCGTAGCTGTTGGTCATTACGATGGCAAGAAGGTGGAAATGGCAATGTGGGATGAAATCAAGAATGAATTGTCCCAAGGATAAGAGCTTATGAGAGCAGTTATATTCGCCAAGGGATTTTGGCTGTATAGCCAACTGAGTGTAGCCAGATATTCCGGAGGCATAGATATATCAGAACCAGGAGATGACAAGCGCCATTTCCTGATTGTGGATGAGAAAGGTCAGCCGTTTTGTGGCGACCTCTCACCTGAAAACGTCCAAGCCGATTTGGTGGATAAGGAGTTTATTCCTCTCTACAAGAAGCTGGGCAGAGATTTGTTTATCTCCATCGTCAAGGCAAATCCTTTGATGTCCCGCAAGGATTTGAAGCAACGTCTCACTGATGCTGCCGAAGTGAAGAAAGGTTACGAGGAGAAAATGAAGGCAGCGAAAGAAGCGAAGCTGAAGGCTCAAAACCCTTCGCTCTTCGATTAAAAAGAAAGTTTTTAATACATTATAAAGATTTATAGAGAAATGAGAACATTAGAACAATTCCAGAAAGAAGTCCTTGCGCCTTTGCGTAAGGAGAGAGACGACAAGTATGCAGAAGCTTTGAAAATCAAGACTGATGGGGGGGCTGCCTTTGCGAAGCGTAAGAAGGAAATCGTGGAGAAAGAAGGGGAGTTCAAGGAGCATCAGAAATCTTGTCTGAAAGAGTTTCTGAGCAAGCAGACCTTAGAAAAGAAAGCTTTCTTCGTTCTACAGGATGCCGAGCGCGTCGATGCTCACGCCCAGTATCAGAAAGCTACCCAAGACTACAAGATTTCTAAACGCCGTGCCAACGAGGAATATATGGATAAGTTAGCCATAGCCTTTTCTGAGTACAACAAGGAGCGAGTAGCCGCAGGTGAGCAGCCTGTATATTACGACAACCGCCGTGAGATGTCAGCCGAGGAACGCAAGGCAGGCTATAGTGAGAATGGCTGGCCAGCAGACCCGGTACAAGAGGTTGAATCATGAGTTTCCGAAATACAAAGACTCCACGCAAGCCCACCGGCAAAGCGAAGTATCAGATACCGATGAGAGTAACGCCTGAGAGCCACGGGGCGAAAACCTACGTGCTCGAAGGCGAACTGAAGGAGAAGTTCATCAAGCTCTTCCCCAAGAACTCCAACCGCAGAATGATGGAATGGTTCGGCATATCTTTTGCTACCCTCCGTCGTCTCAAGGCAGAACTCGGATTGAAGAAGGATATGAAAGCTATCCGCCACCAGTTGGCAATGGATGTCAAGAAAATCTGTGAGAAGAACGGATATTATGCTTCTCTTCGGGGTAAACCATTGAGTGAAGCCTGCCAGGAAGGTCGCCGCCGACTGCGTGAATCCGGTTTTCACCCGATGAAGGCACTCAAGGAGAAGCATCCCCGCAGATACAAGAACGTCCTCCGTCGCAGGGCAGAAGACCGCAAGGAACTTATCCGTAAGGAGCGTTTACGTGAAGAGTATGGCTTGGAACGCAAAACCAAACTGCATCTTCCACAGCGACCGATAGACGGCTCTTCTGCATCGTTCAAGAATATGATGATCCGCAAACGCAATTACTTCGCCGTTCCTGGTCACACCTGGTGGATAGCCTATGATAGCGAGACCGACCGCTCGGAGCGTAGCGAAGCAACCGCCCGAAAGCACGGCTTTGAGATCATCGAGGGTGAGGACGATACTACTCAATAAATGCGTGGATATCGAATGCTTCCACGAAGAGATGATAAAGAAAATCGTAGAAGAGAGTATTGATAGTTTGAATATTAGAAGATAAAATAAAGCAAAATAATATGGATGAAACAAAGTTAAAGAAACTCTTTTATGTGCCCTTTCTGCGGCAAGAAATATGTGGAGGATAAAGAAGAAGATGTTCAACAGGAAGAAAAGGGAAAATAGCGTATGAAAGAAAGTCTTAGAGATTATTATTATCACCCGGAATTTACAATGGCGGATAAATCATTTATGATGATTCCTACCCCAAAAGACTACGGGCAGTATTTACTAAATAAACGTAATAAGAAAAAAAAGAAGTAGCGTATGATAAGAGTATATGAAGACGAAGAAAATGCGGATCATTCCGTTATCCATCTGATGTTAAATACAAATTGTGATAATCATTGCATGTTGTGCTGTAATGACCAATACGATTTAAGTTCTGTTCCGGTTGTAACGGTAGAGGAACTTAACAACGCAAAAACCGTGTTGCTGACAGGTGGTGAACCTTTCAAGATTCCATACTTTGCAGATTTCGTACAAAACCTGCGAGGTCAATATAAGAACATAGAAAACCTTTATGTTTATACTTCGGGATATTCTATGTACCACAACGTAGAGCAATGGAACAAAAACAAGGTTTATACCGATATTGATGGCGTGAATATTTCGCCTAAAGGAACCAACCGCGAACGTTGGGCTATACAAGGTATGTTAGGGAAGAATGCACTCGATTGCTTCTTTCATATCTTCGCATCAATGAAAAGCTGTAGGCTTATCTTGATGGACCGCAAGGAGAAAAATGACGAGCTTCTTTCTACATTGAATCTCCAACAATTCATAGACCTTGGGGTTCGTTTCGACGTAGAGTATCGTGATTGGCAGAACAAGTTCCAGCCTAATGGCGGGGTGTGGAGAAGATTACCTATATTGTTAAATTAAAGAAATAGCGTATGGAAAAAGAAGAGCGTGCAGCCTTGGCTGCGAGATTGAAGGCATTTTTGTTAGCGACTGAGAAAAATTATCTTGATGGAATTGCAGATAATCTCATTCATCAGGCAGAAGTTAAAACTGCAATTTTATCAGATAATGAAGCCAGAGAACCGGAGTTCGTTTTTATATCATATCTTAAAGAGATTAAATGTTGGAACGCTCACGATGGTTCTTGGAAAGAAAATGTTCTTACCCTTACAAATCTAACTGGCACCGCTTTCGCCTTAATGGAGTTTGATCCTGCCTATAACCCGATAAGAAAAGATCCGGTGTGTGGCTACATCAATAGTTTCATCGTTAGCGAGGAAGATCGGCAGAAGGGCATTGGCGCTTTAATGATAAAAACATTAGAGGCTAGAGCGAGAGGTTATGGCGTGCATATTCTGTTTGTAAATTGGGATATTAAGCCAGAACCCGAGACGTGGGCAGATAAGTGGCTTGCCGGCATGGGCTATCACCAGGACGAGCCAAACGATCCTCGCCCATTTCATTATTATATGATGCACAAAAGATTAGTTGATAGATATTAAAAACGATTGTATATGAAGATAAATATGAAACAGGTGAAGGAGAAAATTGCAGGTTTTATCTTTGACCTTATCATAGAATCGGGCTGTAAGTCTAAATTCTTCCGTAAGTACACTAACCATCGCTTCCGTAAGCAGTACGAACGATTGACGGGTAATGCCGCTTATAGGATGTATAAACGCAACAGCGATTTGGAAAGAGAGATTATCAAGCTGCGTGAAGAGATTAATACTTTGAAGTGTAGGCTTCGTTCAGCTTATAATAAAATAAAAGTCGTAGCTACGGAGTACCCTAAGAACATCTCGTGCCCTCACGGAGAAAAAGATGAAGTAAACGATCATCCTGTTAGAACAGATTCCGTTGATTGCTGGTGCTGCCCAGGTTTCGTATGTAGAATACCCGAAAATGGTACCATCATCTGTTGGAACGAGAACTTTGAACAGAGTGAGGATTTAGAAAAGAAGGAGTAGGATATGGATTTGAAAGATATTAAGTTTAGAGCAAAACGTAAGGATACTCTTGATTGGGAGTATGGGCTGCCAGCTCCAGGTAATACATACCCTGGTGCAGCCTGCATTTTGACATTCGAGCCACGTAAGGATTTACCTGAAAGTGCGTTTTATCTTGGGTGCGGCTTTATTCCGGTATTGAGCTATACCATCTGTCAGTACACGGGGTTAAAAGACGGACATGGTGTTGAGATTTGGGAGCATGATCTTATTAAAGACACGGAAACGCTATGTACGTATGAAGTGATTTACTTTAATGGCACATTCGTCTTGATAGACGATAGCGATATTTTTAATCCGCAGGCCTTGCCTTGTCACAAGAAAGTGGATCATAATGTAATTCATGATATGCTTGTTGTCGGGTCGGCCTTTGATGGAGATAACTTGCATAATTTCCGAGATCGTCGCCCTCTCACCCCCGTTCCCTACGATTCCATCGCAGGTCAAAAATAAAGAGTAATAACAAAAATAAAAACAAAAAAGATTATGGCAGAAACAACAAAACAACAGAATGTAGAGAATGAATCAGAAGAAGAGGAGTGCGGCAAGCAGATTTTTCAGCTCAACCTTTCCTATCACGAGATGAAGGACGACAAGTTCACCGTCAAGGTAACTTGCGAGAAGGATGGCAAGGAGTCTGATCTGAAAATCCTCACCGATGATAATACTATCGGTATGGTGTATGAGGGAATGAAAATCGCCCTTGGCACCGTGGCCCGCTTCTACCTGATGAGCCTTTTGGATAAAGGCGCAATCACCCAGGAGGAGTATGATAAAATGGTGGGTAATTAGCCATAAATGATAGACGTTTTTAGAAAGACAAAAAAGAAATAGCGTATGTTGTACGAAGCAAAAGAAGGAACAAAGTCTTACGAATACATTAAGGGTATTCTCGATGCCGAAGAAAAAGAGCGTAAAGCCTATATGGAAAGAGTGAAAGAAGCCGTTGGCTTCGATTTTGCTGATTACCTATGTTGTTTAGCTAACAGCAACAATGATCGAAAAATCGGCATATCCTATATCTGTGTGTCTCTTAAACAATACGAAACACTAGATAAAAAGGCATGGCGACAAATGAGTAGGGATAAACGAGAGGATGGTCTATATATTGCGATCGTGCCTAATAAGCGCTATAAGCAAGGAAAACTGTTAGCTAGCGTACTCGACTCCTATAAACCTGTCATTGGAAAAGATGAGATAACCAAGGAATTAAAAATAGATGAGTCTCAGGTTAGTCTTTTTGGCAATAGAATCATGCTCTTTCGTCATAATGGTTGTATTTTGGTTTCTTTTGATGACCGTGCCCGAGTCGAAGAGTGTAACTCTGATTTCAAAAAAAGCCAAGATAGAATGATATTGTGATTTCGTTAATAGTGAAAATGAAGATTAGTGTATGGAAATAGAAACGAAAGAAACTCCTGTAAAAGGAGCATTGATTTACCAGCCGCAGGGTGCGGCTGGTGAATATGCTAAGTGGGCAATCAACCTATACCATGGTTGCTCTAATGGCTGCACGTATTGTTATAACCGCAGAGGGGTATTGAGCCACGTATTCGGCGATAAGCCAGAGTTAGCGGAACCTATCGTGAAAGCAAGAGATAAGAATCTTAATAGATATATGAAAGAAAATAATCTGACTGCACACGATGCTATTCCACAAAAAGTTATTCGAGATACGACTGCTTTTTCTGCCCTAAGTATTGTAGCTAAAGATATAATAAGAATTGGGGAAGACGTAATTCGTGAAGGCGGAGGAATTTTCTTTTCGTTTACTTGTGATCCGTTTGATCCTGATATAGATATGGATATATTGCGAATGATAGTTTTTGTGTTGTCAGATCGTCAAATTCCAGCTACGATACTTACCAAAAATATAGATTGGTTAGAAAACGACAAATGGAAAGATTTTTTGGAACCTGACGCTGATTATCCGGATGATCTCCTTCGTGATCTTACCATCGGCTTTTCTATCACCGGAAATGATAAGTTGGAGCCTGGTGCTCCTTCTACAGAGAAGCGCATCGAAGCTTTACGCAAGTTGCACGATGAATACAAGATTAAGACCTTTGTATCTCTAGAGCCGATAACGAGTATTCATACCGCATCGGAAGTAATCAAGAAAACATATCAGATTACGGACGAGATACGTATTGGTGTCCAGTCGCCTATCAAGAAGGACAGATATGATCCGAACGAGTTTGTCGGTTTTGTTATCACGGTTAAAATCCTGGCACGCGGTCTTGATTGCCGTTTCATGGTAAAGGATAGTATGTATAAGCAGGCTGAAACTTTTGAAGGTGCTTATAGAGATTTGTGCATCGCAAAACTCGATGAGATAAGAGAAATTTATACAACAAAAAGTAAAGAATAAAATTATGAAAAGTAAATTGAAGTATTACGCCCAGGTTATCGGCGTTAACCTGTTGGCATTTTTGGTACCCGTTCTTGCCGTTGTCTTTATTTATGGCCTCGGTAAGCTGAAGAACATCTGTTCCCACCCTTGCGTTCTGTCACAGGAGATATATGATTGCTGCCTAGAGGCAACCATCGTGGTATTGGCTGGTTTCTCCGTAGGTCTTTTGCTCCTTGGCTGGGCAGATAGCTGGAGAAAGGCGAAGCTATTCGTTCTCAAAAGCAGGAAAGAACGAGAGGAACGTGAGGAACGTGAACTGCTGCATATCAAGATGGAGGTAGAGCCTATCGAGGAGCGGACGGAGCAGAAGAATACGCCTGCGCTTGGTGATTCCGAGTTTGAGGATATTTCCGAATTGACGGTTAAAGAGATTTATCATCTCTATCACGGTCGTCAAGTTCTGATTACGGCTGGTAAAGCGAAGGGAAATTTTCTCGGCCGTCTTGCTGGCTATGACAATGAAGGTTCTATCCTTTACATAGGTTTCACTCAATCATGCCTTGGTCTTTACACCCTGGATGCAATAAACATGATGCGTGATGCAACCCCAGAGGTTAGCTATGTAGAACCAGGATATAAAGGTTACGATTGCTATATCCCTAGTCTCATCCGTATTCATAAGTAATGGTATAAAGCTTAGATTATGACAACAGCAGAAGAAGCAAGAAGAAGAACCCTTAACGCCATCAAGGAGACGTATAAAGACCAGCTCGAATTGATAGACGTAATCATTGGTCGTGCTTGTGATAAATTACAGTACGAAGATACTGTAATGTTCGAGAGTGATGAAGACAGAAGTAACGTAAGGTTATATCTTGATGAACTCGGTTATGAAACCTGGTGTGGGGTAGATGGTGAGTGTAAGTTGACTATCTCATGGCGACATGAAAAAAGTAATAAAAAATAGTTATGAAGAAGAATTATTTGTTTGACGTTGATGGCTTGCTGCAGGTGCTGCAAGCCATCAAGGAGGGGAAGCCGGTGGAGTATCGCCCATTGGAGGAACCTGATTGGCGAGACTTCGACCCGGAGAATTGCGATATTGATACCGAGAACTGCAAGTACCGTATCAAGCCTCGTGAATATGGCAAGAATATCGGTACCACGCCTATCTCTCCCGAAGATTTACAGGAGGATAGAATCTATCTTTTGAGAAGCGATATAGATGCCGGTACGATCAGGGGCTTTATTTGCGTAAAATATAATGAGTGGCGGGGAAGAAAGGTTATCACGCTGCATTTCTCTTGGAATAGCGATGGCGTTTGCTCTACGCTTTATGTAGGCGATCCTGATGTGGATTTTTGTTGCAGTGAGCGGTCTTCTGGCTTCGCTAACAATATTGGTTCTAACCTCGTGACGAATAACTTTGATAGTGTTTCCATCTATCACCCTTCCATGGCACAAGTTCAGATGTTAGAATCTAAACTGCGAGAAATAGGCTATGAGTTTAGTTACGGCAAAATGCAAAAGCTCAATGGAAACAAAGAATAAACAGACACCGCTCCTTACCAAGGAGCAGGTAACAGAGCAGCTTCTTCAGCAGCATTTGCGCGGCTGGAAATCGAACCCTAAGTACATCGTAGAAAACCTGTACGTGTTCGATTGGGAGAGTGATATGCTCATCAAGACCCGAAGCGGGTATTGGTATGAGGTGGAATGTAAAATCTCCCTTGCTGATTTTAAAAACGATTTCACCCATAAGCGGCAGAAGCATGAATTGCTGAAGAATGGGGATGAGAAGCGTCGCCGCCCGAATCTCTTTTATTATTGCGTACCTTGGTACCTTAGTGCGAAAGTATATCCTCTCCTTCCTGATTATGCCGGGCTGATTGTACTTAAAGCGGATGGTAAGCTGAATGAGATAAAACATGCACACTGTCTGCATTTGCAAAAGTACACCGATGAGGAGCTGAAGCTATGCGATAAGTTCTATTACGCCTACCGCAACTGGAAGGAGAACGTAGAGCGCCACCAGCCTACTGCAGAAATCAAGCGTTTGAAAGATGAGATTGCTTTCCTCAAGGCAGAATATAAGGCCGTAGCCGGGTGTGATATTAAAGACGCATTTTAATGATTAAAAGATTTATAGATTATGGAAAAGATTGAATTTACAAAGGAACAGATAGAGAAGATAGCTGAAGGTATCAGCGTTATCTGCTTCCGTTCTAACTCGAAGGCAAAGAAGTTTTTACTTATGGAATATCCGAAGGTTAAAGATGTGTTTGATTACTCCTGTATCTGGGATGAGCCTATATATAATAAGGAACATCAAAAGGAGGTAAGAAGTGTACTGCCTAGTTTTGAGGCAGTGCATACTTTCGGCTCACCGGCTTTATTCAAACCGACCCTTGCTGAGATTATCCAGGCTTGCCCTATCAACCTTCTTGGAAACTTTAACGCTGTCACTATCCATTATAATGGTTTTATAGAGAATGCTTCCAAGCATCAGAGTATCGTGACTCCTTACGTGATTTGTGAAAAGAAGAAGCCATTCGTTCCTTGTTTCAGTGATGAAGAGGAGAAGAAGCTGCACCCTTCACCATTAAAGATAGGCGACCTTGTAGGCACTATCATCGACGAGTTCTGCCAGGTAAGCATTGACGTGATCCAGCCCGATACCCGCAACCTTCAGACTTTGTTTGATGGTCCGATGAATGAAGTTCCCGAGGAGTACCTTGGTAAGCACTTTCGGCCGATAGAGATTATCAAGGACTGCGAATATAAGATTCATTTAATCATTAACTAAGCATTCTAAAGCAATAGATCATGTTTGAAATTTACGTTAAAATGAAGAGAAAAAAGTGCTGGAAACTTGCTATAGAGGTTCCCAACGCTTGTGGTGGGATGCCTCACCTTTGGATGTATTTGGAAAAGAAATACCTTCCATCTTACGTACCGGTAGGAGCTGATGGAAAACCGCTGGAGCTGGACTGGGTGAAAGAAAAGCGGGCAAAAGGTGAATATGCAAGCCGCTGGATCTATGCTT
>ERZ1034897.395-NODE-395-length-22432-cov-4.836350_pt1 | contig 22432 bp, 19 predicted proteins | sample MGYA00520629_ERZ1034897 | MGnify/ENA primary metagenome ERZ1034897 (study PRJEB33766, sample SAMN09781789) | gut metagenome | biome: gut microbiome | host: Homo sapiens | place: Madagascar | study: EMG produced TPA metagenomics assembly of the PRJNA485056 data set...
ACCGCCTGTCGGTCGAGGCCACCGAGGCCATCGAGATCGCCCGCCAGCGCGTGGCGAAGTTCATCGGCGCGCCCGACGCGCACGACATCGTGCTCACGCGCAACGCCTCCGAGTCGCTCAACATCGTGGCGAAGGCCTTCGCCCCCACCGTGCTCGAACCCGGCGACGAGGTGTGCATCACCATCATGGAGCACCACTCCAACCTGATTCCGTGGCAGCAGGCCTGCCGCGCGGCCGGCGCGAAGCTCGTCTACCTCTACCCCGACGAGAACGGCGTCATCACGCCCGAGGAGATGGACGCCAAGATCGGCCCGAAGACCAAGATCGTGTCCGTGGTTCACGTGTCCAACGTCCTTGGTGTACAGAACCCCGTCGAGGAGCTGGGCCGCCGCGTGCACGAGCAGGGCGGCTACCTGGTAGTCGACGGCGCGCAGTCCACGCCGCACATCCACGTGGACGTGCAGGCCATCGGCGCCGACTTCTTCGCCTTCTCCGCGCACAAGCTGTTCGGCCCATTCGGCATGGGCGTGCTGTGGGGCCGCGACGAGCTGCTCAACGCCATGCCGCCGTTCCTCACGGGCGGCGAGATGATCGACTCGGTCACCGAGCAGGACGCCACCTGGGCGCCCGTGCCCGAGAAGTTCGAGGCCGGCACGCAGGACGCCGCCGGCATCTACGCCACCGCGGCGGCCATCGCCTACGTGGAGTCGGTGGGCCTCGACGTCATCGCCGCGCGCGAGCAGGCGCTCGTGCGCTACTGCATGGACGAGATGGCGAAGCTGCCCTTCGTCACCATCATCGGCAGCCCCGACCCCGACATGCACCACGGCGTCATCAGCTTCAACGTCGACGGCATCCACCCGCACGACGTGGCCAGCATCCTGGACATGGACCAGGTGGCCATCCGCGCCGGGCATCACTGCGCGCAGCCGCTGCTCACGTGGCTGGGCGTGGAGAACCTTGCCTGCTGCCGCGCCAGCCTGGCGTTCTACAACGACAAGAAGGACGTCGACGCCTTGATCGCGGGCCTCGGCAACGTTTGGAGGACCTTCAATGGCTAACATCTACACCGCCGCGCTCATGGAGCACAACGCGCATCCCGACTACAAGTACGACATGGAGGGCGCCACCGACGAGCACGAGGGCGTGAACCCCAGCTGCGGCGACGAGATGGTGCTGAAGCTGCGCATCGAGGACGGCGTCATCGAGGAGGCCGCGTTCACCGGCCACGGCTGCGCCGTTTCGCAGGCGTCGGCCGACATGATGGCCGACCTGGTCACCGGCGAGACCGTCGAGGAGGCGCGCCGTCTGTGCGGCCTGTTCATGAAGATGGTCAAGGGCGAGACGCTCACCGACAAGGAGAAGGAAGACCTCGACGAGGCGGCCCAGCTGGAAAGCATCAGCCACATGCCCGCGCGCGTGAAGTGCGCCGAGCTGGGCTGGCGCACCCTGTCCGAAATCATCGGCGAATAGGAGCGCGAAACCGCCATCGCAAAGCCGGGAGGGGTTAGCCCCTCCCGGCTTTTTTGGTTTTGCGGGGAACGGAGCTACGGGACGTGGACGAACAGGGGACGGAGGTGTGTTCAGGGTTATTCCTCGCGTTTTGGGCAAAGCGTCGTGAACGCACCTCCGTCCCCTGTTCGCCGGGCGTTTCGTTCTCGCCGGTCCCATTCCCTATTCAACAAGTAGGGAATTATTCGGTTGTCGGTAACATTTTGCCGACGAATGGCTATACTCGCGTTTGTCCTAGTTTTTCGAGCCCCGCCCGGATACCCGGGCGGGGCTCATTTGCGTTTCTGGGGCTGCGGACATGCCGCAGACCGAGCTCCTCGTGAACAGGGGACGGAGGTGTGTTCAGGGTTATTCCTCGCGTTTTGGGCAAAGCGTCGTGAACGCACCTCCGTCCCCTGTTCGCCGGTCAAACGCCGCATATGCGGGCTTCGTCGGCGCAGCGTCCCCTTCCCCAGCAACGCGCGCACGTTAGAAAGGTTTCATCATGAAGGTCCTTGAGAAGATCAGCGACTTCGCCGGCAAATGGATGGCCATCATCGCGCTTGCGGTCGCCATCATCGCCTTCGTCGCGCCCGCGCCCGTGCATGCGGCGCTGCCCACCAGCTGGGTCAACCCGCTGCTCGGCATCGTCATGTTCGGCATGGGCATGACGCTCAAGCTCGGCGACTTCAAGGTGGTGTTCACCAAGCCGAAGGCCGTGATCACCGGCATCCTGTCCCAGTTCATCATCATGCCGCTGATCGCCTGGGTGCTGTGCCTGGTCTTCCAGCTGCCCACCGAGCTTGCCGTGGGCGTCATGCTTGTCGGCTGCTGCCCCGGCGGCACCTCCTCCAACGTCATGACGTACCTGTCGAAGGGCGACGTGGCGCTGTCCGTCGGCATGACCGCATGCACCACCATCATGGCCCCGGTCGTCACCCCTGCGCTCGTGCTGCTGCTCGCCGGCCAGAGCGTCGACGTCAGCTACGTGAGCATGCTGCTGTCCATCGTGCAGGTGGTGCTCGTGCCCATCGCGCTGGGCTTCGTCATCAACGCCGTTGCGTCCAAGGTGGCCCAGACCTGCTCCAAGGTGCTGCCGCTCGTCTCCGTCATCGCCATCTCGCTGATCATCATGGCCGTGGTGTCCGCCAACGCCGCCAAGCTGGCGACCGTCGGCGCGCTGATCATCGTGGTGGTCATGCTGCACAACATCTGCGGTTACGCGCTGGGTTATTTCGTGGGCCGCGCGCTCGGCCTGTCGAAGGCGCAGATGCGCACGCTGTCCATCGAGGTGGGCATGCAGAACTCCGGCCTGGCGACCTCGCTTGCCACCATGCACTTCGCTTCCATGCCGCTGGCCGCCGTGCCCGGCGCCGTGTTCAGCGTGTGGCACAACATCTCCGGCGCCATCTACGCCAACATCCTGGCCCGCACCGCCGGCAAGGACGCGAAGGCAGAATAACGCCGCAGCGCTCCGCAAGCGCTTCACCATTCGCATAGGTTTTCAAGTCGCGCCCGGATGTCCGGGCGCGACTTGCTTGCGCAGGAAGCCGCACGGGGACGCACGGCGAACCGAAGGCTCTGCAGCCTTGAACGCACACACGAAAAGAAGAGGGGGCGTAGCCGAAAGATACCCGGCTACGCCCCCTCGCGGCGCGTGAACAGCGGCTACAGCTCGATGCGGCCGAACTTCGCGAGCAACTCGCTTGCCGCGATGCACGACGGGCGGTTGCAATGCTTCGAGACTACCTTCTCTCCCGCGTTCTCAAGCGAGCGCGCAAGGGGATTGCCTGCCCTTTGCGGGCGGCGGCGACGTGCGGTCCGGGATGCTGCTAGTATGGGAACGTTTGATTGGACGGAAGCTCACGGAGGATCGACATGCTCGCATTGCACGTATTGGCCAGCGGAAGCTCGGGAAACGCCGCGGTGATCGAGAACACCGCCACCGGCGCCGGCGTGCTGATCGACTGCGGCATCTGCAAGCGCGACTTCCTCAACCGCTGCGACGAGGCCGGCTTCGACCCCGGCTGCATCCAGGCCATGTTCGTGACGCACGAGCACAGCGACCATGTGAAGGGTCTCGGCGTGGTACTGCGCGGGTTGGCGAAAGCGGGCAGCGTGCCGCCGGTGTTCGCGGCGGGTGCATGCACGGCGAACAGCAGCGCGCTGTCGAAGGTGGCCGAAGCGTTCGACGTCCGCGAGCTGACAACGGAGCCCAACGCCGTCGAGGCCGCGGGCATGCGCATCATCCCCTTCGCCACCAGCCACGATGCCGCCGCCTCGTTCGGTTTCCGCATCGAGGATGCCGCCGATGGCGACGCGGTGGGCTACCTGACGGACTCCGGCATCGTCACGGCGCAGGCGCACGCGGCGCTGCGCGACGTGCGCATCCTGGCGCTCGAGAGCAACCACGACCCGAAGATGCTGGCCGCCGGGCCCTACCCGTACGTCATCAAGCAGCGCATCGCGTCGAACAGCGGGCACCTTTCCAATGGGCAGGCCGCCGCCGAGCTCGGCACGCTGGTGGCCGAATCGCGCACCGCGGGCCTGCGCCTGCCGCAAACGGTAGTGGCCATGCACGTGTCGCAGAACAACAACGACTACGGCCTTGCCAGGCGCACGCTCGAGGCGGCGCTCGGCGAAGCCGGCTGCCACGCGGAAACCCTCTGCGGCTACCAAGCCCGCCTCACCACCGCCCGCTAACAGCCGCCAACGCCTCGGACACTTTGAGGACGAAGCGTTAACTGTCCGGATTCCTCGGATGCGGAATGTCGAAACCAAGCGTTGACCGAGGGCACTTCGCACCTGCTCGATTCGGACACCTAGTGCTACGTCCCCGAAGTGTCATCGTGACCCAGCCGCCTCCGTGCAGCAACGCAAGCCGCTGCCGCGCCTCACCACCGCCCGCTAAAACGCAAAAGGCGGTGCGCCCCGAAGGACGCACCGCCTAACCGGCAGTTTCTGGCTTCGCGCGCCGCGAACCCCTGGAACGGGAACATCCGCCGCGGGTCAACCGATCACGCCTGCCGCTTCAGCAACGCCAGCGCAAAATCAAGCAAGCGAACGAAATAGCCCTCCGGCTGCGACGCCGCCACCTTCTCGCGAAGACGGGGCACCCAGGCAAGCGGATGCTCGCGGATAAACGACGCGATCTCCTCCGCATCCGGTGCGGCCACATCGCAGGCGGCGGCGCCGGAGGGTTCTTCCGATGCCCGGCGGCAAAGCTCGGACAGGTACAGCAACTCGATACCCACATGGTCCTCGTACTGGTTGTTCTCGTTGCACAGCTCCAGGCCGAGGGCGCGCAAGCGCTCACGCATGGCGAACGTCGCCTCGCCGAAGCCGACATGCGAATCAACGGGGCCGTTGGCGGACTCCCAAGGTGCGGCCGCCGGCTTCGGAGGGCCGACGAACAGCTTAGTGAACTCGACGGACACGCGCTGCACCACCTCGGAGCGGGCGGCATCGGCAGACGCGCGCTTGGCCCAAGACGCCAACGACTCGGCCGAATCGGCCAGCGCGCCATCGAGCAGGCCGCCCAGCTCGCGCCAGAACGCCGGATCCAGGCCGACCGATTCCGTACGGCTCATAGGAGACAGCAGGCTATTGCCCAAAAACGCATACAGCTGGGATGCGACCATCCATTCCTCGCCCGTCATCGAACGCATTTCCCGTCCTTTCAAACCAAACGACCCGTTACGCCATCAAGAAGCGCCGTCCGCGTCGCCCCGGTATGGGGCGCCGCGCAACATGGCCTTACGCCTTCGCAACCAGCTTCTTCGACAAAAGCGCGATGCCCAGGATGCAGAAGCTCACCACCGCCGCCACCACGGCGAACTCGACCGGCTGGGGCATGTACGACCCGGCAAGCGCCCACATGTCGAACCCGTCGGCACCGCGTGCCGCGGTCGACCCGGACGAAATGCCCGGCGCGCCGTACACGTTCGTGACCGCGAAGCTGGTGAACAGCAGCCACACGCGCTTGCAGAACACGCCGCACATCACCAGGGCGCTGGCGGCAACCACCACGCCCGTGCGCTCGCGGCGCTTAGCGGACGCCAGCAGCACGAACGGGAGCAACAGGCCGCCCAGGATCTCGAACCAGAAAAACGGTGCAGTCGCGCCCGAGGTCATGATGCCGAGCACATGGGATGCGCCCTCGGTCCCCGGATACGCCGTGGTCAGAAGCTCGCAGCCGATGAAGAACGCATCCACCGCGATGAACGTGGCCAGCAAGCGCGCCAGGTTCGCGAACAGCTCGCGACCGCAATCGAACACGCCGGCCTTGCGCACCGCCGCCAGGACCACCATCAGAAGCGCCAAGCCCGAGTCGCAGGCCGATGCCACGAAGATGGGGGCCATGATGGCCGAGTACCAGCCCTCTTTGGCGATCTCCAGGCCGAAGATCCACGCCGTCACGCTGTGCACCAGGATGGCGACCGGCAGCGCCACGTACGACAGCATCTTCACCTTGCGCTCATCGCCGCGACGCAGCCAGATGATGTCCAGCACGTTGATGACCAGGTACGTCGTGATGACGCACATGTCCCACGCCAGCGGGCTGGTGAAGTTCAAGTGGATAAACATGTTCCAGATGCGCTGGATGCCGCCCAGGTCGATCAGAATGAACGCGCCTGCGCACAGGATGCACACCGTGGAGGTGATGACCGCGGGCATGGACACGCGCTTGAACGACTCGATGCCGAACACGTGCGCCGAGCTTGCCACGATCAGGCCGCCGGCGGACAGGCCGACGAAGAACATGAAACACGTGATGTACAGGCCCCACGACACGCCGTTGGACATGCCCGTCACGCACAGGCCCTGCGTCAGCTGGAACAGGTAGGCGCAGAAGCCGATCACCATGATCGCCGCCAGAACGCCGACGCCGATCTTAGACTGAGCCGAAAGTTTCATAACGGCACCCCTTTACTCGTCGAAGTAGAAGACTTGGGGCTTCGTGCCCTTCTCTTCCAGCAGAATATGCACGCTCTTGCCCTTCGTGGCGCGCAGCTGCGCCAGCTCCGAGTTCGGGTCGTCCAGATCGCCAAACACGCGGGCGTGCGTCGGGCAGCACACCACGCACATCGGCTCCTCCCCGGCATCGGTGCGCTCCTTGCACAGCGTGCACTTCTCCATCACGCCGCGGGTGCGCACGGGCACCCGCGCGTCGCCCCAGTTGAAATCGCCGTCGCGCTGAGGGTCTTCCCAGTTGAACACGCGGGCGTTGAAGGGGCAGGCGGCCATGCACATGCGGCAGCCGATGCAGCGGTCGTAATCGATCTCCACACGGCCCTGCTCGTCTTTGTACGTGGCGCCGGTCGGGCACACCTTCAGGCAAGCCGGGTTCTCGCAGTGCTGGCACGCCAGGGGCACATAGGTGCGCGTCAAGTTGGGATACTCGCCCACGGCGCCGTCGATGGCATCGCAGCCCTCGGTGATCACGCGGTTCCACAGCATGCCGTCGGGCACGTTGTTCTGCATCTTGCAAGCGTTCGCGCAGGTGTGACAGCCGATGCAGCGATCAAGGTTGATACCGATTGCAAGTTTCGTCATGGCATATCACCTACGCTTTCTTCACTTCGACAAGGGTGTCGTTGAACGGGATGGGCGCGCCGGTGGGCAGGTACTCATCGCGCGGGTTCACGTGGTCGTTCGTGACGTTTTGCGTGTTCCCCTCCTCGATGTACTTGCTCCAGCCCGCTTCCCAGGTGCGGCAGGAGCCGGGACGCACGGCGTTGTTCGCGCGCGCCACGCACTTGAACGAGCCGCGGTCGTTGAACGCCTCCACCAGGTCCCCGTCGGCGATGCCGCGCGAGGCCATGTCGACCGGGTTCAGCTCCAGCGTGGGCTTGGCGAACTGCTGCACCCACTTCGCCGCCTTGAAGTGCGAGTGGTTGGAGAAACGGGTGCGCGTCTGCGTGAACTGCAGCGGATACTTTTCCGCCAGCGGGTTGCCGGCGTACGCCTCGTTGTTCTCCTCCCAGTTCGGCCATGCCTGCTCGCAAGGCTTCCATGCCTCGTAGTACGACTCCATGCGCGTGGTGGGGGTTTCGAACTTGAGGTCGGTGTAGGCGCGGCGCGGCTCGTCGACGTCGGCCATCTTCATGCTGCCGTGGTTCTTCTCCAGCTCGGCCAGCGTGATGCCCTGCTCGGCTAGGTCCTCGGAGTGCTCGATCTGGTAGCGCACCAGTTCCTCCGCGGTCTTGGGCAGATACTCGCCCACGCCCATCTCCTCGGCGATAAGGCGCATGACGTCGAAGTCGGGCTTGCTCTCGAACAGCGGGTCGATGCACTTCGTCTGCAGGTTCACATGGTTGTAGTCGCTGCGCACGATCGAGTGCTCGACGGTGTCCTCGAACTTGCTGCACACCGGCAGCACGATGTCGGCGTACTTCACCGTGTCCTCGTAGTACATGCCGATGTGGACGATGAAGTCCAGCGAATCGATCCACCCGCGCGTCTTGTTCATGTTCGCCCAGTACTGCTGGAACGTGTTGCCCAGCGAGATGATCACATGCACGCCGCCGTCGCGATCGGGGAAGCGGTCGGAGCGGACGTCCAGCTCAGCGGGCTTGAACTGCTCGGGAAGCTCCCATTCGCCCAGCGACACGCTGTAACCGCCGCCGCCGATGCCATGGCCGATACCGCAGCCGGGCTTGCCGATATTGCCCGTGAGCGACACCAGCACCATGCCGGCGTGGCCGATGATGTCGGGGTTGGAGTACTTGTCGGAGCCGCCCTGGCCGAACGCCAGGTATGCCGGGCCGCCCGTGGCGTACTTGCGCGCCACTTCGGCGATCGTCTCGGCGCTTGCGCCGCAAACGCCCTCGGCCCACTCGCACGTGTACGGACGCTGATTGCGCTTGAGGCTTTCGAACACGGTGATGACCTTCTTGCCATCCACGTCGAACGAGCCCTCGAGCGCGGCGGTGGCAACGGCCTCGGCGTACGGGACCGCTGCGCCCTTGGCGGCGTCCCACACCATGAAATCGCCGGGATCGACCGGCTCGCCGGTCTCCTCGTCGGTTCCCCAAGCCGCGCCCGTGCGCAGCAGCTTGCCCGTGGCCTCGTCCATGAGGAACGGGAACGACGTGTGCTCGCGCATGTAAGCTTCGTTATAGAGCTTGTTGTCCAGGATGTAGCTGACCATGCCCAGGTAGAACGCCGCGTCGGTGCCCGGAATCACGGGGATCCACTTGCTGGCCTTGCCGGCCGTGGTGGAGAAGTGCGGGTCGAGCACGATGATCTCGCAGCCGGCCTTCTTCGCGTCCAGGAACGTGTTGGATTGCATCATGGAGCTTTCCAGCAGGTTGGTGCCGGAGATCACGAGCGTCTTGGTGTTCACCCAGTCGCGCGTCTCGTTCGTGCCGCCGCCGAACACGTCGCCGCCGATGGCCGGCGCGGAGCCGTTGCCCGTGCCGCGGTCGATGCCGGGCTCGACGCCGGTGGCGCAGCCCAGAAGCGCGGGCAGGAAGCCGAAGCGCGGCTCATTGGAGGCGGACATGTACACGGACTGCTTGCCGTACTTGTCCCAGGCCTTCCTCAACTCGTCGCCCACCGTCTTGATGGCCTCGTCCCAGCTGATCACCTCGAACGAACCCTCGCCGCGTGCGCCGACGCGGCGCATGGGCGACTGCAGGCGCTCATCGCTGTAGACGTGCTGGATCTCGGAAATGCCCTTCACGCATACGTGGCGGTAGTACGGATCGACCGTGTCGTTGGGCTGGATCATGGCCAAGCGGCCGTCGCGCACCGTGCATTTGAGCGAGCAACGCCCCGTGCACATGAACTGGTGCAGCGTGTATACGGTCTTCTCATCGGCAGCCTGCTGCGTGGCGGCGCCCAGCCAGGCGCCGCAGCCGGTCATGGAACCGGCGGCAGCCAAGCCCGTCGCTCCCGCAACGCCGACCTTGAGAAAATCCCTACGGGTCAAACCGCGGCTTGCGCTTTGCGTTCCCGTCATCTCTCCTCCTCGGTTATCTCTCCGAAAGCATCGACCCCGTACCGCGCGCCTCCGCCCGTTTGCAACCGCGCGAAAGAAACGGCCCGAGATCAAGCTCCCCCATTCGTGCATACCATGGATGGCCAACCTCTCGAGCCGTATATTACTCTTATGTTGAACTAGTTCAATAGTTCAACGGTTATATTTTGCAAAGAATATCTTCTACCTGCGAAAACGCTTACAGGTTGTCAGCTGCCGCATGTGATTTCCCGACTTGTTTGCCTTTTGAGCCCATCGAATCGGCCGCTGCGGCAGCGCAAGCCCGAAGCGCTTCCCGGCTACTTCGCCATATCCTTGCCCAGGTCGACGAAGCCGTCGGCCAAGCTGCTGGGCGCAAGGAGAACGCCCTTGCCGTCGCGGGCGCTTTCGTAGGAAAGGTTCATGGCGCGCAGCTGCATGGCGCCCGGCTCCTCGTTGTACACGCGCGCTGCCTCCACGTACATCTCGGAGATTTCGCGTTCGACGTCTGCCAGCAGCACGCGGGCGTCGCGCTCGCGCTCGGCCTGGGCCTCTCGCGCCAACGAGTCCTGCAGCTCGTGATCGAGCTGGCGACGGCGGACGGAAAGCTCGGCGAGCGTCACCTGGCCGATGGCGTCGCGCACCGCCGTCTGCGCCGCGCGGCGCACGGCCTGCGGGAAGTTCGCCACCTCGAGGCACGCCTTCTCGGAGTCGTAGACCATCCAGAACAGGATGGCGTCGACGTCCACGCTGACCAGGTCGGACGTCAGCGCCTGCTCGGCGTAGAACGCCGTGGTGATGGTTCGGCGGTCGATGTGCATCGCCACGGAGTCCACGAACGGCACGACCACGTACACGCCCGGGCCCGCGATCTTGCGGAACCTGCCGAAGCGCAGCAGCGCCACGTGCTCCCATTGCGCTGCCACGCGCACCGTCGACGCGAGCAACAGCCCCGCCACCGCCGAACCGAGCACCGTGAACACGCTCAGCCACGGCGACGAGAGGGCGAAAACGGCGGCAAAGCCCACCGCGAACATAAGCAGGGCGAAGCTGTACACGCCTACGCGGCTTGCGTCCTTTTCGGTGATGATGTTGTCGGGGGACTCGTGCGACACGTTGGCGAACGCGACGTCCGCCTGCTCGCCCCCACGGTGCCCGCGCTGCGGCCCGAACCTTCTCATACGAACATCCCCCCTGCCCGCTTCGCCACCGCCGCGGCGGCATCCGCCTCGGACAGCCCCAGCTCCTTGCATTGCTCCAGGAATTTGTCGATCAGCATATCCACCGCGGCTTTCGCGTCTTGCGCCTCATAGCCGTTCGAGTTGATCTCGGCCACGAACGTGCCCTTGCCGCGGCGCGTGATGACGTAGCCGTCCTTCTCGATGTCGCGATACACCTTGCTGACCGTGTTGTAGTTCACCTTCAGCGACGAGGACAGGCCGCGCACCGTCGGCAGCTTCATGCCAGGCGGGAACGTGCCCGACACCACCAAGTACACCAGCCTGTTGCGCAGCTGCATCCAAATGGGGATGCCGCTCTCCTCGTCGATGGTGATGAGGTCCTTATCGGCGACCAGCGCGGATTCGCCGGTTTGCCTTGTGTTGGAGATCGCCGTCATGGCCTGCCCCGTTCCGTATCGATACGTTTCGCTTAAGGCGCTTATGAGCCGCCGCGGGCCCGGTTTGCCGCTTTCGCACGGACCTGAAGCGCCTTGCGCCAGCGTGTGGTTTACCTAATGAACTATCATTATGTCACAATCAGCGAAATCGGGGCGTGCGAAGCAGCGAGCACCACGCAATATCGCAGGCACAGCCCGCCCGCCAACGTCGATGCCGCGCTTATCTGCCGCAAGGCCGGTACAGGGGCCACGCGCGCGATCAAGTCCGCGAAGACCGGGATGACGAACCCACACAGCACGAGCCCGCCCCAGAAGACCGCTGCAAGCTGTCCCGAAAACAGCAGTTCGCAAGACCACTGCGCCGCGCCGCCCGCCAACCACCGCGATGCAAGGAACGCGACCAGCACGACAAGCTCCGCTGCGCGCAGCAAGCGGGTAGCGCCTTTCAGCGCCGAAGACCTTTGCGCCGATCCCGAGAGGATGAAGGCGGAAAGCGAGATGAAGGCGCAGCCGCAGCTTACGGCCGACACGACGAACAGCGCGACCAGAAGCCAGGTATTCCAGAACTCGACGGCCGCCATCGACGACAGCAGCACGCCGGTATAGCCCATCACGCCGACGTCCGCCACAGCACCGGCGATTTCCAGGAAGCGGAACAGATACGGCACGTCCACCTTTGCGGCGATCATGGCCGATGCCGCCAACGAGAGCGCCAACCCCAGCATGATCAGCCATGCGCCCATCGACACGATGGAGCGCAGCGGGTTCTCGAACAGGTACCATATATCGAAGGGGTTCCCCAGATCGCAGAACAGCATGAGCGCCGCCAACGCCAAAAGCCCGAAGGCGCCGAGCATGCCGCATCGCGCGCAAAGCGGCACGCGACGCACATCCCAGCCGGGGTTCGCGCGGACATCCATCACCGTGGCGCACAGGAACGCGCCTCCGGCCGTGCCGGCGAGAAACAAATACCAGATAGCGAAATCGCTGAACACGCGCACCCCTTCCCTTACCACGCCGCAGTATACCCAACCAACGGCGCAGCAGGCAAAACCTGGGGGATCTGAGGTTGCTGCCCATATATCCGGACACCTCGGGGACGTAGCATTAACTGTCCGGAACGGAAAACCTGCTACCTTGCGTCCTCCCAGGGATGCGAGGTCAGATGCCAGCCGCCGCAATAGGGGCACTCGTAGATCTGCAGGCCGCGTTTGCCCTGCTTCTGACACCAGGCAAGGTTTTCCTGCGCCTCTGCCAGCGTGGCATAGCGGTTCTTCGATTCGCACGCCTTATATCGCTGCGCGGATTCGCGCTCCTCCGCAAGGTGAGCATGACGCGAATCTTCCCGCGCGAACACGTCGTCGAGCGCATCGAAACCGCCCAGCTGTGCGTTGAACTGCGCTTTCTCCTTCGCCCAGGAAGAGCGATTCTTCTTCGAGGCCATAGTCTCCCCCCCCCCTCAAAAACAAATCACCTCACCATATACCAAGCTGCGCCGTTTTTCTCAAACAACTTCCGATACTGCGAAACCGGTCATCGAACGGTCGGCGGCCATGCGCCGCGGCAAGCTATTTCGGACTCATTTTCTTCGCCGATGTCGCCAAGTCCGACCCGGTGCTCGCCACGCTGCTGGCCTTCGTCACCTTCGCGGTGAGCTTCCTGGCCCGCCCGTTCGGCAGCCTGCTGCTCGGCGGACAGAACGCGGCGATGGTCGTGAACTTCGGCATCCCGAGCGCCCCCAACTTAAGCCCGAGAGCGCGGGCCAAACTTCAAGCAGGTCTGTCCCGCTTTTGCTATTCTGCGGGCTTCACCACCGTAAGCTGCATTTTGAACGGGGTAACGCCGCGCACGCTGTGCGGGCTTCCCGAGGTCATGACGATAGATTGACCTGCGGAAAGCTGGTGCGGCACGTCGTTAACGGTGATTTCGCCCGTACCCTCGAGCACTGTGATAAGCGCGTCGCCCGACGCCGCGTGGCTTGACATGCCCTCGTCGGCGTCAATGGCGAACACTGTCATTTTGCAGCCCGGCGTCTGCGACAACGTAAGGCTGTTCACGCGTCCCGGTTCGATTTCAACCAGGTCCTTCAGGGTGAAAATGCTTGCGTGCTCCACGTTTTTAATGAGTTCTGCCATGGGGATTTCCTTTCTTGCTGCGTCATCGTGGCACATCGTTGACCTGCCACGATGCCTGTGTTTCTCACTACCTCTATCCTTCCGGTCACCGATATAAACCGGCTTAAGGATGAGCCAGCTCCAGCAAACGCTTACCCGTGCGCATTCAGTTGCAGCAGCTTGAAGCCTTCGCCGCCCGCGCCTTCCACGGCATGTTCAACATGCGCGGGGACACGCAACACCTGACCAGCCACAAGCACAATGCGGTTTTCCGGCAGCACAACACATGCCGCGCCCTCCAGCAGGTAATACAGCACATCGCCGAAGTATTCTTCCTCGCTCACGCTTTCACCCGGTGCAAACGCCAGCAGCGTAAGGTCGAACCCAGCATTGCGCGTAAGCGCCATGCTCGACACCTGACCTGGGCGAATATCGATCATCTGAGCCAGCGACGTTGCGACATCGGTTGGTAAGTTGCGAAGCGGCATAAAAGCCTCCGTTCGTTCGTGGCCTTAAGAGTTGCGTTGCCTCGATTGCGAATATAAGCGAATCTTGCTTGTCGATGCCATCATGTAGCGAAAACGGCAACTCGGCGCCGTGTAGCGCCGCCTATTGGCAGGCGGCGCTACACGTAGTACAAAAACGATCGCAGGCGCTCTTCGACGCTTTGGTCAAGCGCGCCGTCGAACGCCAAGTGCAAAAGCGGTGCCTGGCAAGGCGCGCTCTTCAAACGCAGCATGATGTCGGCGTTCTCGTACATAGACGCCACCGCCACAACGCCGTCGGCCCTCTGACCCGCCTGCACTGCCTTCGCGTGCCGATACCGCGCGTTCGCGCCTGCAAACTGGCCCAGCGCGTCGGTTGCAATCTGGCGAAGCTGCGAATGGTCCGGCGCATAGGCGGACATATCACCCAACGCGTCAGCCACTTGCTGCATCATGCCGCCAAGCCGCTCAAGCACCGCGTGCCACTGGTCTTGTGGCAGCGTGCGCTGTTCCGCGCCGAACAGCGGGTCAGCCTCAACCGCCGCGCTCACTTCCAGCGGCTCCGTTGCCAGCTGCGGCTGCGCCGCCGCGTGCTCATGCGAACCGTCACAGCCGCCAAGCGCGTGAGCGCATGCTGCTTCGCAACCGACAGCAAGCGCCTGCACGTCCGAAAGCGTGAGCGTCTGATCACGGTCGGATTCAGGCTGAGACGCCGGCACGTCCGGCAGGCCCACCACCCTCGGTGCGCCGGTTTCTCCCAACATGGGCATGAGGCCGCCCACCACTTTGCCGTGCCTTGCCTCGTCGCAGCCGTCTTCCCAGACGAACAGCAAGTATTCGGCGAACGGGGCGCGCATCGCACGGTAGCCTTCGCCCTCCAAGCGGGCGAACAGACCGCCCGTGAGCTCGTCGCCGACAACCAGCGGCCACTCGCCCACAAGCGCAAGGGTTTTGCGAGGCGCTACAGGCACATCCTGCCAGCTTTCCCGGGCAGCGCTCGCCGCCGTCAACACGTCTTCCAAGGTCAGATGCGGTTTTGCGAACGCTTCCTGCAGCGCGGGACGCGCAGCAGGCGCGGCCGCCCACACCACATCACCGGCAAGCACATGCACGAACAAGCCCTCGAGATCAGCCACATTGCACGGCAGCAGCTCCACATCGGGTGCCACAACACGCACGTCGCCATGCCCCTTCGCATCCAGTACGCTACGGATAACGCGGTCGAACTGCCCATCGGCTTCGCCGCCCTGCGACGACGGCAGCAACAACTGGCCGACGCGCCAACCACCTTCCGCACTCGCGACTGCAGCCGCAGCGACATCATGTTCGGCATGCGGCCCGTCAACAGCACCAGCACCTTCGCCGCATGCTTGCGCCGGGCCCTCAGAGCGCACGGCCGTACAACCATCGGCAGCAGCCTCCCCATCGCCACCTTCACCCACAGCTGCTAAGCTCACGCCCAGCAAGCTGGCAAACGAGTAGTATTCCTTGCTCGTGCACTCTTTGCGCCCCAGCTCCAGCGTTGCCGGCGTGGGCACCAGCTCGCGCACGGGAATGCCCTGGTCACGCAACCACTGCGCCGCAAGCGGACCATACGGTCCGAACGATGGCAAGCCCGCTAACTCGCCTTCGCGCAGCGGCTCGCACGCCGAGTTCACCACGCGCCGCGACGTAGGCGTGCCGCGCAAATCCGCCGCCTCGTAATGCTCGATAGCGTTCAAAAACGCCTCCACACGCGTTTCCACGCCCACCTTCGAGTAATGCTCGTCCATCTCGATGTGCAGGTACGGCTTGCTCCCCATTTCCTCGGCGAACAGATGGCTGATCATGGTGTCGGGGCCGCAACCGTGGTTGGTCAGGTACACGGCGAACAGGCGCGGGTCGCGGCGAACGAGCTTCGCACCTGAAAGGATATGCTGGCCGAACGGCCACACCACGCCAGGATAATCCGCGGATATGCCCAGGTCATGCGCATGCAGGTGACTTACGGTGATAACTTTCCAGCCTCGATCGAGCAGCATGTCGGGTATACCCATGTTCAGCGCCGGGTCCACGATGCCGTAGTTGCGCGTGATCAGCACGATAACGCGCTCTCCTGGTTTCAGACCGGCCAGCAGCTGATCGCCCAGCTCCTCGGTTTTGCGCGTGAACTCCGTGACGGCGAACCCGCCGGCCAGCATGGCGCGCGCCGTTTCCTGCGGCGTGCGGCCAAGTTGCGCTCCGACCTGCAGCATGACCTCCGCCATGGCACCCTGTCCGAAATCAAGGTTCATCAGGGGATTCAACAGCGTGATGCCGTGGCCTTCGTAGTCCAGTTCGGACGCCACGATGGCCGGGATGGACTGCATATACGTGCACGCGTAGTTGTGCGGCACCGTCGACTTCAGATGGCGAATGGTGTGCACGCTGGGCATGAACACGTAATCGACGTCCATATCAAGCAGCTGCGCCATGTGACCGTGCACCAGCTTCACGGGGTAGCATGTCTCGCCTTGTGCGCTTGCCTGCGCAAGGCGTACCGTCTCCTCATCGGATGCGTCGGTCAGCACCACGTTGAAGCCGAGCTGCTTGAAGAAAGCGTTAGCCATGGGAAATAGCTTGTGCAACATCAAGCAGCGTGGGATACCCACCGTTTTCTTCGCCGGGTCGCGCGTGGGGTCGTAGCCTTCGAGGAACATCTCGTCGACTTTATGGAAGAACGCGCGGTTTGCGGCGATTTCAGCCGGGTCGATGCGGCGGGTTTCGTGCGAGACGCCCAAAAGGTCCCAGCCCTTGAAGTTAGAGAGCACATTTTCCCGTCGGCAAACGCACGAGCTCGACACTGTGGCTGCACCATGCGCCACACCAGCACTTTCACCGTTTTGCACCGGTTCTAGCACGCCCTGGGACTCCGCAGCCAGCAGCGCTGCACCCACGGCACCCGAAACGGCGAACCACGGGCTGACCGTAAGGCTCTCGCCCGCATACGCGCGGAAGGCCGCCACGATGGCGGGGTTGTAGGCAACGCCGCCCTGCAGCACAATGCGCTGCCCCACTGGTTTGGCGTTCACCACTTTGTGCAGGTAGTTGCGCACCACCGACAGGCACAGGCCGGCAGCAACCTCGGACTTGGTCGCGCCTTTCGCCAAAGCGGCATTAATAGCGGTTTCCATAAACACCGTGCAACGTTCGCCCAGTTCAACGGGATGTTCCGCCGAAAGCGCCAGCGAGCCGTAATCGGGAAGCGCAATGCCCAGGCGCGCCGCTTGCTCTTCCACGAAACTGCCCGTGCCCGCCGCGCACACCTTGTTCATTTGGAAATCGGCCACCTGGCCAGCAACCAGGCTGATGTACTTAGAATCCTGCCCGCCGATTTCGAACACGGTGTCCACTTGCGAGTCAGCCGCAGCGGCAGCGCGCGCTTGTGCGGTGATCTCGTCGCGTACGGCATCGGCTCCGATGAGCTTGCCGATCATGGTGCGCCCGCTGCCCGTCACACCCGCGGCCACTACACAGGCGCGATCGCCCACGCGCTGCGCCAACGAGGCAAGCCCGTCGCGCACAGCCTGCTTGGGGTTGCCGCGCGTGCGCAGGTACTGCGCGTCCAGCAGCACGCCGTCAGTGCTGACAAGCACAAGGTTTGTGCTGGTAGATCCCACGTCCACGCCCAGCGCCACTGGCACGGGAGCACCTTGTTCCAGCGCATCCACCACCGCCGAGCGCGGCATCGCGCCGCCTTCGCGGGCGGGCGAACCCTGCGGGTTCCACGGGCTTGGGGCCAAGGCGAAACCGCGATTCGGCGCGCAATCGACCCGCGGCAGCTGAGGCAGTCGCGGCAGATCGTCGGCCTGCGCAGCCTGCGTTCCTTCAAGCGCAGAGCGCAAGGCGGCAAGCGACGCAAGCCCCGCGGATGCGCCACTTGCCGCGCCCGCGCCCGCAACATGCAAACCCGCGCCATCGCCCGCAGCAATGCGTTCGTCATCGCGCCTGCCCGTGCCTTCCGCCGCTGCCAGCGCCGCGCCCACCGCTTGCGCGCACACAAGCTTCTCGTCCGCGAGCAATTCGTCTTCCGCCAGGTCAAACACCTCGCGCACCGCACGAACCACGCCAGCGTTCTCCAGCACGCCGCCAGCCAGCGCCATCGGCTTTTCAACCGGCAGGTTTCGCACGATAGTGGCCTTGAACGCCTTGACCGTGGCGTGGCACAAACCCTGCAGGATATCCTCAACCGGCACGCCTTCCTGCTGACGGTGAATGATGTCGGTTTTGGCGAACACGCTGCAGCGCCCCGACAGCCGCGGCACGCTGCGCGCACCGGCGACCAAGTCGGAATAGCGCTCGAGCGGCAGGCCCAGGCGCTGCATCTGATCTTCAAAGAAGCTGCCGGTGCCGGCCGCGCAGCTTTCGTTCATGGCGAATTCCGGAGCCACACCATCGGCGATGCCAGTAACGAACACGCCCGACTGTGCACCCATGCCGATGATGCACGCCGCCTGCGGATTCAGCGCACGCACGCCTTTGACCAGGGCCGGAACCTCTTCAAGCACACGCAAACCCGGAACCAGCGCACGCAGCATGTCCGCGCCGCTGCCCGTAGCGACCACACCGCCGCACGCCTGAGCGGACAGCGGCAGGGATCGGTCGGCGCTCCCATCGGCCAGCTCGGCCAGCATCGCGCGCAAACACGGCAACGGCGAGCCTTTGTGCGCACGCCGAATCACGCGCAGCACGGTGTAACCTGCGTCAACCGCCGCCACTTTCACCGACGACGCACCGATATCGATTCCCATGTAATACACGCTCTGCTCCTTCAAGCTGCTCTCGTCTATCTCGCGCGCAAAACCTACGCGCCGGCCTTGTATGCCTCGAACTCGCCCAAAAACTCGTCGCGATCAAGGCTGCGCACCTGGCACACGTCCTCGAACGTGACCAAGTCGACGATGGGGTTGTCCAGCGAGAAGGGGAACCCCTTCGACTGCAGGAAAGCTTCGAGTTTCGGCTCGTCCGCGCACAGCTGGCGCATCGTTTTCGTTGTATCCATTATGCAAGTCCTTTCAGAGAATCAATGCCGTGCCATGCGCAGCAGAGCTCACGCCTTGTTCCGGAATCGCGACAACTCACCCGATCCCTGTCGCGCCTGTCACGCTCACGCCACCGTCTTGCACATCGGCCAGGTTGATGCGATCGGCACCCAACAGGCGCGCGTCATCCTCGCCGTGTGTGGCGACCAGCAGCGTGCGACCGGCGCGATGGCGCAGCACGAACGCGATGACCTTTTCCTTTGTGGCCTGGTCAAGACCGGTAAACGGCTCATCAAGCACAATGAGGTCGCTCGGGAACGCAACGGCACGCGCTAGCGACACGCGCCGGCGCATGCCACCGGAAAGCTCCATGGCTGGCTGCCCCAGGCAATCCGTCGGCAAGATCTCTGCCAGCAGCGCGGCGACGTCGGCCCGCCGCGTCTCGGCTGGCAGCACCAGCGCCACGTTCTCCACCGGCGTCAAGGTTTCGCACAAGCGGTCTTCTTGGAACATCATGCTGATGCGACCAGGGGAAATGCTGCGAATCTCTCCGGAGTCGGCGTGTTCGAGGCCCAACAGCACCCGGAACAGCGTGGTCTTGCCGCTGCCCGACGGCGCCATCAGGCAGCGCACGCCGCCGCCCGGCAACGTGAACGTCACGCGCCGCAACACCTCGTTGGCACCATACGCCTTGTACACGTGGCAAAACTCCACGTCCGACAACGCGCCGCCAGAGGCAAGCGAGTCGGCCGCGCCGAATAACGCCGCACCCGCGAACGCGCCTTCACCCACGGCCACGCCAGAGCCCGCCGCCCTCTTCTTCCCGAATAGCCCCACGTCACTTGCCTCGCTTCCCGATGAATCCGCCAAGCGGACGGTTCGCGCGCTTCAGCAGCGCCATGAACGCCTTCTCGAACAGCACCGACGCCACCATCACCACCACGGTCCACGCCAGCAAATCGGGCGTGTCCAAAAATGTGCGCGCCGTGGCCATCTCTTTGCCGATAGAGGGTTTCGGCGTGGCCAGAACCTCGGCCATGATGCCGCTTTTCCACGTCATGCCCAGCGAAATCTTGGTGCTGGACAGTAGAAACGGCATGAACGCCGGGCGATACACGTACAGAAACGTGCGCCACTTCGACAGCCCGTATACGCGCGCCATCTCCAGCATCTGCTTGTCCACGCTTTCGAAGCCGGTGACCATGTTCGTGTAGATGAGCGGCAGCACGATGAAGAATGCCAGGAACACGGTGAGCGCCTGGTTGCCTACCCAGATGAGCAGCAAGATGATGAACGACGCCACGGGGATGGTGCGCAGCAGGCTGATGATTGGGTCAACGAAGTCGCGAAACAGGCGCACACGGCACGCCACCAGCGCCAGCAGGAAGCCCACCGCAAACGACAGTAAAAAGCCCAGCGCGATGCGCCCGAAGCTGGCACCGACGATCATCCAGAAGTTCGGCATGACCACCTGGTCGGCCAGCGCCTGAGCCGTGCGGATGGGCCCGGCAAGCACCAGGCGATTGTCGACGATGCGGTCGAGTAGCTCCCACACCACCAGCCAAAACACGATGATGAGCACCTTGCGAGCAAACTGCTTGCGCGCGTCGGACTTGCCAGCGGCCGCACGACGTTCGGCGGCGGCGCGCTCGGCTTCCAGGATGCGCAGCGCCTCGTCCTCGGCCATAAGCCCTTGCGCAGACATTACGCGCACCACCTGGCTTTTCGTCACGCCCATGCTGGTGAGCATGCTCATGATCTCCTCGCAGGTGACGCCTTTAGCGGTGGCCGTCTGCATCATGAAGCCCATCTGCGCGTCGGCCATGCCGTTTTGCCGCACCATTTGCGCCATCATGGCAACCTTTTCTTCAGGCATGCCCACCTTCGCGGCAATGGCGGCGAACTGCATACGAGGCAGCTCGTCGGGCGCATCAGTGGCGACGGCACCACGCGCGCCCATGCCGCCCACCAGGCCTTTCAACTTTTCGAACATGGTTCCCTTTTCCGCTACTTGCCGCCAAGCGCTTCAACGGCGGCCTGCGCGTCGGCCGCGCTGGCGGTCACGCCGCCGTTGCCGGTGCCGGCGCTGCTTTCATGCTGCGTGGCCTGCTCCAAGCCCGCCTGCAGGAAGCGCTCGTCCAGCTGACCTTCAGGCGGCAGGTAATAAAAGTCCTCACCGGGCATCTTGCCGCCGATAGAATCGGGATTCGCCAGATACAACTCGTGCAAAAAGCCCGACAGCGCCGTGCGCATATCCTCGCCCGTCAGGTTCACCATGGAAATGTAGGGCATGGCGTCAAGCGCCACGGAGTTGTTCAAGAACGTGCCCAGCTCCTCTTGCAGCGCGGCGGCGTCGCCCATGTTCTCAAGCGTCCAAGCCACCGACTGACCCGCCATGTTCAGGTACTCGACGACGGCCTGCTCGTGCTCTTCCAAGAATCGACGGTTGACGATGGTAGTGGTGGTAACGGCCTGGCTGCCCGTGTCGGCGAATGCGCGATCCCACTCCACCGTCAGGTCGATGGGGATATACAGCGGGTTGACCAGGATCTTCGCCAGCGACACGAACGGCTGGGGCAAAATAGCCACGCAGTTTTCCTGCTGCTGCATCATGTTGAGCACCTCAAGCGGGCTGGACTTGAATTCCAGGTTGAACGTGCCCTCGAGGCCGTTTTTCGCCAACAGCGCCTCGATGGTGTACTCCGGCGTACCGCCCTCGCCGTAGCTGTACACGGTGCGACCGCGCAGGTCGTCAAGCGTTGCCACCGATTCGTCGTTGGTCATGACGTACAGCACGCCCAGGTTGTTCACGCTGATGACCTCGTAGCGGTTTTTCAGCTCGGCGTTGTTGTACAAGATGGGTCCGATGTTGCTGGGAAGCGTGCAAATGTCGTAGTCGCCTTTGTTGAACAGGGCAGACAGGCCCACGTAGTCCACGCCGTTAGGCTCGAACGTGAAGTTGTTGAACGTTTTGCCCGCTTGAGCAGCCACGATGAACTGCGACAAGCCCATAGACGGCGGCCCCATGATAAGCCCCACGCGCACGTCGCACGCATCGGCGCTGCCCATAAGCTCGCGCGCTTCGGTGTGCGTGGAGAACGTAACGCCATCGTTTGCATCGCTGCCGCCCGCAGCTACGCCGCCCTTCGCGCCTTCGCCCGACGAGCATCCGCCCAGTCCCAACGCCGAAAGCGCCGCCACGCCCGCAAGCGCCGTGAAGCTGCGCCGCGTCATTATCGAGTTAGCCATATCATCCGCCTTCCGCACGGAAAGCTTCGACAAGGAAAGCGCGGGAACCGGCGCGGCACGCATATTCGCGAAAGCGCATCAAGCGGAAAGCAACAACGCGTAAGACACAGCGTGCGACGCTCGCATATCGCCTTGTCAAAAGCTGTTTTTATCTTCGGCTAACAAGTGTAGTTAAACATGGCGAATTTGTCAGTGACTTATGTTACCAACCAGCAACTCCACGAAAAGTTTGCAAAGGGAAATTCAGGCTAAGATGCAGCCTACAGTCCCGATTCAACACCAGCGATGATTTGTTGCTCCAAAGCTATTATCCAGCAAGCAAGGCTTCGGCAAGTGGCGGAAGGGCGAAAAACGCAAAGAGGCCCGCAGCAGCATTCCCTTAGCCACAGGTCTCAGTGTTAGTGAGTCAAAACCTTCCGGAGCCATTGACTCATCGTGCTCGCTCCCCTAAACGCGAAAGCGCCCCGCGGGCTCTTTCGAACCTACGGGGCGCATCGGCAGCTGGGACGGCA
>ERZ1034897.396-NODE-396-length-22397-cov-7.562394_pt1 | contig 22397 bp, 22 predicted proteins | sample MGYA00520629_ERZ1034897 | MGnify/ENA primary metagenome ERZ1034897 (study PRJEB33766, sample SAMN09781789) | gut metagenome | biome: gut microbiome | host: Homo sapiens | place: Madagascar | study: EMG produced TPA metagenomics assembly of the PRJNA485056 data set...
TCCACGCTCGTGGCGCCGCCCATGGTAAAGACCGTTGAGCCGTCGAGCTCAAAAACCTCGCCGCGCGTCAGGCGCCGTATGGGGGAAGTGTCCGACAGGCGCTGCGTCAGCCCACCGTGCCACGGCTCCATGGGACGCTCCGCCCAGTGATCGAAACGCTCGTGGTTGCCGTCGACGAACAGCACGGTATAGGGGCGCGACTCCAGCCAAGCGATGTCAGCACATTCCTCGGCAGAGAAATCCCACGGAAAGCCAAAGTCGCCGGCAACGATGAGATAGTCGTCACTCGTCAGGCTATCCCCAAGATCCCAATCGCGCAGCTTTTGCATGTCGAGGCCGCCGTGAATATCGCCCGTCACATAGACCGTCATCGGATCACCACTTCCCTCTTATAGGTTTCGAGATCGCGCTCGATCTGCTCGTCGCCCGTGGCGTTGACCCACCACGGCCATTTAACGCACTGCACCAGCTCGTCTACCTGCGCAAACCATAACTTGAGCTCATCCAAACTTACCGGGGCGTAACCGTTGGCGTCCACGCCCACGTCATAGCGCAGCAGCCCCTGCCGAAGGTTGAACTTGTTATACGCGCCGCCGCAGCTATGGATATGCCCGTGCAGATGCCAGCTGCCGTGCGACATGCCCTGCCAGTCGACCATGGGATAGTGGCTCAGCACGATTTTCTGGCGGTCGATTCTGAGCACGCAAATGGGCGGCTCGACGATAAAAGCATCCGCTACCGCAGGCTGCGTCCAGTCTTTGTCGTGGTTGCCGGGCAGTAGATGAATGCGCTTGCAGGCAATGCTTTTGCGCAGCTCGTAGGCCTCTTGGGCCGTCATCTTAAAGCTGAAATCACCCAAAATGTAAAGCTCGTCGTCCACAGCGACTTTGCCATTAATGCTCGCGACCATGGCGTCGTTCATCTGCGCAACAGTCGACCAAGGCCTGTCGGCGAGCCGCAGCATGTTCTCGTGTCCAAAGTGAGTATCGCTGGTAAACCAAATCAAGGGGACCTCCTAACGCTGCGGGGCATCCGTCCCTTAGGGCTTACCCCTCGTTCTTCCATCCAAACGGGTCAAACACCCAAAAGATCAGATCGAGCACGCCGCCGGTCATCATGGCTCCGGCAAGGGCCATGCAAACATGCAGAGAGCTGGCGCTTCGAAGCACGTCGAACGGCCCCAGAACAGCCAATAGCGCGACCGTCGCGCCGGCCACGCACAGCGCGATGCACGGTCCTGCGTCCTTAACGCATTTCTTTGCGAGATGCTTGGTGTTGTCACTCATCGATATCGAACTCCTTAGAGGGTCGTTGTTCAGGTACGTGCCACCGCGACAGAGCAGGGCGACAGGTTAAGTGTCACATGGCGTGCGGACACGTTTTTAGGCCCACGCGTCTGCAGGGACCCATGTCCTTGCAGGACGCCCCAAAAGGAACGTCTAAACCACTGGTGGGCAACATGTTGGGCAGGGCGTCTTGCCTCTTTTGAGCGCAGCCACCAATGGCACGCTCGTTCTGATGGCGTTTTGAGGAAGGTTCTTGCATCCCGCAGAGCGGTGATAGATCTTTCTGTGCCACCTTCGAGGATGATCTACTTGCCCGGTTTGTCCTGGTATATCTGTCGTCTGACGGGAGTCAGAAAAAACTTGCGGACACTTCGCACGGAGATGCGCTTGTGCAACTTGTCCCCAAAGACCTCCGAAGCATGACTGTGCCCGTTCCCAAGCAAGCGGAACAGGAACGCTACGCGCAAGAGTACGAAGCAAAACAGCGCGCCTACGAGGATGCCCTCAAGTAGGCGGAACATTACGCCGCGAGCAAGGGAACGATGTAGCGGCTGAGGCAGGCAGGCTGTCCGGACTTTCGCCGACCGCCTGCCGATCAGGCACGCCGCCCAGCGCAGCGGCTAAAGATTGCCATCAGACTTTGCACTGGCCCTGGCTGCATCTTCGTTCTCAATCAAATTCTTGACCGCTGTATAGGCGTCATACGTAGCATCTTCGATCTTATCCAGGGCATCCGGGTCATGCATACCCCCGCCCTCTTGGAGTTTCTGGATCAAAAACCAGGCAGCAGTGAGCAAGTTGTCGACATCCTCAACATCCAACAGATCAATCGAATACGCACTATCGTGGAGCTCCAGCAAATATGAACTGGCGACGCGGATGGCCTTACTTACATATGGCTCAAGATCGTATTGAGGATAGCGGGCATCGAGGGCCGTTAACGGATCGGTCGGCTCAACCCAATAGAGCATCGTTGCGCTCTCGCGCTTCTCCAGCGGATACTGCTCGACTGCCTTTTCCCAGCTTACATACCAAGGGTTGTCGTTCTGGTCTGCAAGCGATTTGCAGTAATAAAGTGCCGTGGCAGCACTTGCGCAAGAATAGTAATGGCGTACCCTGTTCTTCTTGAACTCATCGTTCAGCTCATCGTTGTAAAACAGCTCCGCCTCCATGACCAGGAACGGACCATCGTCATCCGTAATGCTCATGGGATAGTTGTTGCACTCGTAGTCCGGATACATTTTGTCTCCAATCAACCGTTCGGACACATTAACAAGCGATATCGAAACCGCGCTCACGCGGAGAGTTGTCGCCCTCAATCCATTCGAGCCCGACGTACTCGTCAGTCCCCGCGCCGAGGACTGACGACCATCTGAACTCGAAACCAAACTGGTCAAGCTCATCGGCTCGCTCACGGATCACTCCGTAAGCATCCAACGCATTCTCGAAATCCTCCGAAGACGTATAGCCGCGCTCGCACTGCTTGCGCATCTGATGCAAGCGACCCATGGCGGCAGCGATAATCTCTCGAAGAGCGATAGCCTCGCGCTCGCATACATCGATGTTTCCTTCGTTGGGCTTGATGCGATCGGACATAACGGCCTCCCTGGTTTTAAGCCTTTTCGCTTGACTCCATTGAACAGCCGCAAACAGCCGCGTAATAGCAAAGGCTTAACGGATTGTGCCCACTATTTTGATCACCTTAGCAATTTTGTTCTCGATGGTCTTGGCCCAGCATACCAAGCGAGTAGCCTTATTTCCGACGAGCTCTATGCAGCGTGGCTGTCCATCGTCAACCAACCCAATTGCAAGCCAGAAATCAGGCGACCAGATAGGAACGATTTTCCATACCCCGTACTGTGGTACGGATTCATCCCCGATGGCAAACAGTATGTAAAAGTCGAGTTTCCCGAAGCCGAGTACCCAGCGCTTTTTGAACGCTTGAGCCAGCTCGCCGAAAGCCCGAAATCAAAGTGCACGCTGAATTATATGGGGCCCAGTGAGCACCCATGCAGCTCGTGGTATATCAGGCTATACGAGTTGTTGGAGAACATTGCGCTGATAAATAGTATTGATCAGACCGCAAAGCCCATTCCATTGCTTGGCATAGATAGGGAAGAATGCACCTCAACCGACCCGACCGTTCAAGCCAGAGGGAAGACGCCTGACGCATGCGTCTACAGCACCGGCACGATCGATGACCTTGGCTTTACCGTGTATACAAGGGGATATGACCCGCAAAAGCAGGACTGGGCTTGATCCCGCGCCCGCCAGCAGAGCCGAAGGCACGGGGTAGCATTGGGTTGCGGACGCAGCGGGCAATTGGGAGCTAGATACCTGGGCTTGTCCGCACGAGCCACGATAATCTAGCATGGCACCTGACACGTTAACGTGCTGCAATTAAAGAAGTTTATCCAGCTAGGACCGAGTTTAGTCGCTTTGACAGCTCTCTATATGGCCTACGTCTAGCATTGATTCCAAAAGCTTCGAGTACTTGAATGCACTCTGATTCGTCCATGTCGCAAATAATTGACAATTCGTGCTTAGCTCTTGAGGCACCTGTATAGAAAAGCAAGCCTTGCGATGTGGGGTGATCGCCAACGTTAACCCATAGCTCCTTGCCGACGTCGACGAGGATAACCGCATCGGCTTCTAAGCCTTTAAATCTCCGGCAGGAATAGAATGGTATCGAAGATTTCTTCCATTTCCCATTCAAAGCATAGTCAGACAGAACGCTCGATTCTTCCGTGCCACAAGTCAGGATGACAATGTCCTCGTAGCCGCTGCTTCGGTAATCCTCAATCGTTTGGTCGACAATGGCAGATTGTTGGTCAGGATCTGTTGCAACGTGGACTCTTGGAAGAGTTCCAGCGACAGAGGATTCCATCAAGGAATACTTAGCAGGTTTAATTAAAGATTTCGCGGAGCATTCTGAGATGTTTTTTGTGTTTCTACAATTTACGTAAAGGGTCAATTTGCAGTCGGCCCTCTCGATGAAAGATGGCATTCCAGACCCCTGGACAAGCTGGTTTTTGTCGTAGAACAGATAAAATGTCCCGTTATTTTGCTCGGTAAGTAAATCGAGGACCTCAAGAACATCTGCCTGCTTGATGGCGTCAACGGCAAAATCTTGTCCCTCGTCAACCACAACATGCTTGTATTTGTAATTCTCAGCTGTGTAGTAGAACTCAAGCTGCTCTGACAATTTTGCATAGTCTGGCGAGGGCGTATTGCATTCTTTGCATGCATACCCAGCAATACTGTATACATCGATGCCATCAATTCCTTTGCACTCTTGTTCTAGATGAGTCTTAAGCAGAGAGTTAAAGCATAAGAACAGGACGGAGTCGCCCTGTTCCGCCAATCGACGAGCGTGTTCAAGCGCAATAAGTGTCTTGCCCGAGCCTGCTACTCCGTTAATGACGGCAGATCTCTGGTCTTCCATGAAGTCAAGCACGCGCTTTTGTGACTCTAGCATTTCAATGAAGCGCAACTCTGCGAGATCATGGCGAAGACCTCTACTTGGAACGAGGTCAAACTCTGGACACAGAACTTCGTTGACCATTCTGCGGGCTTCAGAGCTGGTGATATTCATTTCAATGTTATGTATCGGAAGCTGCATAATTTCGCTTATTCGGTCACTGGGATCAGCCAGATCATCCATGAATAGGATTAATTCACTTCGTGCTTCTGGCGGAAGATTCACGCTCTTGAGCGATTCCTTTTTAACAGAGGGAAACCATACTGCATGGTGCATCTTGCAACGTTTCATTACGTCGCCAAACCCTTTTTCATACAAATGATCGAGAAGCCTGTGCTTGACATTGGAGGCCTGGTTGAATGGCCCTCCATGACTCATTCTCAGACCACTTGCGTATAGCCAATCCCCATCTCGATACGAGACCTGTCCTGCCTTCGCCTCAATGCAGAGAAAGCCAAGCTTTTCATGGAAGATGACAAAATCCGATTCGTGCTCAGACAGTCCATCTGCAGATAGATTTAGCAGGCGCAATGAATGTACTACCGTGTATTCATCGTTTAGTTTAGTTAGCGCATGGTAGATTTCACTCTCTTTGCTGCGTGGATCAGACTCACGCGACCCACGCCCAGGAATCATTTTTGCCACTATAGCTCCTTTTCAATGGCTGAAGAGAACTCTTCAGCCGATTGGACGTCGTCAATGGTGAAAAACTTCCAATCGGACGTAGACTTGTAGTCGTGTCCAAAACTATCCTCAAAAAATTCGGCGTCTTCCGTTGTGAGAAACACAACTTTAGAATTTGGCCAGGTTAAGGATGCTTCTGCGGTATGATTATCCCTATGGAACTGCACATAAGGAAAAGGTTTCTCCAGATAGTCTGAGCCAGGCAGCGAGCTCAAATGATCAAGGAATTGTTTTTCGAGGTCGCTGGCGTCGTATGCGAGAAACTCGCATCTGCCCTTAAAGGTTTCATCTGAGACGTCTGGAACGTCATCGAAATCAATCGTATAAGTTGCGCTCGCTTCGGTGTCTTTGGGGCCATCTCCCGTCGCTGACGTAGTGCCGGTATTTGAAAAGAAGCCAACCGAAGGCTGCTCGATAAGCCCTACGATTAACGCCCTGTCAAGTAGTTGGTTCCTATTCTCACACGATGTTTCTGGCACAAGAGTGCAGCTGTAGCAGGCCGAAAGATTGCATGAGCCTAAACCCTGACCACGAGACTCGATGCATACAGGGTCTGAAGAGCACCATCTCGCCTGCTCTATAGCTTTCTCGAAGATCGCTTCGAAATGCCCAGGTCGTCCTGACCTAACAAGTCCACCAAGCGAGCCCTCGCTATCGTCTGAAGCTGTGTAGATTAGTAGACCAAGCATCGCCTCATGCCTGTCATCATCGACTATGAACTTGTCGCAGTAGATGCGTTCTTTGACGGAAGCGGTCGAGTATCCGCACTCTTTCGTAATTTGGAGCATCAACAGATGAGATAACGTATGGATTAGCACGAATGCTGGATTAACCTTTTTCGATTCTTCACCGCGCTCATGCTTGAACCTATCAAGATTTGCTTGCAGAATCGCAATGCGTTCTTTGACCGATGGGGTGCTCGCCCAAGAATCGATGGCATCTTTGTCAAAAGAGAGAAAGATGCCTTCACCTGTCATTTGAACGCCGAGAGTCCAGCTTAGCTTCTTTCTGGACAGCTGGTTCCGCCTCTCGGCGAAACTCTTTCCTTCATTTGCGTCAGGGTAAAGCCGCGAGAAGCCAACGAGTGCGCGTGATTCTTTAAGCGTAGTAACAAGAGTGGTACTGACAACCAGTTCATTCATGCATTCGGAAGAGTACTCGTCCTTCGAAAGGCGAGAGCCTTCAAAAATTCCCTTCTTTTGTGCGATAGCGGGTGCGTTTTTTAGTGTTTCGTATTCAACGAGTTTGTAACCTGAATCAGTGCATGGCGAATCGTCACGATTGATCAACCTGTCCTGGAAGGCGGAGGCGATATTGTCGGCAGTATAGTTGTAGCCCTTCGCGATCATCTGGCAGACAAAATCAAACTGAGCACTTCCTAGCTCGTAACCTTGTTTCAAGTCCTCGAATGAGTCATCAATGATGTTGTCTAACTTTTGGTCGTTTCCTTCGGGGATATAGATAGAGCTCACAACATCGCTGTACCAGACATTTGTTCCGCCGCGCTGCACGACTTGAAGCTGATCTGCCGGTGCGGAGCACGGTCCTCCGTTTTCGTCGAGCCAGGGTCTTGAGCCCTTGCACGTGTAGCCAATTCTGGCAAGCTCCCCAGGCCTGGTTGCATCCTTCAGGGACTTTCTCTTGCCACATGAGCATATATATTCGATATCGGAGAGCGAAGAGCTAAGTCCTCTTGTTTGTCTTCGAATCGTGTGATTGCCTTGATCGTTTACTGGACCTTCATGAACCCATTCCATGATTGGGAAATCGTCAATATGTCCCTCAGGACATACAACGATGAAGCGCTCGGGCACCAAAACTGGGTGTGCTGCGCAATCGCATCTCTTACTTTGAAGTGCGCCTGGCTTCGTTTTACTCATCTTTCCGCACTTAGCAGAGGGGCAATAACGCCATTTCGGAAAACGAACCGAAGGGACCGTTGCCCTTAACGGAGGAGCTAATAATCGGTTCACCCCAATGTATCGGGCCAATCTAGGGTCATGTATCACGCTCATCTGTATGCCATCATCGGGGTCTCTCTGATATGGAAAAGCATCAAGACCAGCAATCATTACCGAGTTGCCATCAGGGCATGGAAGAATGGACCCGACTCCCCAAGGGCCGAATAGCTGATGCTGTCGAAGTGCGTATTTGGGACCGCTTGGCACTTGGTTACTGTCAACCATTTATACATCCTCCTCATCAGATGGATAACGCTCTATGATGCCAACCTGACACTCTTCATCGACGCTCCTCATAGAGAGCGGGACCTCGAAGCTCTGACCTTGCCATTCGGGATTAGGCTTGACGCCCCAACCATGCATAAGCGGGAGCGGCGCTTCGCCATTGCCAAAAGGCCTAGGATTCAAAGAACCCCAGCGTTCAACATCCATGTTTTTCCAGCGTTCAATTATTTCGTCGAGTTGCCTCATTGTTCCCGACAGCTCTTCTGGATCCACTGCCTCGACTCTTTGGGAAATGATGGATTTGACCTTTTCTAGAAGAACGTCGTTCGGATTATTCGGCGTCTTAGCACTGGGGTTTAGGGCCCTGTATAAGCCGAACAAAACACCAGCGAGAGCCCTATCGCGAACTTGAGGACAGAACGCTGTAATACTAGAAGGCTCGACGTGCTCATAGAAGCTTTCATGATAGTTTTTAAAGTTTTCGTAGTGAGATCTGTCACGTGGCCTCGTGACACCATACATCACGAACACCATTCCTTTGGAGTGACCTCGTCCAACTCGGCTGGATGCCTGGATGTACTCGGAAGTTTCTTTAGGTTGACCGGCCATCACCATTACCCCGAGGCGACCAACATCCAAGCCGACAGAAATCATATTAGTGGCGAGACAGAGATCTACGCAGCCCTTTTCTCCTCGTTTTATTGCAAGGTCTTCAAGCCCTTTTTTGACCTCTGAAGCGTTCTTGCGTCCAGTCAGTTCGACAACGCCACTTGTGTTCAGATAGCGCTTGGGTATCTCTGGCTGGAGTCTCATCTTTTCCTTAAGACGCTCTGGAATATCGCTTGAGGTCCAGGTGAGCGCTTGGCCAAGCTCTCTAGTGGAGCTGTAATAACCGACCACGGTCCAGTATTCATCATTTTGAATGCCTGATTTGACGCTCCATCTGTTTGGCTCCCAGAGAAGTTCAGAATAGAGTTGGATACTTGCCGTGGCATAGGAGAGCGCGTTTGGCGCGTAGATTCCAACGTATCTTCGGCCTTCGCTTTCGCTTAGACGTGCGAAAAAGGAATCAGAATGCGAGATGCCCGAAGGCGGAAACTGGCGGACATTCTCTTTCGAGCAGCCGAATAATTGGTGGCACTGTTCCGTGGCTCTCGCTACAGTGGCTGTTGACGCAATGATTTTTGGACGTATCGTCGTATTATTTCGCCTGTCTGTGCACAATTCATCGATCAGTGTTTCGTATTGAGCTGCAATGGATCCTAACGGTCCAGAGATAAGGTGCAATTCGTCTTGAATAATAAGTTTCGGAGCATGATGACGAACCCCATCGGGCCCGATTCCGAATATGGAGTACGAACCTTCTCGATAGGGTATGAGGGCAAATTTGTCTACGGTTCCAAGCAGAAGAGATGGCGGATTCAAATAGATTTCTTCGTCAATCACCAACAATGGAAGATTGTTGTCTGCCTCTCCGAAATCGCAGTTGGCGTCGGGGCATATAAACTCCAGATACTGCTCGGTGTCTCGCAGCTTATTGCGGTTTCTTACGCGTTTGTATCCGTTGTTCTTGTTGCCTTGGCCCCCCATATCGTGCCCACACCATGGACACTGGGAAATAGGTATCGGCTTTTTGACAACGCTTTTTCCGCCGCGAAGCGCCTTAAAGCTCTCCATCGCATCGGACCAAGTATTAGGAGATGCTTTTCCGCCTACCCAGAATCCAATAGTGAATCGCTTTGCTCCAAGCAGCTCGGGATTGCTCCTTCTCATCATTTCCAGCGCACATATCAGTGTTGAGGCTCGTGCGAACTGCTGGGAGGAGAGCAACCTCAAGGTGTACCTCATGATGATGGAGGTGCCCATACACTCCTCTTTGCAAAGTCGTTCGTACAAGAGGATGAAGGCGGACAGCCCGAGGTAGGCTTCCGTTTTGCCTCCGCCAGTGGGAAACCAAATCAAGTCAAGGACATTTCGATCAACGGATTCGGGGTCGATTACGGACTCAATGTTCATGAGGATGAATGCGATCTGGAACGGCCTCCAGAAACGGATGCCTTTAGCTGGCTCCCTTAAGAAGGGCTTCTCTTTGGACACAACGCTGTAGTGAAGATACTGGGATAGCATCGCTTGGTTGGTCAGCTGAAACGCCATGCGAGCCGTTTGATCGCGTTCGATGAGCTCAATGCCTTTTTTCACCCGCTGCAGGCAATAATCGCATTGCGAGAGATTATCCGCTGCCGCGGCCTTTTTCCAAGAGGGCAATTCCTCTGATTCGGCGCGTTTCTCGTTTATCCATTTTTCATATTCTGCAGAAAGGCTTTTCAGGGATGACGCGGCATTCGCCCATTGTGAAGTGTCTCCAAGGACGAACATATCGAAGGAGTCTTCAGGAAGCTCTGGAACAATGGGAAGGGTTGGTCGCACTTCAGCCACTGGGATAGTTGAAGTCCAGATACGGGAAACACGGTCTCCAGAATCGTCCCAGTCGGTCGCGCATCCGTGGCCAATCGCGAAATTTGGGATATCTGAGTAGATCAACTTAGAAGAACGCTCTTCGTCTGTCAACAATCGGATGTTAGTTTCGTTTTTTGGCAAAGGAAGAAATTCATCTCGAGTAGATAGTTCGATAGAGCATTGAAAATAGCAATCAGCAACTTCGCATGAATGGGGATCCGCAACCGTTTTCTTATTGACTAACGCAACAGTGACTACTGCGCACTCTTCTTGAAAGGAGTGACGTTTTATCACCATGAGAAATAGATTTTTACCATCAACCGGTAATAGTTGCGGGCGAGATGTCTCTTTGGGCACTGGAATATCTGAAAGAGCGTAACTACCTGGGATTCTCGTATAAGTTGGAACCCCTTCGCCGTCGAGCGACCGCTCGTATTTTGCGGCATGAATAAATGCATCGAACTGCCTAGATGGATCAACGCAGATACTCATGCTGATGGCGGACTGGTAGTCGGCATTCGAAAGAGCAACAGGCTCTTCGTAATCGGACAGACTGTCAGCCATTCCTGAAGTGGAATCCACGATGTCTCCAGTTGTGAAATCTTCATCTTCCCTGATAGAGCCGCTCTGAAAAGCGCCAGGATAAAGTATTCCCGCAGAGTACTTCCGTTTGGGGTTTTGCCACTTGATGGCCTCTTTGGATTCTTTGTTCTTCGGCCCAACGAACTGTTCGTAAACCGCCCAATATAGAGAATCCCTCATCTCCGAATCGTTCATTTGCAAACTCCTAGTCCGAGAAGAAGCCGAATCGACCCAGTGGAACTTCAACTGGGTCTCCAACATGGTCTACTTGGAGAAGCTCGATTCGGCATATCTCATTATTCTTCGAATTGAATTCCGCAATCGCATCCTCAAAGCCTCCGTGCATGATAGAAAGACCAGCAAACTCGTTCAACGCCTTTTCGTGAAGGTCTCGGCCATTGTTGATCCTGCAGCCTCTGACATAAGAAGCCGCTGACATGATTTGGTCTAAATCGTTGTCGGAAAAAGGTGCATTAAAGGCTTTGCCGATTAACGCAACATCGGCTCTGTCCTGCGGAGCTATAAATGTCGGATCGCTGATCCACCGTTTGATGGTTGCAGGATTCCTGTCGCATCCAGCTTTCTCGATCCTGCGTATCATGTTCGACTCGCTCATGTACTTCTTCGAGGACTCTATGGGCGCATACCACGACCTTGCCGTTTTCGCTACTTGGCCATATGCCTCTATTTGCTTGCAGGCATCATTAAGGGCGCTCTCTGTCAGGTCAATCTTGGCGACGATGTCTCCCTCTTGAAGGGCCCCCGCGGTAACTTTCCTGACCCATCCGTCCTTGTTGAGGATATCGGTCAATACGGCAAGCTTGTCGCCGCCGTTGTCGGCCTCGACACGCAACCATCTATTTGCGCCTGATGTGAACCATACGCAGCGTCCCATATGCGAATCCTCTCCAGGTCGCGAGGCTTGCGATTTATCCCGAGCTGCCTCAATCCGTCTTGCGACGCCTGCAAGAGACTCGTCGGCCGGAATCTTGTTGACCGAATCCGTCGCCTTGTTTTCATCATGAATAAAGTTGCTGTCTATATCAATCCTTGAAAGAACCGATTGAGACATTGAGTCTTGCTTTAGTCTTCTGCTGTTCCAGAAAGCATCCGCCGAAGAATGCCACTGCGTTTCTAACTTCGTTCCGTCTTCGCCACGATAAGCAACAATTGAAAACTCGCTAGAGAGTCCTGATTTTTCAAGTCTCTCCATTTCTTCTCTCTGGAACCATCCGGAAAGCAGCACCACTTCCTCATCGGAGGTGCATTTTTCCTTAAGAAAGTGCTTAGAGCTAATTGCCCTAAGCTTTGTCGGGTCAGCTCCTTCGTCATTGAGGATGCTTCTCCAGTATGCTTCACACGATTGTTCGTTGAAAGAGTTTGAGACGACGAGACACAAAGACTTATCTCTACCCAAGACGGCATCCATGATTGCGTCGTATGTCACGCCTTCCTTAGGCAGGATTGATCCCACTCGCGACATGTCAATTAAGGTATCTGAAATTCGTTTTAGGTACCGTACTTGCTGGCCACTCAGAGAATAGCCTCCGCTTGAACCCGTCAAAATATCCGTTGCGTTATTGATTTTAGAAAGCATATAGGCTGATGCGTTTTCGTCCACTGCTTCCGTCTGCTTCAGGAGCTGTCCAAGCACGCGAATAAGCGACAGCAAAGCAGATTGCTCATCATCGTTTACACAAGCTTTAGTCTTGTTGAGTTCGTAAAGATATTCTGCTATTGGGGAGAATCGTCCGTCGTCTGGAACGGCGTAGGTCCGTATCGCTACGTTTGCGGCGCATTGCTCGCGGTGGGTTAAGCTGTATTTAGATCTCTTTGCGAGCATGGATAACTCAGTTAAACGGTTGCGATTCCAAGCAAAAGAAGCGAATCCCATCTCTTCAAATACTCGAGTCTTGAAAGGGACGCTCTCTTCACAGAAAACGACGATTGGAACTTTGTAATCTCCGATTATTTCTTCGAGATCAGTTCGTTGCCTCTCGACACATTCTGCTGTTGGGGCTTCGAGAATTAAGCAATCGATAGAGCCGCCATTTTCCAGATAGTCTATAACGTCAAAAAGATCTGCAAAACCATCAGCACCTCGACGAGCAGCCAAAAGAGAAGGTATTCCATCAACGTTTCCAGCGTTTCTGAATTCGATTCCATCTTTTGAGAACCTGCCCGCTAGAAGACAATCCGTAAGTTTGGCCCATCGTCCATCAAGGAAAATCTGAGCCTTATTTAGGGAGGTCGGAGGAATATTTGCGAACGGGGAGACGGATGTTGCGAGAACAATCGAATTCTTAACCAGTGACATTTTCGATCGAAGCTCTTGTTGAGACGGCGATTCGGCATCGTCGACACTCATTGAGCTGCGCAAAGCTTTGGCACCAGATGGGGTTAGGCCGGTTCCTTCTCTACATACTTGCACCAACGGAAGCTGCGAGATGGGCATTGAGCGCTTTATATCGTTTTCGGACTTCTTTCTAGAACGAGTTTTGTAGGTCAAATAAGGAACCACCTCGCCTTTAAATTCATGATTTGAAACCGCCACATATTCAGCGACAACATCTCCGATACGAATTGGCGTCCCAGGCTCAATTTCGGCAACTGCAATATTGAATTGCCCTTCAGTATCGAGGACGTTTTCGATCGCTCTTGATACGGCAAACGCCAAAGCCTCGCTAGAGTAGTCGCAAATTGAGAAGACGACCCCAGGAATATCCCCATTGATTGCCTTTCTGAAGAGGCTCAAGTTAAGTGCTGTAACTGCGCTAATCTCGATTTCTTCAAGAGCGTCATATTTCAGGCGGAAAGGAACGCGAGGTTCTATCAGAAGCTGCTCCGCTACGAAGTCCTGCCAAACGATGGCGCCCGTTGTATTGCTTTCGCTCACAATTGCATCCCCAATCGCTAGAAGACCAAGCATCGGGGTGCAATTAACTTCTTTAATTCAGGCTCATCCTAAACGTTATTTCGCTTCGATTGAAGCTATCCGCTAACTTAGGCCCCGCAACACCACGACGTCCTCAATCTTCGGAAGTTCACCCCTCAACATTTATAAGCGGAAGAACGCCGGTCGATCGTAAATCCGCATAAGTTTCTGAAGTGAATTTTATCACTTGTGAGCTGCGATTATTTTTCGTTGCGATAAACGGCATAGCCCATTCGACCCTATTCGACGAATTGGCGGCTGCGACTTACAATTCGCCGACGATTGATCGCTGATGAGAAATATTGGGGAGACGCATTAAATCCCAGGTGATAAAATATAGGTTTTGATTATTATTTGCTGCTCTGGAAGAGATTGGCTTTGTCTTTGCGGTCCATTGATTTGTTTGCGGGTATCGGAGGTATCCGCCTCGGCTTTGAAGAAGCTTTTGGTGAAAAGAATATCGAGACAGTGTTTGTTAGCGAATTTGATAAGCACGCTTGCAAGACATACGCTGCAAATTTCTCGTCGCCCGATAGTCCCTCTAACGCGATTGGGATGATGTCCGACAACCCGTACATTTATGGTGATATCACCAAGATTGACGCCAAAGACATCCCTGCGTTTGATATCTGTCTCGCCGGTTTTCCGTGCCAAGCCTTCTCTATGGCTGGCAAGCACATGGGCTTCAATGATGACTACAAGGGGATGACTCGAGGCACTCTTTTTCAGGATGTCGTTCGCATATGCGACTACCACAAGCCCAAAGTGATTTTCTGTGAAAACGTCAAGGGGCTAACGATACACGACGGGGGCCGGACATTTAAGGTAATCAAGGGTGCATTTGAGCAAATCGGTTACACAGTTTTCGCCCAATTGCTTAATAGCAAAAATTTCGGGGTTCCTCAAAACAGAGAGCGAATCTATGTCGTTGCCTTCCGTAACGACATAGCTCCTGATGCATTCGAATTTCCCACTCATGGCGGACGAAAGAAGGTAATTCGCGACATCTTGGATCCGGCGCCAATTCCATCCAAGTATTACCTGTCCGATGTCTATATGGACACGCTTAGAAAGCATCGTGCTCGTCATGAAGCCGCTGGTCACGGTTTTGGATATGTGATTCGCGAGCTTGACGGTATCGCGGGAACCATCGTCTGCGGCGGAATGGGCAGGGAAGGTAATCTCATCATCGATTCCAGGGAACACTCCATGGTTCCGACTACGCATATTAAGGGCGTCATTAACGACGAGGATATTCGCAAGATGACTCCAAGGGAGTGGGCTCGTCTCCAGGGCTTCCCCGAATCATTCAAGCTGCCTCTTGCAGATGTGCATTTGTACAAGCAATTTGGTAATTCTGTAACCGTCCCCGTAATCAAAGCCATCGCAAAGAAGGTAAGGTTGGTTCTCGATATGGAAAATGAATAAAGGCGAATGGGGCGAGCCCTGTGTTGCCTTAAGGCTTCTCGCAGACGGTCGTCTCTATATGGCCGATGAGGATAGCCAAAAGCGCCCTGACGAATGGATGAGCGTTGTTGAGCTAATCCGGCACGAAACGGAGGAACGTGTCGTTAAGTATAGTCGCGACCCTGAAACCCTCAAAGTGACTATCGATGTCAATGGGGAGCTAATTGACAGCCTGCAGACGTCGGATTTCACCGATGCCGCAGATGAACTTTCGGATGACATCAGGACGGGTCGCGATACGTTTGAAGTTTCAAAAGACGTGGACAACTTTTTTCAAGTCAGCCCAGATGACGAGCCCGTAAACTAAGAGTATCGATAGGAGCGGCATTTTTCTAACAACGCGCGATCCTCGTTCTGTGACAACGCGTGAAAACATTGGCTTTTCCATCAAGTCATAATTTGGTCACAATCCAACATTGTTCAATACCGCAAAAGCATCAGCTGTTCGATATAAGATCGAATCGATGACGGATGAGTTGGCTGAAAGTATTAATGAACTTTACGACGATAAGGGTCACATTGCTGTAATGAAAAGGTGTCAGGCGTTGAAAGCGACTGGCTGTTACCTCGAATACGACGGCTACGCTGTTGCCGCGAAGACCAAATGCGAGGCATTTAAGGAGAATCTAGATGTCATCGGCCCTCGTCTTCCTGCGGTTATCGAGCGTATCCTCTGGAACCATTTCTTTGAAGAGGACGACTGTTAACCTCGATGCTGTCGTTGATCGAATTGTTCGGGATAATCCATGTAAGCCCACGCGTCCAGAGATTAAATACCCCCATATGATCAAGTCGTTTCTTTATGCAGCGTATTGCGGAATGACCGCATCAACTTTATGGGATGGGACGTCACAAGTTAACGGTGAGTTCATTAGCGTCGAAAAGAATGGTGGAATCCTTGCGCATTACGCACTTGATTCCGAAAAATTCAAGGCGCACCTGTTCAATAACTGCTATCTCGAATTTCCTTCAGCGAAAGAAGACTACGGAGATTATGCGAGAGTCTATGGGCAGGATGGCGAATTCTATTTCAATTTGTATTTCCAGATTAGGTACCAGTAGCCGATTGTTATCTGGGGCATGTCATACTAGACAAATTGCCCTAAGCCCTAGCCCCGAAGGGCCAGGGCGGCGAGCGCCCCAGGAGGTGCTTAGATAAGGTCGCGGATCATGCGCCCCTTGTGATGGCGGATGAGAGCCGATTCAATCACATGGCCTGCACCGTACAACCCTATAGAGGTCATATTTTTATGCTGTCGGCTCTAAGCAAATCCTTATTGTCACCAGAGTATTCACGTGCGTTATACCGGATAACGCTATTCAACGTGTACATCCATTGTCCATCATCCTCGCGCTGCCATACACGTCCAATATCTTTATAGCGACGCGTACTCGGCGTATCCCAATGTGTATGTAGCAGAAGATAGTTCTCAAAAGAACGCTGTCTTGAAACCTGATACGCCAGCACCTGCTCATCATCCGTAACGAGCAGATAGCCGTCTACCTGCGACGGACCATGCCATGGTTGACCTGGGTCAAGGTCAAAAACGATTCCCCAAAGATACCTGCGAACAGCCACATCATAGTCCTCATATTCCTCTGGAGCAAAATCTAAGGGATTTCGCGCCATCAAATCCGCGATTGACTCAATCACGGGCTTGCCACGATGCAACTGGCCATAAAGCAAGGCAAGCCCGACAACCTCTGGAGCACACCAATAGCAGCGTCGCAAATTCCTCTGAAATATAGGACTGCGAACGACTGGCACAGGCGAAACACTGCCACACAGCGCTAGGACCATCCGCGTACGCTCGACCACCCATGAACCGTCGACCACGGACATTACCGCCTCGGCTTTTTCAGCATTAAAACCTGGCAACTCGTAATCAATGTAGCTCTGCCCGCTTGCATTCGCCAACGACGGATCGCCGCCAACTACGGTCTTGATACTGAAATCGCGCCGCACCCTCGAAGACAAAAATCCATCTCGAATCAGTGCACTCATATCGGCTTTCATTAACGAGGACGCCTTCAAGCGCTCACATCCAAGCCGCTTCAAAAACTCCTGCTCTGGATGCTCGGCAGTGGTGCCCTGCCCCTTCATGCCCAAAAACAGGTTATGCGCAGCATCGGCAAAATCGTCCTTAGGAATGCGAAGTACCGACTGACCATCCTGCACAACTTCAATATCGTCGTGGCAGACAATCAACTCCAGCTCAACGTTGTTCGCTTCTGTCCTGTAAATTGCCTCCACATCTCCGTACTCCGTATCAATGCGTCGTCCATGCGAATCGGCGTTATACAAACGATTGTGAGCGAGCAGATGCAAGAGGGCGAAAGCTTCACCCCACTCGCCTATATTTCCACTCCATGTTGCATCAATCGACATCGTCCAACACCCCTTTCACCTGCTTCGCTATTGCGCGAATGACAGGCACCGTGACAGTATTGCCAAGCTGCTTGTACAAATGCGTATCCGACAGTGGCAAATCAAATGAATCAGGATAGCCCTGCAAGCGAGCCCACTCGCGAGGCGTCATCTTGCGAATATCGTCCGTGTTAACGTTACCCCGGATGTTCGTTGTCGGCACCATGGAATGCGGCCTATGGTCGATAATCAAATTGCGTTCTCTGCCCATACCTCCGCATACAACCGTGCCGGCAATGCCGTCCAAATCACGAATGACATAGCCGAAGCCATTTCCCTTCGCCATATGACGTTGCTTGTGCGCCTCAAGCGAGGTCACATATGTATCAGACAGGTAATACTTCGTCGGAACTGGTGCCTTATCCAGGATGTCGCGAATAACACGGCTCTTCCCAGCACTCGAAGGAAACTCAAAAGAATCCGGAGCAACATCGCTCCTGAAACACACAAGATAGATTCGCTCTCGATTCTGCGGCACGCCGAAATTCTTAGAATTGAGCACCTTATAAAACACCTTGTAGCCAATCTGCTCAAACGCGCCAATGATGACCTTGAGCGTATTACCCCTGTCATGCTGAACAAGTCCCTTTACGTTCTCGCAGAAGATCACCTTCGGCTGATGGGCCTCGCAAATGCGAACCACCTCTGCAAACAGCGTTCCGCGCGACATTCCTTTGTAATTGTCAGCAAATCCGCCATGCTTTCCAGCAATCGAAAACGCCTGGCAAGGAAAACCTGCGAGACAAATATCAAACGATGGGACATCCTTGACATTCACCTTCGTCACGTCTCCAGCAATCTCAAATCCATCATCGAAATTATTCTTGTATGTCTTGTTCGCATACGAATCCCACTCAGACACGAAAACAGTCTCTGCATCATCAAAGGCCTGCTCGAATCCAAGCCGAATGCCACCGATCCCTGCAAATAAATCGATAAACTTCGTTCCCATATCTTCAAATCCTCCGTTATTTACCAGTCATGCCCCACGATGCACTCATCGGTGGCAAACCTGAAGAACGCGGACGGGCTCAGTATACCCATGCGTCTTCGCGATAGCAGTCGGCCTCTCCTTGTCGCTCTTCGTCATAGAGAGCAGCGCGGTGGCGCGGCTGTCGTCGACAGCAACAGCGGCCACAGTGGCCTGCTTCTCATCATGTTCCTTGACAGCGATTGCCTCGAACGCATCGAGCATCGCCGTCACATCCTTATCCTTTGCCATATTGACCTCCTTTATAGATACCACGTAGATATGCAGTAATTACTACATATCTACTCATGCGGCAAACCCACCGCTTTGCTCACTAGAGACACGGTGCGAACGAACGGCTCCATGTCATTCGGCGTGGGGCGCACCGGAATCGCCATCGCACTGGCCCCCGTCGCGATGGACTTCAGATTCTCAGTGAGCACGCTCGACGTGCCCGCGATGGCCAGTCCGCGTCGCCCGCCTTCTTCGAACAAGATGCCTTTGAATACTGGCAGTCCAACGAATAGAAAGGCGTCCATAAACCCTGACGCACATAGCTCTCGTACAGCCTATGGGTTAGTACCGACTTTCCAACGCCACCCTATCGCATACAACTGCGATTGCCTTCATATCGGCACCTCCTTGATTAGCCATATTTAAGACTGCCAACCAATAGAAATCAAAGGACCTTTCAGGAACCTCAGCCTCTTGCGCGCTCGTAGACGACTGCAAGACCGTCAACCATGAGGCCGTGACGCACCAAGGGGGCATCAGGTGCAGACTAGGACCAACAGGTTCTCACCAGTTATCGCTGCTCTGGATGCGACGCCACATAATAGCCCGCAGACACATTTGTCATGCGGAATTTCGTTATGAGCCAAGCTCGGACGTGCCCAGCTCATAACTTCTAATGACTCATCTCAAAGAGCGGCCTCGCTGGGCGATTGTTTGAGCTTGGCTACGAGCGCAGCAACAGTAGCCAAGGTACCGATTATTACGTCCTTAACATGCATGTCATTGATGATGACACCAAACCTTTAAGCCTGGCTTACAGCACAGTCGATAGACAGAACGGAAACGATGCTCTTAGCCCGCATTTGCCGAAACCCGTAGACCTAGCCAGCCGAAGAAAAGTGACTAGCCGAACCTTACTGGTCGCACCACACCACACGACCGGGAATCATTGACAGGCCGGCGCATCATATGCCGCCATGCTTTTAGGCATATATGGACGACGCTCCGCCTCCACGGTTCGCGGACGGGGCCACAGCCCATCTTCACAATGCGTATTGTCCCCCAAGTCTATAAGAGGCAATGCACGTTTCTTACCCCTGTCTTTCGATTGCATGCAGCTATGGCTGAAGCGTCTTTATGTGATTCAGTGCACACAACAGCACGCTTCTATTCCGCTCAAAGCAATACCGAAACCACGCGTATATTCCCAAGGCAACCAGGAATAGCACCGCGAAAACCACGAATAGAATTGAATCACTAGCTGCCAGCGCAGACAAATACGCTCCGGCAGTAAGAGAGATAATCAAACTGATCAGGTTAAGGGCCCAGCTCGTATAATGCGTCTCAGCAACCGCTCGCTCAATTATTTTGCATTTCTTTTTCAAGCTAATGCCCTTCTCAGCTCCAGCGAGAGAGAAATCGATTCCTGAAATCAAATCGATTAATTCAGCCTCACTGTAGCCGCTTTTCTTGAATCTTTTAATGAAGAAACCTCCTGGTCCAGAACCATAGACAAGACGGTTTACGCGAAACAGTTCCTTATAGGCGATTCCCATTACCAACTCCTTAAAGTACAAATTGCATTTGCGTTATCTTTCTACCATTCCGTCCGGACAGTTTTTTATCGGACCGCCAGTAACCGTTCACAAGAACATCCCGCTCAGCAAATCCTCGTCAAATTGCTCATCGTGCTTCTCATACCCGCGCCCGAGCTTCTTCCCAAGCTCCGCAGCACAGCGCTTCGTCTCCTCGGCAAACAGGTCATCGATAACCCTGTCGATCCGCACGCAGGTTTTGAAATGCCCGTCCTTCCAGGGCAGGTCGAGTCCCAGGCTTGCATCCCAATAGCCACCGAGTTTGGCGTTGATCACTTCCTCGGGATACAGCACGTCGCGACGAACGCCTTCGATCGCCTCGTCCTCGTCCATATCACAGGCTGCATCGCCCTCCTCGAGGCGCTTGCGCAGCTCCTTTTGCTCGCGCATGCGATTCAGCATGCGGGTCTAGACTATTCCCATCCTGTGGTCTGAGGATTCCATTTGCACATATTCGCCGAATGATTAAAGCACGGTGCATACAACCGATTGACGATCTCTTCTGCCCCAGCAATGTTCCCCGCGAGATCAAGTACCCCCGCCTGCCTCGCCATCTTTACGTACTGTGCAGAACCATTTTGTTTCCACCAGAGAGGCGCCACGAACTCTTCCGGCATTGCCACCTTGCGGGCAGACGCTTCTTTCTCGACTCTCTCGACAAGTGTAGCCCCATCGATGAGGCAAGTTTTCGCGTACACCAAGATGTCAACTATATCCTTGATTCGCGAAGAGGCACGGCCCTCATGCATCTCTATCATTGCGAGCAATTTATCTGCAAGGGCGCTCTCCACTCGGCATACTCGATAGTCGCAGACTGGGAGCCCCTCGATATTCAAACGATCGATCGGCGCAAGAACCTCAGGCTCAAGTCCCCGCACTTCATCAATTACCAAGTCAATTGAAATTGGTTGTAGCTTTTTGGTTCCCATAAAGGGGGTGAACCACACCTTCGCACCGCACCGATACTCATCTTCTTCTTTGATCTGCTCTGCACGATCGAAGACAAACGAAACGAAATCCTCCAGATCAATCGAAGCCGCCTGCACCAGATCGGCAATAGCCTCTTCGAGACTTTCCTCTTGAGCAACTAAGTCAATATCTCTTGTGACGCGTGCATCGAGAGTTCGCGCCAGGACGCTTTGGCCGCCCTTGAGCACAAAGCTGCCGTCATCTTCTGAAAAAACGCGACATAGGAAGCGATGAAAGTAGAAACCGACAATCGCCCGATTAGTATCCATCGGCGATTCTCTTGCGGCATTCCTAACAGCCATCTCCAATGCAGCAGGCGTTTTGTACTTCACCATGTCCTCCGTTTCGCATTACCCGTTCAGCACCATCAACAAAGGCATCATCAACTCGCGTCGTTTGGCGGTTTTAGAGTTCTCTTCTACAAGATCTTTCAGCCGCTGTATATCGAGCCCTCGCCCAAGCGCGTCGTTATAGGCATCGATAATTAATGAGGGGTCTTCGCAATCGAGGCAAAGGTCTACAAGCGTGCGCTCGGGTTTAGTTACCGGCAGGCCGTCGAGCCAAACGATATCCCGCTCGGCAATCTCGCGCTTTACAAAAGATAGGGATTCGTTTCTTGTATTTATGCGCACGGGTGCGGTCATCCTGTAGGGGGACAGATAGAAATCGCCCATTTGCTGCAGGTTCGCCGCCGTCGTACCGCTCACTGCAATGCCATCCCACTGGCGTTTTCTCTCCCACGCGCAAAGGGAGGGATTGGTGAGCTTCCAAAAAGCGTTGAGCTCGTCAGTGTCTCGGCGCTGCGTGCCCAACATCCGGTAGGCGCCGTGGCATATCCGTTCAAGACGCCCCGCACGACATGAGTGTGCCAGCGCATCTCGAGAGATATCCATGCGAGCCGCCTGAGCTGTGGTGAACACGCCCTCGCTCTCGGAAAGCTCGCTTATCGCCGTTATGTTGCTAAAGTACTTCATGTTGCAATTGTAGGATATTTTCAGACTTTTGCAACGTGATTTTGATCCGTGCGATCCATACGCCTTGCTTATCCCATTTCTGACGCCGGCTTGATACCGGCACCCCATCTCCCGCTATCGAGGTCTAATACTTTTCCCACTGCCACCCA
>ERZ1034897.399-NODE-399-length-22360-cov-41.024479_pt1 | contig 22360 bp, 34 predicted proteins | sample MGYA00520629_ERZ1034897 | MGnify/ENA primary metagenome ERZ1034897 (study PRJEB33766, sample SAMN09781789) | gut metagenome | biome: gut microbiome | host: Homo sapiens | place: Madagascar | study: EMG produced TPA metagenomics assembly of the PRJNA485056 data...
TGACTTATCTGGTTTAGCTGTGAAAGTTTCAGAAGAAGCTAACATGCAGGTATTGCAGGAAAGATATGCAGAAGAACATTTACTTGGAATTCTAGCTTTCGTTGAATGGGATGCAAAGGTTGCAGACACTCAGAAGCTTGCAAAACTTGTGATGGCAGCAGGCAAATAAGAAGGGGTAAAGTGATATGGAAGTAAGCAAAGTCAGTGATATTACAGTAGAAAGTGTCGCAGATTATTTGAGACTGGACGAAGTAACAGAGAGTGAAATAAATACATTGAACACGCTTATTTCTGTTGCAACCTCATTTATCAAGAACTATACAGGACTTGACGATGCAGGCGTTGACAAATATCCTGAATTTGTGATTGTGGTGCTTATTCTTTGCCAAGATATGTGGGATAACAGAACAATGTATGTTGACAGCAAAGACCTGAACAACACGGTGCAGAGCATTCTCGCAATGCACAGTGTCAATCTGTTGTGAGGTGTGAACCATGTTAAATGCAGGGAAGTATTCAAAGAAAATCACAATTTACAAAACGGTGATTGTGACAGATGATGATGGTTTTCAGACAGAACAGAAGAAAGTTATTCTTACACCATATGCATACGTGAGAACGACAAAAGGCTTTACGCTGATTGCAAACAATTCTGATTTTGAGAAAGCATACACCAACTTCACAATTCGTTATCCGAAAACAGAGATCACAAGAGACATGCTGATTGAGTTTCACGGCAAGACATATACGATTGAGTATCTGAACAACGTGGACGAGAATGGTGTAGAGCTTGAGATTGAAGCAAAGGAAGTGACTCACTGATGGCAAAGATTGTTTTTGATATTGATGACAGCGTATTGAAGGATATATCTTACATTGACAAGCAGTTTGATAACATCTTTGGTGGTATGACACAAGCAGGCGCAGAGGTCGTATACAAGAACGTTATTTCGGCACTTCCGCAGTCGCTGAAAAGTTCAGGCTTCAGCAGTCATGTTAAATTGTCAAAGGTATATAGAACTCCATCAGATGATGGCATCAACACGAAAGTTATGATCACTGGATATTTCAAGAACAAGGGAGGCAAGAAGACGCCTGCACCACTTGTTGCAAACATGTTTGAGTATGGCAGTGACAAAAGGAAATATCCAAAGCATCCTTTTTTCCGAAAGTCTTTCAAAAAGTCACAGATTATGAAAGCAATGGAAGAAGCACAGAAGAAATTAAGCGGGGGTCTGTTGGATGAATAACCTCATTGAAAAAACATTGAGTGGCTTCACGGTGAACGGTAAAAAGATTCCTGTCAAGTTCTTACGATACAATGGAAGTTCGGAAACATACATCACTTACATGATGACAGATGCAGACAGCGTGTTACATGCTGATGATGAACTGCTGAACTACGTTGAATATTATGATTTTGATATTTATACAAAAGGCAATTACAGGCCGATTATCAAGGCATTAAAGGCATTGCTGAAGAGCGTTGGGTTTATGTGGGAGCCTGACAGATCGTCCGAAGATATGTATGAGGACGATACGAAGTATTACCACAAGACATTATGTTTTTCAATTGAAAGGAGCGAATAATGGCTAAAATCGGGTTAAATAACTTCCGATATTCAAAACTTACGGAATCGGAAGACGGTAAAGCAAAATATGATGGCGCGAAAAAGCCAGCCAAGGCAATTTCCTGCAAGGTGGATATCAGCAACAATGATGCATCTTTATATGCTGATGATGCATTAGCAGAGAGCGATACATCTTTCCAGAAGGGTTCTGTTACAATCGGCATTGACAACGAAGATGTGCAGACAATGGCAGACCTTCTGGGACATGAGGTTTCAGAAGATCAAGCAGAGCTTGTCAGAAGTGCAAACGATATTGCGCCTTACGTTGGTTTCGGAAGAATCGTCACAAAGATAGTGAACGGAGCTTACAAGTACACGGTAGAATTCCTATGCAAAGTCAAGTTCTCAGAACCGTCACAGGATGATTCTACAAAAGGTGAAAGCGTATCATTCAGCACAACTGAACTTGCAGGAACGGTAGCGACATTGGCAGATGACACATGGTCAAAATCTAAAACGTTTGATACAAAGACTGAAGCTGTCACATATCTTGAAGGACTGATGGCAAAGACAGCCTAAAAGAATATTCAAGACAGGGTTAGTCCCTGTCTTGTTTTTATTGGAGGGTAAAACATGAAGGAAGTCTCAAAGACACTTGAATACAAAGACAAGAAATACAAGCTAGTTTTCAATCTGAACGTGATGGAAGTTATTCAGGAAAAGTACGGCACACTTGAAAACTGGGGCAAACTCACAGATGGTGCAGAAAATGAAGGTGAGCCAAACGCAAAGGCCATTATCTTTGGAATCACGGCAATGCTGAATGAAGGAATTGACATCGATAACGAAGAAAATGGCACAAAAGAAAAGATGCTTACTAAAAAGCAGGTAGGCAGAATGATCACGGAAATTGGCTTGAAATCATCCGCACAGTTGATGAATGGCGTTGTCGTTGACAGCACTAAGAGCGGCGAAAAAAACGCATAATCCCCGATGAAGTGGATGAACCAGAGCCAATAGATTTTACATGGTTTTATTTCATCGGGCGTAACAAACTTGGGTTTACATTTCATGAGGTTGGAAGATTGACACTGACAACTTTCAACCTGTTTTACAAGCACTACAAAGATGATTTTGACTTTGAGTTGATGCTTGAAAAGACAGGAACAACATACGCAAAAGCGTATGAAAAATCACAACATGAGGACGACTGGTTCTAGAAGGGGGGGTGCATATGGCACTTGGTGGAACAATTAAGCTTCAGGGCGAGAGTGAATACAGGCGAGCATTACAGCAAATCACACAGAACTTGCGAGAAGTATCTTCCGAAATGAAGATCGTCACGAGTACGTATGACAAGAATGACACAAGCACCGATGCATTGACAGCCAAGAGCGACGTGCTTAACAAGCGACTTGAGGAACAGAAGTCAAAGCTGAAGTTAGTTTCTGACCAGTACAAGCAGTATCAGAATGCTGTTAAACAGTCAGCTGATGAACATACACAACTAGGCGAAAAGTTGGAAAATGCAAAAGGAAAACTTGCAAGCATCGAAGCACAGTCTGGTAAAAATACCAAAGAATACGAAGAGCAGAAAAAAGCCGTTGATGATCTTCAGAAACAGTACGATGAAAGTTCAACGGCGCAGGATAAAAACAAGAAATCATTGTCACAGCTTGCAGTGCAGATGAACAATGCCAAGGCGGACGTTATCAAGACCACAAAAGAGATTGACAATTTAGGCAAAGAATCTGATGGTAGTGCAAAACAGGTTGATAATCTATCGAAAAAGATGGGTGATGCTGATGGCACATCAAAAAACCTTAATGATGGGTTCACGGTACTCAAGGGTACGATGGCTAATCTTGCATCACAGGCAATCAGCAAGGTTGTTGATGGATTCAAGTCACTTGTAGGTGGTGCGGTTGACTATCAGAAGTCAATGGAATACTACACAACATCGTTTACGGTCATGACAGGCTCAGCAGACAAGGCAAGAGAGACTGTTAAGAAACTTTCTGATATTGGAGCAACAACGCCATTTGATATGCCACAGTTGGCAGATGCAACATCTTTGCTGATGAACTTTGGATTTAATGCTGATGATGCAGTTGGCAGTATGATGATGCTTGGCGATATTTCTCAAGGAAGCGCGGACAAGCTGGATTCCATTGCAAGGGCATACGGGAAAATGAACTCAGCGCAGAAAGTATCGCTTGAAGACATCAACATGATGATTGATGCAGGATTCAACCCGTTGCAGGAAATCTCAGAACACACAGGAGAAAGCATGCAAAGCCTTTATGACAGAATATCAAAAGGTAAAATGTCGGTTGACGAGATCACGGAGTCTATGAAGCGATCAACGTCTGAAGGTGGCAAATACTTTAAGTCAATGGATGCACAGTCTCAGACTTTGGATGGCAGACTTTCGACATTGAGCGATACAATCAATTCCAAACTTGGTGAAGCATTACAGCCGATTCTGCAAAAGGCCGCTGACGAGTGGATTCCAAACATCACAAATGCAATCGACAATATAGATATTGATTCTGTCGTTTCTGTCATTGATGATATCATTTCCTGTGTTGGTGATTTATTCGGATTCATCATGGACAATGGTAGTACGATCATTTCGCTTGTTGCAGGAATTGGGGCGGCAATGGTGACGTGGAACGTTGCAAGCATGATCAATGGTGTTGTTACAGCGGTTAAGAGATATCAAGAGGCTAACGAAGGTGCAACTGTTGCACAGGCATTGCTTAATGGTGTCATGAACGGCAATCCGATAATGCTCGTTGTATCGTTGCTAGCAGGACTAATAGCAACAATCGTCACATTGTGGAACACAAACGAGGGATTCCGTAATGCTGTCATAAGCGTGTGGAATGCATTCAAGGACACTGTCGGAAATGCAATTACAGCGGTAGGTGGATTCATAAGCAACCTCATATCGTGGTTTCAGGCTCTTCCTGGGCGTATTGGTACATTTCTTGGTGGAGTTATAGGTAACGTACAGAAATGGGCTTCTAGCATGGTTTCTAGGGCTTCTGAAGCAGGTTCTAACTTTGTTAGCAGGGTTGTATCATTTATTCGTGGTCTTCCGTCTGCTGTATGGAACTGGTTGTCAAGTACATTGAATAACGCATGGAACTTCGCAGGGCAGTTGGCACGAACAGGTGCAAATGCTGCATCTGGGCTTGTAAATAACATCATTGGGAAAATAAGAAGTCTTCCAAGTCAGTTGTATAACTGGGGTGTTGACATGGTTAAGGGCATTGCAAATGGCATCAGAAATGCGATTCATCATGTCACAAGTGCAGTCAGCGACGTTGCAAACAAGATCAAGTCTTTCCTTCATTTCTCAAGACCTGACGAAGGCCCATTGGCTGAGTATGAAAGTTGGATGCCTGACATGGTGGAAGGACTGAGTGATTCTTTAAGAAAGGCAAGCCCAGAACTTATCAGCCAGACAGAAGCATTGGCGAGTGGAATGTCTGACGCATTCAATGTGAATGGTAGCGTTTCTGCAAGTGGTGGAAACTATAACAACATGGTTGAGGCATTCAAAGATGCTTTGTCACAGGTCAAAATCGAGATGGACGATGAAGAAATGGGCCATTTCGTTGATAAAACTGTTACAAAGCTGATTTATGATTAAGGCGGTGAAAACATGAGAAATTACGTTATTCAAAACGGAAAAGACAGCCGATATTTAAAAGGATTGCTGATACAGGAATTGCCACCGATTACAAAGCCTTTAATGCGTACAAGCATTGAGCAGATAGACGGGCGTGACGGTGATGTGATCACAAGGCTTGGATATTCAGCTTATGACAAAAAAATGAAGATCGGTTTGTTTGGCGACTATGATATTGATGATATTATCCCGTTTTTCAATTCAAGCGGAACGGTAACATTTTCAAATGAGCCAGAAAAATACTACGTGTATGATATTCTGGATGCGATTGATTATGAGCGCCTTATGAGGTTCAGAACGGCTGAGATCACGTATCATGTACAGCCATTCAAATACAGCAATATCGAGAAACTGAAGGTGTTCAGCAATCCGACAAGTGCTATCACAGTAAGAAATAACGGCAATTATGTATCAAAGCCAGTTATTCATATCAAAGGAACAGGGACTATTAATCTGTCGTTGAATGGCGTGCAGTTGTTCCGTATTGACTTGAGTACTACAAATTCCATCACGATAGACACAGGAAGGCTTGAGGCGTACAATGATGATGTATTAATGAACCGATACGTTATCGGAAATTATGACAAGTTCGTTCTTAAAGTTGGGGCTAACTCTGTGTCATGGAATGGAGCATTGACTTATATTGCGTTTGAAAAATTATCGAGGTGGATATAATGAGAACAAATTTTGAAATGATTAGAGGAGACACGTTTAGCTTTGCCTTTGAAGTTGAGTTCGACGAAGCTCCTCAGAAATTGGAAAAAGCAGATTTTACATGCAAAATGAATTTTGATGATGATGCCAACATTTTCCGTAAAAGTCTAGGCAGTGGCATCAATTTTAAAAAGCAGGACGGCACAAAGCTGTATTACATTGTTCGTGTTGCTCCAGAAGACACGAAAAATATTGAGGCAGGATTGTATTATTATGACCTGTCAATTGAACTCAATGGGGATGTATTTACAATTCTCAATGGAGCACTAAAGATAGGAGAGGACGTGACAAGATGAGCGAATATCATAAACCAATCGTAAAAATATTGATGCTTAAAGGCAAGGACGGGGACGGAAAAGGAATCTCAAGTATCAAAAAAACTAGCACAAGTGGGCTGACTGACACTTACACAATCATGCTGACAGATGGCACCAAGTCAACATTTACGGTTACGAACGGCGCAAAGGGTGAAAAAGGCGATGCAGGGCCTCAAGGACAGCAGGGTGTAAAAGGTCAGGACGGACAGAGCATCAGTGGAATCAAAAAAACTAGCACAAGTGGATTGACTGATACTTACGAAATATCACTTACAGATGGAACTAAAAAATCATTTACAGTAACAAACGGTAAAGGCATCAAATCAATCACAAAGACATCAACAAGTGGATTGACTGATACATATACGATTACATACAATGATAGCACAACATCAACTTTCACTGTAACAAACGGTGGGAGTGTGAAAGAATGGATTACTTTAGTTGATGGCAGTAAGACTGTTGAAAATCTAAACACAATCGAGTTTGATTTGGCAAATGCTGAATCACACGATGAATTTAGACTGTATATTGAGATTGATAAGAATGCGAATGCTGACGGAAAACAACATAACTTAAAAACTTACATAAATGGTATGGACATAGGATATTACATATTCAATGCGCAATGGAATACTCTTATGAGAGGCTATATTGAGATTGAAAAAAAACCTATTCCTAAACTTTCGATTTTGCCATTTTCTACAACAGAATTAAAATATGGCGTCAACAATCTAAAGGCTCAAGTCAATTATATGACCGACGAAAGAGGAACAGGAAAACTTACCTTTTATTTTCCAGATAATAACAAATATACAGGCACTATTAAAGTGCAGTTGTATGCTAGATAAAGGAGTAATTACACGAGGTACAGAGTATCTCCTTAGAAGATGATTCGATTTATTAAGAAAGGAGGTTAAAAAATGATTAGATTGTTTTCCAGCAACGACAAAACATTTGCCACAAACGGCGATATTGTCATAAAGCCATTAAAGGCTAAAGTACACAAAGAGGATAATGGATCCTTCTATTTGGATTTAGAAACAAGCCTTGATTATGTTGATGATTTAACTGCAAATAGAATTATCGTGGTAAATACGCCACAAGGCGAGCAAGCATTTAGAATAACGAATGTTGAGCAGACACGAAAAAAGATAAGTGCTAAGTGCCATCACGTGTTTTATGATAGCCAAAACTATCTAATCGCTGATAGCTACGTTGTTGACAAGAATTGCAATGACGCACTTGATCACTTGAACAACGCTACGGACAATACAAGCCCATTTACGACAGTTTCGGACATTATAGCGATAAATTCCTTTAGATGTGTTAGAAAATCGCTATATGAGGCTATTAACACGGTTCTTGAGCGCTGGGGCGGTCATCTTGTAAGAGATAACTTCAGAATAGCTATAAAAAATGAAATCGGAAAAGACAACGGTGTTGTAGTAAGATATGCAAAGAATTTAAAAGAAATAAATTGCGAATACAATTGGGATAATGTCGTGACTAAGCTAATGCCAGTTGGCAAAGACGGGCTTTTATTAGATGAAAAGTATGTTTATAGCAACATTCAATATGACATACCATATACTAAATGCGTATCATTTGAACAAAATGGCATCGAAGAAGATGATTACAAGGATGCTGAAGGCAATCTAAATGAGGCATCTTATAATAACGCGTTAATGAACGACTTGCGAACACAAGCTCAAGACTATGTTAATGCAAACTGCAAGCCTAGTGTGAATTACAAGCTGAAAGCAAATCTTGAAAAAATTACTGATGTAGGAGATACAATCGTTGTAAAAGACGAAAGATTAGGGCTTGATATTACAACAAATGTCATTGCTTATGATTATGACTGCATCTTAGAAAGATATACCGAACTGGAATTTGGAAACTTCAAGCAAAAACTATCTAATCTAGTTGACAGTATAACTAGCAGTACGCAACAAACTATACAGGAAAATAACAAAGTTATTAAAGTTACGCTGAGTGACGAATTAAAAACCGTTACGGATAAAATATTGAGCGCTATGAGTTCCTCATACGTTATTTACGAAGGAGACAAGATTCTTGTGGTTGATGCATTACCAAAAGAAGAAGCTCACCACGTTATCATGATCAACAGCGGTGGTATTGCATTTTCAAGCACTGGAATCAATGGAGCGTTCAAGAGTGCATGGACTATTGACAACGTATTAAACATGGAACAGATCAACGTTATCAATTTGACTGCTGATTTAATTAAAGGTGGAACGTTAAAGCTAGGCTCTAACCTTAATCAGTTTGGAACTCTTGAAATCTATGATGAGGCTAACAATTTGATCGGTATACTTGATAAAAATGGATTGCGATTAAATGGTGTAGATGATAGCTATATTGTCATCAATAACGAAATCGGCTTTGCTGGATATGATAGAAACGGCAATAAAATATATTGGGTATCAAAAGACGAGTTCCATCAGAAAAAGAGCGTTGTCGAGGAAGAAATAACACTTTGTAACAAAATGAGATTCATACCAATCACTTTGTATGATAATGACGGTAAAATGACTAATGACGGAATTGGTTTAGTTTCTACTATGGGAGGTAATTAGCTATGGCTTCAAATGGAAGTTTCAACACTAATAGTTATGACGGTCGACATGTACAGTTTTCGTGGAATATCGCAAGCCAAAGTGTAGCTAACAATAATACTACAATCAATTGGAGCATTAGCGCAGTTGGTGGCAGTTCAAGTTGGTATAGATCAAATCCAACAGGTGTATATATCAATGGAAATTGTGTTTATTATAACGGCACACGAGTTCAGCAGTACAAAGGTACTATTGCAAGCGGTTCTTACACAATTGGTCATAATTCGGAGGGGAACGCTTCTTTTAGTGCCAGCGTATCGAGCGCAATTTACAGCGCTTCCGTAAATTGTAACGGTTCTGGTTCATGGAGCTTACCACAGATTGCAAGAGCGAGCCAGCCATCATGTATCACGTGGCCAAATACAACCGAAAATATTGGTGACATTGGCAGTACAATAACAATTCACATGAACCGTCATAGTGATAAATTTACACATACAGTTAGATATTCTTTTTATGATTTAAATGGTACTATAGCGACAAACGTAGCAAGCAACTGCACATGGACAATTCCTGAATCGTTTTATAGCAAAATGCCAAACTTAAATAGCAGTTGGGGCACTATTTATGCTGATACATACAACGGATCGACTAAAATTGGGACTAAATCAGTAAAATTTACGTGTAATGTAGCAAACGCAAACCCTACAATTGATAAAATTGATTATTATGATAGCAGCAAAAAAACAACCGATATAACTGAGGATAATCAAATAATCATTAGAAATAACAGCAATTTGGAGTTTAAGCTAACCAACTTGATCGCGTTGAAGTATGCAACCTTGTCAAAAGTTGAAGTATTGCTTAACGGAATTACAAAAAGCGCTACTTTGAGTGGTTCAAGCGTTCCTTCTCAGATAATTAATTTTGGAATTGTCAATTCATCATCAAACTTAACTGCTTCAATTTCCGTTATTGATAGCAGAGGGAATAAAACGAGCTACTCAAAAGATATAACTATTGTTGACTGGGTTCAGCCTAGCGCAATTATTAATTGTCAAAGAGAAAACAATTTCTATTCAACAACATATTTAACTGTTGATGGCAACATATCAAGCATTAATGATAAGAACGCAATGACTATTCAATATCAATATAAGAAAACAACTGATACTGACTATTCTTCATTAAAGACAATTCAAGGCAATACGCAAACAAGTTTTGATATTGATAATAAATATTCATGGAATGTAAGAGTTATTATCAGTGATAAGCTTGCTTCAACGAGCTATAATTTATTTATTGATAAGGGCATACCAATTGTTTATTTTGACAGGCTTTTAAGTTCAATGGGCGTCAACTGCTTTCCAAAGTATGATAACAGCTTTGAAGCAAATGGCGTGAGCCTTAGTGGCAAGGTGCTTTACAACAGTGCAAATGGAACAGCAGAAACTGTCACATTATCAGACAGTGCGGGAAATTATACATATCTTGAAATCTTTTACAGATCATCAGGTGATAATGCTTGTGGCAGTGTGAAGGTATTCAGCCCAAACAACAAACTTGTGCATCTGGGAACGATTCACTATATTGCAGATTATGACTATGCAAAGTTTGCTCTTGTGAGTGTGTCGGGATCAATGATCACATTCAGTCAGAATTATCAGATCACTCTGAAAAGCAACGGTTCAACATATTCAGCAGAAAATGCAATTTTCATAACGAGAGTTGTTGGATATTAAACAAAATCATGATATACTATGAGTGCAGTGTTTCATGTTCACTGCATTCCTTTCTCAGCCTGTCGGTTTTCGGCGGGCTGTTTTTTTATTTTCAAAATTCTATACTAACTTATCATAGCCTACAGGCTAGAATATCTTAGTAAAGAAAAAATCACCGTTTGCATTCGGCGATTTTCTGGTGTATATTATAGATGTACTTTCGTTTACATTGGTCATAAATTCTCCTAGTAAAGGGCAGACAGAAATGTCTGCTTTTTACTTGAAGAAAACTTCTATTCCATCAGGAGAAACATGGACAGAATCAAGAACATTGCGCCATAGCGTGCGCTTGTTTTCACGTGTGAGATTGTCATATATTGAGCGCCAACCGCTGTTCAAAAATTGATTAAGATGATCAGTGCTTTGAGGTTTGAAAGATTCAAGCCTTTTTATTTTGTCTTCTGTTTCAGCGTACAGACGTTCATAGGTATTTACAGGCATTCGTTTTTTAATAAAAATATAGTTCAAGTTGTCAAGTTCTTTTCTTAGCTCTTTTAATTCCTTTTCAGTTGTGTTTTTTGTTTCAGAAGTGATGCTTGATATTGTGGCTATATGATCTTTAAGCAGTGCATCAAGATTAGACAACAGATATTTTTCCGTTGCCAGTTCCGCATAATGCTTTTTGTGGGTGCATGTATGCACTGAGTGAGCATTATTACATCTGTAATAATAGTATCGTTTGCCGCCTTTTGGATGGCTCACTCCAACAAGCTTAGAACGGCATTCTGGGCATCTTAACAGTCCAGTGAATAAATATACATGGCGCTGTATTCCTGTGCGTATATTGGCCTGTAATGCGGTCTGAACGGCATTGTATGTTTCTTTCGTGATGTATGGTTCGGCATAATTTGAGTTTCCACGGTATGATCCTGCATAAAATTCATTCTTTAAAATGTGCATGTAGGACATGTAAGGTCGAGATAGTCCGTATTTCTTGTTGACGTATTCGACAGTGTAATGGACTGATTGATGAAGGAGAAAAGATGCGAAAATGTCTTTCACGATTGGCGCTTTGGATTCATCAATTGCAATGCGTTTATTGCCGTTTTCTGTGGCAATCCTGTAACCAAAAGGAACGTTCCCAGTGATAGGTTGACCTTGTGCGACTTTGTACTCAAATACGGCTTTGATGCGTTCAGAGCCTTTTTTTAATTCATGTTCTGCAAGGTTGACTTTAAGGTTGAACATGAACAAGCCGTTTGCAGTGGATGTGTTTATATCATCCTCACAAATGGAAATCATGGCAACATTGTTTTGCTGAAGAAGTTCAAGCATCTTGTTTGCTTCAAGGACGTTACGTGATAAACGGTCAAGACGTGTAAAAGCGATTGCGTCAATATTTTTCAGATTTGACAGCATGGCTTGCAGTTGAGGACGTTTCATATTGCTTGCTGAGTAGCCCTCGTCGATATAAATGCTTTGCAATTGATGATTATGCTCGGAACACCAGTTTTTTATTTCGTCAATTTGTGCTTGTATTGAGTAGCCATATTTCTTTTGTTCGTCAGTGGAAACACGAGCATATCCTGCCACTCGCAGTTTTTTTCTCATAAAAAATACCTCCGATTGATTGAAAATAAAAAAAGCAGTCCATACTAGCCGATGAAGGGCGGTGAAAATATGGACGCAGAAAAAATATATTCGTTGCTGTTTAATCTTTATGCTGAACAAGAAGATCTCAAAATTGAGTATGAGTTAGATAACTCTTTTTTTTCGACAGGTTGTTTCAATCAGAAACATTCTTGCTGTCGAGGTACAGTTTCATTATCTTCAGATACAGTTCATCTTTCTCAGGTTCAGGAAGATCGTGAAACAGAGACTCGATGCGTAGTGTGAGGTCTGTCGTTTCATCATAGCTTGACGTATCAATTCCAAAGTAAGATATATCAATGCCGTAAACCTCGCAAAAACGTTTCAGAGTTGAAAGGGTTAAAGACCGCTTTCCAGACTCAATATTTGATATGGCAGGTCTTGAAAGCCCGACAAGTTCAGCAAGTTCAGACTGTCTAAGGTTACGTGAGTTGCGTAGTTCTTTGAGTTTCCTTCCTATTGATTTATTGTTGATCATTATTTTACACCACCTAAAAAAGTTTATATTTCGATGATAACATAACGTTGCTATTTGAAACAATAAAAAATAATCGCCTTTTGATGAAAAATGATTGCAATTTGATGACAAGGGTTTATAATGTAATGCATGAAAGGGGGCACGAAATGAAAAGAGCAGAATTGAAAGCATTCAGAATTTCAAAGGGTTTCACCCAGAAGGATGTTGCAGAAATGCTTGGAATATCAACGAGCCATTATGCTTGTATTGAGCAAGGAACGCATAATCCTTCTACAGAGCTTGTCAAAGTGTTCTGCAAAGTATTTGGATATGAATATGCAAATTTAATTATTGGGAGCTGAAAAAATGTTAGATATCGTAGCAGAAATCGTAAAAAGAGGGCAAGCAGAAGAATTAAGAAAAATTATTAAACAGTACGAAATTGATGTTTCAAAAAGAAAGGAAAACAAGAAAAATGAAAGGATTTGAAAACATAACACCAGAAATCGCAACAGATTTAATTGAACTTGTAAATCAGTTAAGAGGACTTGAAAAGTCCGCACAGGTCAACTATTCTGTGCAAAATCGAAAAACAGGGGAATGGATGCACAAGGCATTTGATTATGTGCCATTAGACAACATTTTAAACAAAATAAAGGAAAATCAGAACTTTGCATTGCTACAGCCTATTGGAGTTGATGAGAACGGCATAAACGGTGTTCGCTGTATTCTGGTACATAAGAGCGGACATGTATTTGAAACAAACACTTATCCGTTTGCAGTAAAGGAAGGTGCGAAGATACAGGATGAAGGCGCAGAGATCACATACCGCAAGCGTTATTCATTGGGCGCATTCCTTGGCATGGCAACAGAGGAAGATACGGATGGCAATGATAACGAAGCAACTAACAGTACGGAACGCAAGGCATCACCAAGACAGATTGAAGTATTGAGCAAGATCTATACAGGCGAGAATCTTGAAAAGCTGTTAAATATGAACAATATCGAAAAGCTGGAAGATATGCCAATGTCGAAGGCAAGTGAGTTGATAAGCAAGAACATGAAGCATAGAAAGGTGAACAGTCATGAGTAATATTGAGCAATTTGTAGTATGCCAGCACACTGGCAATAGTAAAAAATACCTATTTTATTCACCTACTTATTACAATATTGAGCAAGGTGACGAGGTTCTGGTTGATACGCAGTTCGGAGAAAAAAGGGCAACCGTGCTTGCAGTTTGCATGTTATATGGTGAGGATGCGAAAAGAGCATTGCGTGTTCTTGCAGGTGCAGAAGACGAGCCAATCAAAAGAGTTATCGGCAAATATCAATTTGTTAAATTTGACTACAGCGAGGATGAAAACAATGGCTAATATTATCGAAAGAACAGGATCAGATGTTACTTTTTCTGAAGAAGTATGTGAGAAAATCATCAGTCTTGAGAAACAGGCGAAAGAGATTAAGAAACAGCAGGACAGCATGAAGAAAGAAATTCTTGATGCTATGCAGAAATATGGAGTATTAAAGATTGACAACGAGTTTCTGAAGATTGCATTCATTCCAGAACATGACACAGAAAAGTTTAACACAAAGACTTTTAAGGAAGAGAATCCTGACGTATACGACTTGTATGCCAAAATCTCAAAAGTGAAACCATCCATCCGCATCACGGTTAAATGATGGAAACATTCAGCATTAAAGGCGGTACGCTTGAATATTTCGATGATACTCATACATATCTGTATGATGGGCTTATGTTGCCAAGTGTCTCACAGATTCTTGGTACGAAGTATAGAAATGAATATGCAAGCGTGCCTCCTGCCGTGTTGAATAATGCGGCTAAAAGAGGTACGGCAGTACATAAGGCAATCGAAAACTTTAATGTTTCGGGTTATGATGATGGAAGCGAAGCAGTGCGAAACTTTAAGTTTCTACAGAAACAGTATGGTTTCGAAGTTCTTGACAGTGAGTTGCCGATTGTGATTTTCAATGATGATATGCCGATTGCGTGTGGCAGACTTGACATGACAATGTTGATTGACGGGCAGACAGGGATTGCGGATATTAAAACCGTCAGCGCATTAAACAAGGAAAAGATCGCATATCAGCTGAACTTATACAGAATTGGATTGATGCAAAGTTACGGAGTTGATGCAAAATTCTTGAAGATCATACATCTCAGGGATGGCATCAGGAAAGTTATTGACAGCCCTGTAAATGAGGGCATGGCGTGTGAATTGATTGACGAATTTTTGAATGAAAAATGATGAAATATGAGGAAAAAACATGAGAAAAAGATGCAATAAAAAAATTGAAAACGTAGATTTTGAAAAATTAAGGAAATGTTTAAAAGATCACGGAATCAAGCAAAGAGAATTGTCTATAGTGTGCGGATATTATCCAGAATATATCGAAAAAAATGTTTTACAAAGGCATTTTCTAAACAAACATGTTAGTGATGTATTAACTTATGTTTATAAGATTGAACCTAGCGAGTATATGGATATACAGCCAAAAGAAGTAACCAACGCAGAAGACGATGAAATGTATACATTTACTATTTCATGTAATGGGAAATTTTTAAAAAAATTGGCGATAAAATCTATGGAAGAGCATACCACTATTGAGGATTTCGTGTTTAAATGCATCATTGAAGGAATTGGCGAAAAAATCTTGGAGGAAGACGAAAAATGAATACAGTTGTATTAATTGGACGTACTACAAGAGACCCTGAACTAAGAAGGACAGGCAATGGAACTGCTGTTACAAGTTTCACACTTGCAGTAAACAGGGACTTCAAGACAAATGACGGGCAGGAGGCTGATTTTATTCAGTGCGTGGCATGGAAAAAGACGGCTGAACTTTTAGAGCAGTACGTTCATAAAGGAGATAGAATTGCAGTTAATGGCTCTATCAGAACAAGGAATTATGAAGATAGTCATGGAAGAACAGTGTATGTTACAGAAGTGTTAGTTAATCATGTTGAGTTTCTAGAAACTAAGAACCGTGAACAAAGTAACTATAACAATAATGGCTATACTGAACCAGACAACATCAATGATAATGAACATTTTGATTTAGAAGAAGATGATCTCCCATTTTAAGGAGGAAAAGGTGGCATGATTGGAAATGCACAGGCAATAATTGCGTGGCTGTTTGAACAGGATAAAGAAAAGATATTTGAGATAAAGGAAAAGAAAAAAAAGCGCTCTCTTACAGCCAACTCTTATTATTGGTCACTCCTCAATCAGCTCGCAAGTGTTATGAGGATGGATAACCAAGAATGCCATTTTTTTATGCTTAAACGATATGGGCAGTATGAGGTTGTCAGCATTTGTTCAGATGTGGTCCTACATGGCTATTTCAAGTACTATGAAGAGATAGGCAAAGGTAAAGTAAATGGCAAGGAGTTCACACACTACAAGATTTATAAAGGCAGTTCACAGATGGATTCTAAGGAGTTCGCAATATTGCTTGATGGTGTAAGAAGCGAATGCGAAGAAATAGGAATACCAGTTCTAACACCGTCAGAAATTGCACAGCTTAAATTTATAGAGGGAAAATAAAATGGAAAAATGCATAATTCCGGAAGGGATGTTTTACAGCAACGGTCATTTATATAAATGGGCATCACAGCGCATGAATGGACTTGTACGGCACGAAATATTTTTTGGCACAGCCAACAGAAAAAAATCAATCAAGTACGGTCTGGTGGTGTTTATCAAACCTGAAGATCACAACATGTCTGAATATGGCGTTCATAACCGAAAAGGACATGAATTTGACATGCATCTGAAAAAATTGGGGCAAGAAAGAGCGATGGATGAGTATGCATGGACAACAGAAGAATTTATCGACATTTTCGGAAAATCTTATTTGTGAGGTGATTTGATTGTATAGAAAATATCACAATACAAAGACGGTTGCTGATGGCATCAAGTTTGACTCAAAGCTTGAAGCTGAACGATATGCACAGCTGAAGATTCTGGAACGTGCAGGAGTTATAAGGGCGTTGGAATTACAGCCTTCTTTTGTGCTTATACCATCATTCAAGAAGAATGGCAAGACATGGCGTAGAACCGTGTATAAAGCCGATTTCAGGTACATCTTGTGTGAAGATGATAGTTATATCATCGAGGACGTAAAAGGCTCTACAGCGGTAATTACGGACGTTTTCCGTTTAAAGCAAAAACTGTTCGAATACAAACATCCAGACTACACAATCAGCATCGTTACGAGTAAAGACATCAAGAAGTTTCAAAAAGAAACGAAAGTCGGCAAAATGTGTTGACTTAATCACATTATGATGATAGTATTAAAGAGTAGTAAAAATCTACACCACCTATTCAGTAGTTCGCGCCTGCTGAATGGCATGGCATGAAATTGAATAGGTACAGCAGACCGTATGGCATTTAGAGCGCGAAACTAAATGTTATACGGTTTTCTGCTATTAGAAAGGCAATCACATGACAAATTGTAAAGCAGAAAAGAAAGGAAATAAAAACATGAGCAAAGTAAAAGAAGAAAATTATATCAGCATATCTGGTTGGATGGTTACAAGGCTAGGGCTGAAAGGAAACGAGCTTCTTGTGTATGCGATCATATATGGATTCTCACAGGATGATGAAACAAGGTTTACAGGCAGTCTACAATATCTTGCGGATTGGACAAATTCAACAAAGCAAAGCTGTATAAAATGCCTAAAGTCATTAGCTGAAAAAGGATATATCACAAAGTATGAAAAGATCGTGAATGGTGTAAAGTTTTGCGAGTATCAAGCAGTTAAACTTAAGTCTATGGTAGTAAACAAAGTTGAACATGGTATTAAACAAAGTTTAACGGTGGGTATTAAACAAAGTTCACCTAATATTCTAGATAATAATACTCTAGATAATAATATAGTTAGTAAGAAAGAAAGAAAGAGCAAGTCGAAATCGTATGATGAACAGATTGCAGGATATACACAAAATGAAGAACTTCAAAATGCATTGAAAGCATTTGTACAGATGAGATCATTTATCAAGAAACCTATGACAGAGTATGCTTTTAAACTCATGTTGAAGAAACTTGATGAACTGGGGAATAACGACACGACAAAGATTGCTATTCTTAATCAGTCAATAACGCACAACTGGCAAGGGATCTTCCCTTTGAAAAATGAATATACAAATCAGGAGAAACAACCAGAGAAGAAATACGACCAGAATGGCTATGAGTCAGAAGAAGATCTCATGAAAATGTTCTACGGCAAATAAATGTTTCAAAAAGAAACAAAATACGATAAAAAGTATTGCAATCGTTATTATATTATGATATTATAATGTTGTAGAAAGAAAGAGGTACAAAGATATGACAGTAGAACAAACAACAGTAAATGGAAGAAAATTTAATCATTGGGGAGACAGCATCAAGAGAGCTGAAATTGCAGAAGATGTTGAAACTGGCGAAGTAAAAGTAATCAGATACAACGGTTACCTAAGTAATGACTTATCAGTTAGAAAAGCAATTGCAAGAACATTTGGATTACCAACATTTAGAAAATAAGAAAGAAAGAACATGAAAACATTAGGAGGAACGGAAAATGAAATATCAAGTTAAATTAGTAGGTGGAAATTTTAGAATCGAAGACAAGGTAGTCCTTGAAACAGAAGACAGAACAGAAGCTTTTGAAATGTTAGGACATGTTAAGAGCCTTGAACATGAAGAACCATATAACTCATATGATTCTGTAAGAGTGTTTGAAAATGGCACATGGGTTGCAAAATTTGATTTATATTAATTGGAGGAACAGAAAAATGAGAAAAATCACATTTAACAAGGTTGGTAAAATCGCTTTTAATTGGGAATTGAACACACCAGTGTTTTCAATCAATGGTCACGATTTAGTGCTATGTGGTGGTGAGTTTACTGCTAGCGGTGTTAGAACTTTCTTAAGACCTTTGGACAAGGCTTTAAAAAACAAGGATAATGAAGATTATTCAAGAAGTAGAACAGATGTTGTTTATTACATTGATAACAAAGAAAAAAGATTTTTTGAAAGCTATAATAGATAGGAGATCAATAATAGGAGGTAATATTTATGAAAATTGTAAACGTGTCAAAACTATATGGCTTGTGTGGTCCTCGTGGAGGAACAAAAAGTTATTTTGCTATCGTTAACGAGGAAGGAAACTTCCTCAGCCTTGACGGCGAAACCACTTATATTCCTTGCGGTGGAAGATACACATTAAAAATCATCATGAACCAACTTGATGACTTAAAAGCCTCATGGCTTCCATTCAAATTAAGTAAATAAAAAAAGAGTGAAGCGATAACACATAAAACACCTTTAAAGAAAGAAGGACGGAAGTGTGAAACAAAAATCAATCAAAACGTATAAAAAAAAGACAAACTTAAAAACAAGTTTGAATAATTTAGAAAAAATAGAATAATTGAATATTATGGTTTAGTTAATTTAGAAACGTCAAAACCTGATTTCTTAAGAAACTCAATTGCTGATTCTTCTGTTAAATCTTGTTGCTTTATAGGTGTCTTAGGATTTCTAAATGATTCATAATCTGAAGGATTAAATGTCTCTCCAGTAAGAATCATATGGTATATACTGACAAGCATCATTCTTGCAATTGCGATAATGGCTTTCTTGTGGCCTCGTCTCTTTTTGATACGAGAATACTTAATTCCAAAATAGCCCTCCTTATCTTTGATTGCTCCAAGAGCACACTGAACTAATAAAGGTTTTAAATATTGACCTGCTTTAGAAATACGAACTGATTTTTTCTTATTAGCACTTTCGTTGTTTGCAGGTGCTAATCCAGCCCAACAGGTTAGCTGTTTATCTGATTCGAATTGTTTCATATCTACTCCGATTTCTGAAATAATAAGAATTGCAGATAAAGTGCTGATACCTGGTAGTTGGGTGATGTGCATGAATTGATCGAACATTGGTGCTGCACGTTTCATCATTTCGATTTCACAGTTATCAATATGGACTTGTAATTCTTCCATATGAGTCATTGACTCATTCATTTTAAACCTTTGATCAGTTTCGATATTGCAGTGTTTAATGGAATCTAGAATCTTATCTTTATTTTTACACGATCCATGGACACATTTCAAAATTTTCTCATCTTCAATGATATCTGACTCAAGTACTTCTTTCATGATTGCTTGTGCAGACTTTCCAAACGGATCTGAAAATACAGAACCAATACCGATATTGGAAACTGTCATACAGTTTTGATATCGATTACGTTCAGAGGAACGCATTCCAACCAATTTATAGCGATAGCGAGATATCTCTCGTAAAGCTCTTATTTCTTTGGGCGGTATAAAAGAAAATTTGATTAGATCATGTTTAAATAAATCACAGATCCATTTTGAATCTTTCTTGTCAGTTTTCTTCCCTTTAATTGCTTTGACATATTTTGGATGAGTTAAGTAAATATTGATTTCATCTTCCAAGATGTTGAAAATTGGAATCCAATATTTACCAGTAGATTCCATGCATGCATCAAAGCATTTGTGATTAATGAGCCACTGTTTAAGATTCAGTAAATCAGGGTTTAAAGTTGAAAACGTTTCTTGGATGTATTCGGTAATACGAGTTTTCTTATTAGTAATACCGATTGTAGCCACAATGATATTCTTGTGAACATCCATGCCACAGCAGATTGGTCTAACAATCTTCATAAAAAAAATCTCTCCTTTCATTGAAAGAAGAGAAGTGGCATTGACTGCTATCTAAGCTAATCACTCAGTTGATTGTACAATCATAAGTGTCCTGGCTCTAAGTCCAACTTATTTGTGCTTGAAAAGATAGCGGCGACTTATAAAAATTCAGGATATTCTATTTGAGCAGAATTGCCTACTCACCTTCACGTGCTCTGTAGTATACCACCTCTCTTTGATTATACTATTATATCGAGAGGCACACTATAGTTTTGGTGGATTTGAGTTTGATTAAATATTTGTGTCCGCGCAACGAAGGCGCGGGGAAATGGAGAAAAATATGAAAGAAACAAAAATCATTGATGGCCATGAGTATGTAATCGAGACAATGAACCCAAAAGGAACAAGAGAATTTTATTGTTTCAATGATAGAAACTCTAAAGGCGAAAGAATAAAGGTTGAATTTGTAAAGGTTGAAAACGACTACAAAGAACATCTGATAAATGTATGGTATAAAAAAGGTTTTATCAAAGAACGACTCAAAAGCTATTGGCACGTTACAGTATACGCATATGACAAAAAAGGTGCATGTTGGGGAAGGTATAACCCGCAAATTTTACCAGGTGGAACAAAAATCAATTTTGACTTGGTTCTTGAAGCTACAGAAGAAAATAAAGAAAGCATTTTACATGAGATTATAAAAAGAGCTTACGCAGGAGGAACAAAGCATGAAAAGCATATACGATATTTTTAATGAAGAGAAGCCGACGGTGGAAGCAATCCAGAAGATGTTAGAAACGTGTGATGTGAGTACTGAGTATATCAAAGGCAATATGATTTACTGCCGAAAATGCAATGAGCCACGAAGAGAATGGCTGTCGCTGATTGGTGGATATGTTCCAGTGATGTGTTCATGCATGATTGCAGAGCAAAAGAAACAGGACAGACTGGCACGAATTGAAAAATACAGAAACGCAGGCTTTCCTGACAGAGGACTTCAGAAATGCCGATTTGATCACGATGATCATAAGTCAAAGAAGGCTAGCGACATGTGCAGGAGTTATGTCAGAAGATTTTCCGAGTTCAAGAAAGCAGGAAAAGGACTTATTCTGTTTGGTGGAGTTGGAACAGGCAAGACGTTTCTTGCATCATGCATTGCAAATGAATTGATTGACAATGGGGTGCCGTGTCTGGTCACAAATTTTGCACGAATCATCAATACGATTCAGGGCATGTATGAAGGAAAGCAGAAATATCTGGATAGCTTGAACGAGTTTGATCTTCTGGTCATTGATGATCTGGGGATTGAGCGAAACACGGAGTACGTAAACGAGCTTGTATATAACATAATTGATGCAAGATACAGAAGCGGAAAGCCGATGATCATTACAACAAATCTTAAATATACAGATCTGTACCATACAGAAGATACAAGCAAAGCCAGAATATACAGCCGTATTATTGAGATGTGCCTTCCTGTACTTGTAAGTGGAGAGGATAGAAGAAAAAACAAGATGCAGGACTCAAGACTTATGGATATATTAAACGGTTAAATGTTTCAAAAAGAAACGAAATGCAATAAAAAAGTATTGCAATCGTTATTAAATGATGTAAAAAGGAAAGGAAGAAAAAAACATGACAAACGCACAGATTATATTTAATGAAGCAGTTGAACTTATGAAAAATGGAAAGATTGGAAAGACTGGCAGACAGTTTGAAGTCGAGGACGAGAATGGAAATAAGATCATGCTTGATGAACCTGAAGACATTCATACATTCCAAGCATGGAAAAAGCTCGGCTATTGTGTGAAGAAAGGTGAGAAAGCTGTTGCACAGTTCTACATTTGGAAATGCGTATCAAAGAAAGTTGAAAACAGCGAGGGGATGACCGAAGAACAAAAAAGAATGTTCATGAAAAAAGCGAGTTTCTTCAGCGCAAGCCAAGTGCAGGCAATGAATTAATGATATAAAGGCAAGCCC
>ERZ1034897.402-NODE-402-length-22263-cov-11.340328_pt1 | contig 22263 bp, 30 predicted proteins | sample MGYA00520629_ERZ1034897 | MGnify/ENA primary metagenome ERZ1034897 (study PRJEB33766, sample SAMN09781789) | gut metagenome | biome: gut microbiome | host: Homo sapiens | place: Madagascar | study: EMG produced TPA metagenomics assembly of the PRJNA485056 data...
TATTAAAATCATTTTCTTGTATAAATTCATTTTTCTACAGAGTACCTATTTTAATTAACGTATGGCTACCAGAGTCTTTAATAAATGCAATATCATAATTACTTCCTAAAGGTCTTCTTACTGTATTTAGTTTTTTATAAAAATAATCTTCTCCCTATTCTAGTATTTCTGATAGTTCCTCATTATCAATGCCGAATTTTTCTTTATAAATATTAGATGAAATAAGCTCTGCAGCTTCATTTTCTAAAGAACCTTCTTTAATAGTATGTTCATTACCTTCACTATCAGTGTACTTACCTTCATATATCAAATTAAGCTCTTTTTGTGCTGCTTGTGGATTAGGAGTATTATTTTCATAAGCTGTTTTTAAAGCATATGTATCAAATATATTAAACCACTAGCCTGTTTCATTATCTTGCCAACGTATTGTTGAAGGACGCAAATTATGTGGTCTAGTTATGTTTTCTCTATATGTAACAATAGGTCTATCACTAAATACTTCTTTACTTTCGTCTATAGTATTACCATTGGTGTCTATAATAGCTGGTACGATAACACTACCTTTAATCATAGCAGCAATAGCTGATAACTCTGTAGTGTCTAGTACCCACTTGCCATTATCATTTAAAGACATAGTAGCTACTTTGCCATCTTTACTAATAGTATAAGAATTACCATTCTATTTAATAATACAACCCTAGGTAGCTTCTATAGTAGCAAGTCCATTTTTAAAATGATAATATGTGTCAAGGTCATTTAAATCTATAGACTTTATAACTACACCATTTTCATCGATAATATCAACATTATCAGAAGGCATAAACCATGCCATATCTTTATTATACTTAGGATCATTCTATTTGGATTCAATGTATGTTCTTAATAACTATGTATTAAACTCTTGAGCATCCTATGTATTAATATTATACTTTAATTGCAGTCCATTATCTATAGCTAACTAAGCTAATTCCTAAGTAGATGCTATAAAATAGCTTTTACCTTTAAAGTTTTTAGTTTTAGCATCCCATCCTTCTAATGTAGCTAATTTAGCTAATATGTCTTGCTGCATATCAGCACGTGCTTTTTTAAGTACACCTTCTGTTGTATATTTCTAACCATCAAACTCATAATATTGAATCATATTATAGGCAGCTGCCATTACATCTGCAGAACCTGGGTGCTTACGTTTAATAGCCTCTTTATTAATAGTTGATGTTAAAGTGGCAATAAAATCAGAATATATATTAGGGTCACTAAAAGGTATTTTAGTTTTATCATTTGTATGATTCTTATTCTTATAAAGTACTTTACTAACAGCTTGTATAATAATATGCTATAAGCTTTCTCTATCTTTAATAGATGTGGAAGTTAATATAATTTTACCAATAGCTGTATATAAGTCTGACTTTGCTTGTTCAGGATTAGTTGTATTTTCACTTAAAAATTTATCTACTGCTCCTGATAATTCTTCAGTTTTACTAATAGAGGCTTTAGCTAATCCTTTAAAAATTTCTTTTGTATTATCAGCTGTAAAACCATAAGCTGCAGTTGCTGTAATTACCTATGAAAACTCAGTTAATTCAGAATTAATAACATCATGGTCAGCATTTAACTGCATGCCTAAACCAGCAGAACTTACATTAAATGAATGTAAAGGCATGTCCCCATGCCAAGCATCTGCACTATTTATATTCTAGGCACCATTTTTAACAGCAGTGTTATTAAGAGCGTATCCTATATGATATTTTTTAAGTGGCTATTCATAGTTCTCCTAATCAAGTATTGTTTTGTCTCCTTTAAGACGACCAACATTATTCATAAAATTAACTACTACACTGTTAACAAATTCAGAATAATTGCCATCTGAGTCTACACAATTTAATCCTCCTAAAGCAGAATGTAACTCAAACAATGAATTAATAGTATGAGCACCTGCATTATTATTAACAAAAGCAATAGCATCTTCTATAGTATTGAATACATGATGTGCACTATTATTATCAAATATATGATACTGTTTATGTGTTGTCACATTAGAAATACCTCTAATTTTATTAGATTCTTCTGTAAAGTAAACTTTAAAACCATTTACTTCCTCATAATCAAGTCCATCAATCTTTTTTATAGTACCATAATTATCTTTATAATATAATTGATTTTCTCCCTCCGAGTTAGTATTACCTAAAATACAAGCATTCCAAAAATTAATTAATGCAGCTTCTTTATTAGGATTATTACCCATAATACCTGTGAACAATCCTTCAGTTAAGTTAACATCACCTTCCCACTAAATATTAGTCATCTATTTAAATAGTTTATATAAGCTAGTTTTAGATGCTAATGACATGCGCATTGTGTTATTAGTTATCGTATCTGTTGCGAATTTAGCTAAGAATGCACTACCGTTTTCACTGTTAAAAGAGTGCCAAATAGGCTTACGTACTAAACCTACTGCCTATGTACCTAATGATTTATTCTCCAAAATAGACTAAAATGGAGTAATTTTAGCACTACCATCAGCAGAATCTATACTCTTTTCATGTGAACCTCTGTAATTAAATACAGGGGCTGGCTCGTCATATATTACAGCACATCTGATATTCTTTGAAATACCATTAAGTGTGTTCTGCTAACAATACTATAAAGTTGCAGGAATAATTACATTACGCTTAAACTATGTACCCTAAGATGTGTTAATCATCTTTAATAATGATTCTTGATATACATAATCTATTAGTTTCTACTGTGATCTATTTTTACCTTTTAAAGTTCTTAAATCAGATACTGAATTAGTATTTTGAATTAATTCTGCAGTTTCTGCATTAATTCCTTTAACTTCTTTACCTTTTTTTATTAGTGAATATAAAGTATCATATGATTTATCTGGATGATTTAACTCACTTCCAGTTAAAGACATACGTAAATTATTACTAATAAATCCCTCTATATAGAAGAATTTATCTAATAAAGGATTTAATTCTACATTACTAGATACAGTATCAGTAACTATATTACCTTTACTATCTTTAGCTAAGATAAGTCGTCCTGTATTGGCATCGACCCAATTTTTAAAAAATTCTTGGCGAGCTTCTCCACTATACAGTTTTAATATAGTATTAATAATAGGATTTTTAGATTTACGTTCTGTAGGTAACTTCTCAGCTATATATTTATCATAGCTATCACCATAATTAATAACCTAAAAAGTACTATCTGTATCTATTAAATTATTAACAAATTCCTATTTTTGACGTTCTAAAAATTCAGATAAATTATCTATATTTTTATACAAATAATTTGCATTATAATCAAGCTACTCATTTATGACACAATGTTTCTTACCATCATTACCTTTTATAACTCTGTAATCTAAATCTTTTTCTAAATTAATACCTAAATTAGTGGCGAGATTAATTAACTAAAATTCATCCATTTGCCAAAGCATATCTTTAATATCAGTAGCTATGTTTTCCTTTATAAATTCATTAAAGAGTGTACTAAGTTTAGTCTAATTATGATTATATACTTTAGTATAGTAGGCTCCTAGAGTATTTATAGTTTGCTATAGAATAGTATTTTTATAATTATCATCTTTTATAATATCCTAGTTATTAAATAATGTAGGTACTATTTCATAGTTAATAAAGGTAGTTTTATCAGAATAAATAGTAGGTTGTACTATTAATGTATTTCTAGATAGATAAGAACCAAAGAATTTATTAAATACACTATGATAAAATAATTCTTTTGCTGAAAAATTTTTAACCTATTTTGACTTTCCCCACATAGTAGTGGCTTCCAAGTCACGTTGAATTAATTTTATAGCACTAGTATTTTGTACAAAATACAGACTGTCTACATTAGTGGCTTTCTACTTAGATAATTCTGAAATAATCTAATTACCTAAAGTAGCCACTGAATTATTCGCAATAGCACTACCTTCATTATTTTTAGTGGTTGCTTTATTTGTCTAATTAGAAATAGTTGCATAAGCTCTACACCATTCAGCTATAGTACTATCTGCAAAAGGGGCTACATTAATGTATAATTCATTAAAATGCATTTTAAAAAGGGAACTATCTGGGTCACTTTCATATAAACTATATAATCCATATTTATTTCCATCTTTTAAATAATCCAAAAGTCCCTAGTTACCAGCATCGGCTTTTATTTTATTTACAAATGCAGCTCTTAAAGCTAATTTAGTTAAGTTCTATATATTAGAATTGTCTAACTAATTAAATACATATAATTGCTACAGTATAGTTTCTGGCTATTTAAATATATTTAAATTTAGCTAATCATCAATAAACTATAAAAGTTCTTTAAATTGCTATTCTGTATCAGTTAAACTAGAGTTATTTATGATTTTCCATCTAAATGAGGCTAAATCAAGTTTTTTGAACTCATTAAAAATTGTAGTATCTACAAAGTTTCCTTTATCCTATTTAAATAGTATCTAATTACTACCATAAGTAATAGAAAAATTACTAAATTCCTATGTATACTAATATTTATTTGCCGTAGCTATAACATTAAATCCTTCAGATAACTTGATAGCTTCCTCTAACGTATGCTGATTGGTATTTTTATTTATTTTATTTTGTAAAGTACGTTCATCAAGATTAGTAAAGAATCGTTTCTTAGTTTTAACAATGGGGTCAGCACCTTCATAAGTTACTTCAGTATAATATACAGGAACATTTCTATCCATAAGTCCTGAAATTTCTTGTGTAACAGAAGTTACAGGTCCTAAAGATGACATCTATCTTTTTATTTCTTGTGAAATAACTGAGTTAGGGTCTCCTTTATCATAAACTGTTTTATATAATGAATATAAAGTATCTAAGTTTACTTTATTAACAAAAGAATTACGACTAACTGGGTATCTTTCAGCTAAATCAGTTGTAAATAAGGCTTCAAGTATTTCCTACATATAAATATTAGGATTGTCGTGAAAATTATATATACATTTATTTAATTTAGCTAATGTCTACTTTCTACGTTCTCCTTCCGCCCAATTAATAGTGGATATATTTCCAAATATGACATCATCCATTAAATTATGTAAAGCTGTTACAGCATCAGTCACAGTAATAGTTCTATTCTAATACTCCTTAGTTTCATAACTGTATAAATCAATTTGTTGCAGTATTTTTTCGAGCTGCTTGGCAACATATAATTCCGATGCAATATTTTCAGACTATTCCCAACCCTATTTCTAATGAGAAGTATCCTATTTATATAAATACTTATTACCTTTAGTAGGTTCTATACCAAACAATCCTTTAGCTATATCTATGTCCATACCAAACTATGCGCGGAGCATTTCATCAAAATGCAATAAGCATGTATAAGCATTAGTAGCTATTAATAAATTATTAGCTTTCAAAGTAAATCCATTTAATGTATCTACAACTTTTTGACCATCTATTTCAATATCACTAAAGTCTTTACTAATTTTTTCTTGTATAACATAATAAGCTCTAGTTAACTTACCAGCTTCATAAAGTTTATGTGCACTATTTTTAGCACTAGCACTTTTATATTTATTATTAAACCATCTAGCAAAATCAGTATTAGTATTAATTAACTTAGTTATAATACTTTCGTATTTGGCATTATTATTAATAATATTCTAAATATTTCCACCTTTAATTGGTAATGTATCCAATGTTCTTACTAAATCAGGAGTATTTTTAAGTACCTAATAAAATTCACGTAAAAGCTTATAGTACTTAGTACTATTAAAATTACCATTAGCATCATAAATATCTGAAGAAAGCTACTTATATTTTGCACTATCAATACTTTTAAGATATGTTAAAATATCTTTAGCATATTGTAATTTTAACTATCTAATGTTAGCATTAAGCATATCATTAGTGCGAAATACTGTCTAACCAGTTGTCATATCTATCCAAGCGCATTTAGTAATGTCTGTTGTAAACTATGCATTCATTTCAGCAATAGTACGATATGCACCTTCACCATATATAGCATTTAAATGCTTACTTAGATTAGCTACATTTTCATCTAATAAGGTAGTGTCATTGCTATCAGAATCCTACTAAGTATTACCTGACTATGTTTCATCTAGCTCTACCTTTAATTCTTCTAAAATATTAGCTTTTAAATTAATTAGTGCTATTTTCTATTCTTCCCATTTAGGATTATTTAGTAAAACATTTACTACATTATTAAGAGATGTACTAAAATTAACAATAGCCTACTAAGTTGCATCAGTTGGGTCAGCCGTAGTTAATTTAAATCTTTTAATATTAGGTTTTTCATCTTTATTGATAATTTTATCAAAATAGGAAATAGGCTCTTCAGCCTATTCCCCTGCTTTTAAGTACTTAATAATTGCTATCTTTATAGTACTATCAGAATATTTTTTAAATAATGGGCATGTATTCATTAACATGTAAATAATTTATTGTACATATTTTCATCTTCTTCCTATAACCAAGCAGCTATATCACTATAAACTTCTTTTATCTAGTCTAAATTCTACTAAATCTATATCATATCTGTAAGGTCTTTTGTAGAAGATAATGCTCTTAAACACTCATCTATTATTTCTTCAGATTGGTCATAATCCTACATAAGTTCATTATTATGGTTTGTAATTATGTCAATTAAATTACCAATAGATTCCTTAATTTTTGGTACATTATCATCTTTATCTATAAATTTAACTAATTTAGCTCCTTCTAATTTATAGCTTTCGCCATTAATATCTATTTTTATAGTAAATTTTCCATCCTCATTAACTACAGTTATCTAATCATAATTATCAGCACCTGTTTCTTGTTTAATAATGTCCTATAATGTGACAATATTTATATCTGCATCATCAGATACATATTCATATTTTAATATAGTATCTAATTTTAAACGTCCTGTGGTTGCTAAGTTAATTAATCCACTATTTATAATAGTATTACCTGTTTCAACTTGCTGCTACAAATCATCTTCATCATAACCAAGTCCTATAACATCTTTAAGTATATTTCTATTTGGATATTCTACTTTAGATTCTACAGGATTAATAGGTGCACTAGTTGGAGTACTAGGTTTAACACCATTTATAAGGTCATGTAGCTTAATACCTATACTTGTACTCTAAATTACATTATTAGAAGTAAACAACCCTTCATTAGTAGCTATGGGATAAAAATAAGTTTCACCATTATAGTTTATACCTATATCTTTACTTTTATCTACATTGTAGCTAATATCTGGATTAATAAAAAATCCTTTTGTAAATCTAGCATCTGTTAATTTCTAAGAGCTACTACTATGTACATCTTCTACAGTACCATGAAATGCTAAATTAAATAGCTACCATACGATTTTATCAGAAGGGTCTGCTGCTATTATATTATCATTAAATAAGGTACTAAAGTCTAGCTAAATCCTACGCTCTGTAGGAGTATCTTTATTAAGTTTAAATGATACTTTACCACCACTACCGTTAATATCTATATCTTTATAATTTGTCTAAGCATAGGTAACTTTATTAGCAAATCGGAAAAGTAATTTAGGTATTGCTGACCAAGCTTGTCCTTCTTTGTAGAGCATTTCATTGCCATTTTTATCTTCTATTGCTAAACTCTTTCCAGCAAATAGACCAGATAATGAACGCTAATGTTCAGCATTATCTATATCAATTAATTCTTTTTTATCAAATGGTACAGGGTCTGTATAAGTACCATCAGCTTTTCTCTATCTAGGATGCATTAACTAAACACCTATTGATGTAGGATTGTGTGATGGTTCAATAGCAAAGAATATTTCATCCAATATCTTAGCAAATTTATTTGCTTTTGTTGGATTTATAGTTAATAAATTTACTTTAGTTTTGCCACGATATGTAGGCGTGTTAACGTTAAACTGTCTAACATAAAAATCATTAGAATCTTCTGATTGTCCTAATCTAAATATTGGAATATCTTTACATATTACATTATTAAAATTATTTAGTTTATCTAAATCTTCCTAAGTTATAGAATGCTTAGTTAAATAATCAGCAATATCTTCTCCTTTATACTATTTTAAAGAAGCCTCTAAAATTGCATTTATTTTATCATCAGTGTAGTTATTTGTATCTTTCCATTTATTGTACGCTTCCTAAAACTACATTAATGCTGCTCGCCAATTCCATAATGATACATACATAGAAATACCATGATAATTGGCTCTAAAAGGTAGCTATTTAGTATCATTAGTAAATTTCTCTAGAAATGATGTATCATACAACTAACTAAAAGACATGCCATAGTTATCAAGTACTAACATACGTACTTTAGGTGTATTATCATTTGGATTAGTTTTTTGACTAATGTAATGATATATCAAATTAGCTGGGTCTAATAAAGTATCATCGGATACAAATACTACTGCTTTACCTTTTACAGATAAATCTATACCTAAGCTAAGTGCATCTTTTGCTGCAAATGTATATACAGGTGAGAATACCATATTAGAATATTTAGATTTTAAACTATTCACATTAGTTTTACCTGTAGCAGGGTCAACATAGCCACCTAAACGTAGTTTATGTGTTGTTTTTTTAAGTACTGTAGTTTTATATCTAATTAACAATTCATTGGGTACTTCCTACTCAAATTTTCCTTTTTTATTATATTCATTAATCCAACCTTTAAAAAGATTATCGTACTCTAAAGCATCATTATTTAAATTATCAATACGTTTTTGATATTCTGCCTATCGAGAAGGGTCTTTAGCTATTTTTGCTTCAAGATTATCTTTAATTGTACTTAAAGATGTAAGCAAAGTTTCAGGGTCATTAAGCCCTGCAATATCAAATTTACAAATATTACCGTCATTATCACTTACTTCATAAATTAAACTAACTATATACTACTTACCTTCATATTTTAATCCTATATTTTTTAAATCAGAACCTATAGGTAACACATCATTAGCTTCTCTTATTTCTATTTTATACACACCTTCAGACCAATGCTTGCTAAATTTATTTCTAATAGCCTATGGTATAATATTACTGTTAGTATAAGGGTCTACATCATCAATATTATAGCCGTATAATAACATATCCCTTACCTGTTTAAGCAGTTTCTAAGCTTCTATTTTCTCATTATACCAGAATAATTCATCCTAATCTATTAAAGCCTACAAATTTCTACGTTCTTTGCCATGAGCTATTTTCCATAAGTCTTGTTTATATTTATGACCATTTTTAATGCGTTCAGCTTTTTCAGTCTCAACGCTTAAAAATGTCTATGCTCCATAACATTGTAATTCAAATGAGTCACTTACTGTTCCGGACATAACATCTTCATTTTCTTTAACAGATTCAGATGTAGTTACTTTTTCATCCCTAGTTGCCTCTTCTGTAGATAGTTTACGTTCATCAGGATTATGAAAATCCATAGGATTTAAAGTATCTTCAGTAGAAGATTCTCCAGTATCTTCCTAACTAGTAGTTTTAACTGTTGACTCTGTGAAAGTTAAATCTAACTAATTAAGTAATGCTAATTTAGCTTCTTTTAAAGCATCTATAGCACTCTGACCATTAGCTTTGTCAGTTAAACTTGGAGCTTTGGCTGTATATTCATCCTAAACAGGAGTTTGTATAATTTTAGATAATCCATTATCAATAAATATTGATGCAGTTTTACCACGACTCATTAATGTATACAGGTCACGCATAAAATACAAAGCACCTACATTTTCATATAATTTAAGGTTCTAATCAACAATAACATAATCGAATTCAGAGCCTTGCATTTCAGCTATTGACATTACTTTAGGAGTAATACCAGCCTTAATTAATTGCTAATATGCAGCACTAGAAGTATCACCGATAAAGCCTATATCATTACTAAGTTTTAACTTATCAAGCATGTTATCAGATAAAGTATCTACAATAAAATCTCCTGCCAACGATTCTTTATCATAACATCTAAATCTAATTTTCTGTATTAGTGGAATTACAGATTTCCAATAAGGTTTAAGCGCATCGACTGATTTAGTTTTATAGTTATCAAGCATTGCACCTAATAATGAAATTACTTGGCTTAAATTACTTTGTTTTTGTATATTATTGTCACGTAAAGATACATTTAATTCAGGAGTTCTGATAGAAAATATTGAATTTTCGCCTATATTAGTAGTAAAATTATTTTGATTAGTATAGCTACGTTGCTTCTAATCACCCATTAAAATTATATGCTTATTTTTCTACTATGCATATAAATCAAGTATTTGTGCATATAAAGCAGGTAAATGTGTAGCCTCATCAATAACAATTAAATCTTCATCTAAGTCATTAAATTTAATTTTATCTTTATTTAAAATAACTTGATAATCACCATCCTAATTTTGTATTGTAAAGTATTCATTAGGTTTTTCTAATATATTACTATTTTCCTTTGTTTTAGTATTTAAGGCATCTTTTATTTTAGTAAAATCATCACCTAATAACTTACGCATTAATGTTTCTATAGTAGATGTTGCACCTCTATTTAAAGATAATTTTAAATTAGTAGCCTGCTAATCTGTAGGTCCTACACAGATAACATTACTATTATAAAAGTCTACAATATTAGTAACTACTACAGATGTCTTTCCTGTGCCAGCATCACCACTAATAATTACAGTATTTTTAACACTGGGCTTGCTGTTACCACTTTTAGTATATGCATAATCAATAATATCTTTAAATACCTAATTCATAGATGCAATACCAATACGTGATGCATATTCTTGTGTTGTAATAGGAGCAATGTCTTTGTTACTACCTATTTTTTTCTTTATAAAGCTATAAAATTCCGCAGAATTTAATGAAGCTATTGTTGCAAAATATACTAATTTGTCATAACTAGTTAATTCATTATATCTCATATTTGGAGATAATCTAGTCATGGACTAATCAGATAAAGTACTATATTTTACTATATTATCAAGCAAGCCCGTACTATCTAATATTTCTTTAATAGTTAATCCAGTATCTTTAATAATCTTATTTAGATTAACATTAAAGGTTTTTTCATAATTATATAAACTTATTGCTTGATTTTCACTAGATTGTACTCCTTCTAAAAGATTGTAACTTTTACCATTAATTGTAATCTATTTATTAAACTTATTCCAAAATTCAACATAACTTTTAGTAAAAGCTTCATCAGTTTTAATAAACTGTCTTTTCTTATTAACTACATTATTATTATTAATGTCTATCCAAGTGTTTATAGACCAAGCAATATCTTTACTACTATTTATATATAAAGATAAATAATCCATATCTAAAACAGGCAATGCTTCAAAATCAGGAATTAAATCCTTATGCTTTTCAGCAAATTCATTAATCATTTTATTATGCCCAATACCTGACTACGATTCAGCAGCCATTGCATATAAATATGTATCTATTAGTTGTAATGAGTCACGTACTGTATGTAGAATTTTTAATTGCTCTTCATCAAGTGTTAAATCCTCAGTACTATCAAGAGTTAGCCATTTATTATTTAATGTATCTAAAAGTTTTTTAATGTCACCCATCTTTTTACCATCAAACACTTTATCAGTTAATGATGCAACTAAATCAAAGAATGGGTTTTTAATTTTAACTTTTAAATCATTCTATAATTTAAATAAGGGGTCATTTGAAATATCAGCTACTACACTTTTAAATGTATTTATTTCTACACTATTATTAGCATCATTTTTTAACTAATCTCTTAAATAATTACCAAGAATAACATCCCAAATAACTTCATTGCCTATATTAGTTAAATTACCACTAAAATTATCAACGAATACATGTAATTGTTTTGCAATTTTATCAATATATTCCTCACGTTCTTTAGTTTCATCATATCCAGATTGTTTTGCCGAATTAACAAAATTATCAATACCTATATTATTACCCTCTGCATCAGTTTCAAATAAATCATTGACTGTAAAATTTAAACTATCAGGGTCATATGACATATTAATAGGCATATCTACATTACCATCACCATCAGCTAACCTATTTAATTCTTGTATAGCATCTTGTACAGGTGCTAATTGCCTATTAACTTTATCATTAACTAAATAATTTTCTACATCTTCTGCATTAGATAAATCAAAATTAAGCATTTTTAATTTATCTGCAATATCGGGATTTTGTGAAGCAGTTATATTAATAACATCCTTAACTCGCATAGGTATAGCTTTGAGTAACTAACCTTGAGTAATTGGGTCTAGCTTATAATCTATTTTTTGTAATAAATCTTCAATAGAATCTACATATTTTTTGCGCTATTCTAAATTATAAGCAATTAACTAAGAAACTCGTTTATTATGTCTAGCAATAAATTCATCATCAGTTTCTTCTATATCATTAATTTTTAATTTAGCATCACGTGATTTAAATTCAGTATCAGTTTCTGAATCTAATTTATCATTCCATCCTTTACCCTCTAATTTAAGGTTATTTAAATCATTTATAATAGTTTGAAACTGTGTATAAGCGTCTTTATACTCGCTAGCATTTTCAGATAATAAATGTAACTATGGTTTTAAAGTATTCTCTATAGCTTTAAATCTATTCCATGCCTAAGTTATTTGTTCTTTTTTAGTAAATCTCTACTAAGCAACTACAGCTTCATTAAATTCCTTAATTTCTTGTGGAGTAGCATCTTTCTTTTCCTTATTAGGAAATTTACTTTTCCAAAGAGCTTCAGTATTTACATTTACAAACTAACCATACAGAGATGGGTCTATAGCAAAATTAAGTTTACGAATATAATCAATAGATGTTTTTCCTGATAAAAACTCATCTTTTCTAGCCCTTGCTTCTTGCAACCTCTATTCGTATTTTTGTATATTTTCTTCTCGTGTTTTTTGCTACTCAGGTGTCAAGCCATGTAAATAATTATCTGTTGGTACAGGATCTCCATTTTCAGTACCATCTACTGAATTAGAAGCTTTATTGTACGCAGTTTGCGCATCAGCTATATCTGAAAATATACTTTGAAATTCATCATAATAATTAGTAATAGGAGCTATTTCTTTATATGCCTAATATCTAGATTCCTATAGTACCATATTATTAAAAAGCTATTCATCAGATAAACCTAATTCATTATTATTTATAATAGCTTCTATAGCATTAATTTTATTATTAATATGCTTAGCTATAAGTTCGTTCTATGTATCATCAGCATTACTTGCTGTTAACCAAGTACGACTTGTTATATTCCCTGCATCATCTTTAACACTATCATATTTAGTTCCAGATAAATTAGTACTTCCTAGTTTACCTTTTTTACGTAATTTTTCTACCTCATTTCTAAGCTCTTGTGCATGCCCATTACGTATCAATACAGCCATTTCTTGGTCATGCTTATTAGCACGCATATTAGGATTATCAAGAGCCTCTTTTGCATAAAAAATACCACCACCTACAGCACCACCTGCAAATGACATTGTATATCTTTCTAAAGCATTATCCCATGCACCTACATCTTTACTAGAAGTATTAGCTCCTAAGAAACCAGCTAATTCATAAATAGATTTAGCTGTATCAGTTACTAATTCTTCTGCCACTTCTTCAGTGCCTTCTCCTGCAGCCTTACCAAAGAATCCTAAAGTATGATATTTTAAATCTTCATTAAAGTTATTAAATAAGTTTTTAATTTTACTTGCAGAATTATTTATAATACTTAGATATTTCTTAGCTGCATTCTGCTCTACTTCTGGATTATTAATAATTCCTTTAGTAAGGGTATCTCTAATATTGCCCTCTCCTACTAATTCGTTTTTAATGGCTTTACGTGCTGCTTTAACAGAATCTTCTGTAGCATCATCAAAAAATATCTCACCTAAATGAGCATATTTATCGACAGCAAACATACCTAGAGTACTACCTAATGCTATAGATGCAGCTTCTTGTTTAGTTGCTCCATGTTGTATAGCATCGCCATATACATCTGAATTAGATATAATAGCCATATATGCTAAAGAAGCATCTCTACCTAAAGCTGTTTGTGCTACCATAGCTTTTTCTGCTTGTGGTACAAATTTCTTAATACAAGCTTTACCTAAAGCACTATCCATCCATTGTGCTGGATTACCAGCCTATGCCATCCATTCAGGCTATATAGCTTTAGCTAAATATAAAGCTTCAGCATTTTTATATGCATCCTCTACTAAATTCTAACTACCACGCATTTTATTAATAGCATTAGCAACTGTCTTTTGTTGACCCCATTGTAATGCAACATCTGCTACTAAGTTACCAAAATTTTCAAATGCAAATGTGTTTTCTTTAGCATACTAAGAAGAGCCAGATGTAAACTTATCTCCCATAGCTGCAACTCTGTTCATCCATGCAGGTGCATCTTCATTACCAAATAAAGCAGTAGCCATATTGTATAACATTGGCAATGATTTAGCCATTTCTTTAGCTATAATAAGTGTAGAGTAGGCTGTTCCAATAGGTCCACCAATAAAAATAGGTATTAAAGATGTAACATTTTTAGCTACAGTACCTGTTACTGATTTTTCTATATCATCAGAATCAAAAAAGTCATATTTATTTAATGTGGTACCTTCAACTGTTAAATTATCTAAAGAAGAAAGTACCTCTTTTCCTACAGGACTTCTATCTCCAAGAGTTTCATAATAATAAGTACCATTTTCGTTTAATTTATACTAACCTTTATAGTGCTTATTACCATATTTATCAACTCCATCAGAATCATAAGTAGCTAAAACTAACGGGTCACTAAATAATGATTTAATCCAACTTAATCCAAAATCTGTTTTTCCATTAAACAAAGCTTGGTCATGCGGTGTGTAATCTTCAAATTTACCTGTTTCATAATTATAAATCTACTAAGTCTAAGCAATTTCAGATTTACTTAATTCGGGGTCACTCCATACATTCACACCTTCAATACCTATTTTTTGTCTATCTGGATTATTAAGACTTTTGGTAATAGTAAGTTTATCCTATTTTATCTTTGAATCAGGAGTACGCCGTATATCAAATACATCATATGATAATCCATCTGTAGTATTATTAGTACGAAACTATTGAAAAGTTTGTAATTGCTAGTTGTAAAATTTGTCAAATGCCTTCTAAGAAAATTTACCTTGTGAATCTTTAAAAGCATCGTTGTTTTTAATATAATCTGATTTTAAGTATTCATCTTTAGTCAACATCTATGTATTGCTTACAGACATATCTGCAATATTCTAAAAATCTGATACAGAAAAGTCTGGGTTATTTAAATTCGCGACTATCCAATCGTTTGTCATAGTACGTCTGCACTTGTTGTTTTAGCTCTAACCATTCTATTAAAATTCTAATATTTAGTTTCTAAGCTATCCGTTTCATCTTGATCTACACCCTAATTCTATAAACCTACATTAAGATTATTAGTAATAGGTATATAAATAGCTGCCTTATATGTATCTGTAAACCATTCATCTATATTAAATTTACTAGCTTTTTTATCTCTAGTAGAGTTTATAGAATCATTAATAAGCTATATCTATTCATCATTTAAGTTAACTTTCTTAATAAACTTAGAGTTATCAGCCTTAACTACTTTCTCATTAGTGTATCCTTCAGTTACAATAAATGGCGCACATGTTTTAGGATTAGTATTACCATTACTATCAATATATGAATCTAACTTATACTTACTAATAATAGCTTTAATCATTGCTTTGTTATTTCCTGCTAATTTAATTTCATTCATAGCATTGTTAAAATCATCTAATACTTCTAGTTTAACAGTACCATCCTAATTGACAGGTAAGTTAGCTCTAACACATCCTGTATTATTATAAGATATATTATTAAGCTATTCCATAGATACTTTTTTATCACCAAAAGTAATAGCATGTAGATTTTTAGCTATTCTCTATATACCAGACCTTGCTAACATATCAGCCATATTGGTATTAGTAATAGGTGTATTATCCTTTTCAGTTTGTATCTAATTATAAAAATCACCAAAAACAGTTAACTATGACCCATCACCTGTGTCTAATGTAATGAGTTCTCGCTATGCAGCTCCTTGCCCCAACATAACATTAGTTAAGAAACTTGATTTCATTTCTGTATCATCCTTTGCTTTACCAGCATTAGACTACTTAGAAATTGCTTTAAATGTTGGACCCCCAACTAATGACCAATCAGATGTCATAGAATCACTAAGACTAGCTGCTACTAGTTCATACATTAATTGCAAAGCTTCTTCTCCAGTACCTTTATCAGTTTTTAACATTATTAGTGCTTTCTAATTCTCTGGAAGCTATCTATAAAGCCATTTAAGGGCATGTTGTGCTTGCTTTAGCTAATCACTGTTTTTTTCATTATGTTTATATAAATCCTATAAAGTAGGGTCAATTTGTCCTGTCTAAGATTCTAATAACTATTTAATCATTTGCATACCTGTAACTACAGTACCTGACGGAGCTGTAGCATACATACTAGTATCTTGAGAGCTACTACCTAAATTAGTAATAGTCGCCTTAATAGTATCAGTTATTTGCTTCATACTAGTACTAGTACTTACTGTAGATAGTAACTAATTTTTAAATGCCATTTCTGGTTTATTAGCACGTAAATAAAGTAAATCCTAATTAGTTATTGGCATGTATTTATTTTGGTTTTTAACCTATTGTGGAGTTAATAATTTATAGTCATTAATATCTTGCATATTAACACAATAAACCTAACCTGTAGTAGTAATAGCAGCTTCATTTAGGCTATTGTTAGAATTAGCTATTTCATACGCTTTATCATACTATTTATTATTAAATTCCAAATTAGCGACAGCATTTAATGCTTGTAGATATTTAGATTCAGTAGAAGCTGTAGTACTTGGATCCCAAACATTAGTAGGAGCAAATATTGGTGTTAATTTAGCCATTACTGCCTACTAATCACTTGGTAATCCTTTAAATCTATCTTTTATCATTGAAAATATCTCTTTATTAGTTAATCCACCATCTGATTTACTTGATTCCGACGTTGCAGGAACTCTTTTATCAGATACGATAACTGGAGTATAAGAAGCCAAGGGTGGCGTCCAACCACCCTTGTCAAATTTTAATATCATTGTTTCTTCTTTTTCTTTTTATTAGTTAATCTTGCAATAGCACGTTCAGTTCTATCTGCAAAATCCTTAGTAGTCTTATAGAACCTATCAGCATCTGCCGTAGCTGCACGTAATCTAGCTACCTATAATTTACCACCATCTTTAGCTGATAATTTAATAACAGGAGCAAAGACTCTATTACCAATAGTATAGTTAGACCATCTATTTTTAGGCATTTTATAATACTATCTAAGTTGTTCATATTTAGCTTGATTAGCTTTCTCACTAAGTATACGGAATCTAGCTGATTCTGTAGGTGTTAAAGTAGTACTACTCTTTTTACCAGACTATATTTCATTCCAAAGCTATTCATCTTCAGGAGATATATCTGAAACGTAAGCTCTAATATTATTTCTAATAGCACTATTAATATCATTTTCAGCCATACTATCCATTCTAGCACGATTAGCTTGCCAGTCTGTAGCTGCTTCTTGCTATAGCTATTGAGCAAATGTATCCCAAATCTAGAAGTTCTAAGCCTGTGTAGCAAGTTTACGTTGTAGATTAGCTATATCATTTTCATATATAGCTTCCCTATTAGTCTAAGCTGTTTGCCATCTACTTTGCTTATTGTCTTTCTCCTATGCCCAAGAAGCTTCAGCACTCTGACGTTGTAAGTCATTGCTATTCTTAAATTTCAAATCTTTAAGTTCAATACCTTTAAGTTTAGCATCTAAAGCCATTGCTGCATTCCTATCAAAATCAGCACCTGCCTAAGTAGTTGCTAATCTCTACAATTCAGCAGCCTATTGTTGACCCTACATTTCAGAACCTAAATCAGAATATACATTTCTATGTATTTCATTGGGGTCTAACAATACAGGCTAGGTTATAGACTTACTAAGCATTCTACTATTATTTCTAGCAGCAGCTATAGCTCTAGCTAAACCATAAGTCTTAGTAGGAGATAATGAATTTAATAGATTACTTATATTTACACTAGTCTTCTTTTTAATTTCATTATTAATATTTGTTCCAAAAGTAGTAGCTTCTGGCTTTAGTCCTGTTAATTCATAATCAGACCATAATGTTCCATTTTCAAAAACATCATTACCTTTATCAGATACATTATACTTAGATAAATCTGTAGGATTTACATACACTATATTACCACTATCATCTTTATAAAAATAGCGTTTACCTTTCTTAACAAAGATGTTATGTCTAGCACCTATAATATTATCCTTCATTACACCTTCTACATAATCTCTAAGATTAGTATATGTTCTAGGACTTCTATTATAAACATCATTATTAGTAGTTACCCATTGTGTTCTGAACTTCTTTGTCTTTGGGTCATAAAAAGATGCTGTACTATCATGTGGTATTAATTCATCTACTTTTCTTGCCCAAGCTTCGCCTACTTTATTAAAAGTTCCATTCTCATTAAAAAGACTATTTATAAAATTGTTATAATCAGTATGACCTTCAATTTCCTATGCCTACTATTGTGTATATCCTTTAGTAGGGCTATATCTACCAACTGCCTAACCAGCCTTATTAGAAGACCAAGGAGCTACTAAACCTTTAGATGTGTCTCCTGCATACAAAGTACTAGTGTCCCAATCGGATTTAAAATCAGTATCTTTATTAACTGGTTGTAAACCATTAAACCAAGGAGTTTTAACACCTGTAGAAGCTTTAATTACACCACCTCGTTTATACACCTTATTTTTTGCTTTCTGTAATTTAGATTTTTTAGAGGTTTTTATTTTTTTAACTTGTGGAGCAGGTAAAGCTAGTCTATTATCCCATATAAATGATGGAGCACCATTATACTGATTAGGTATGTTAAACTTATAAGGGATAATTGGAGGTAAATTAAATTGAAGTTTAGGTATTGTAGCTAACTAAGTTCTAGATTTATTATATATAATAGCATTTAAAACATCATTAGCTCTTTTTATAGCTTCTACACTTCTTTGTCCAGTATCTTTTGCAAATGCCTCACGTATTTCCCTTCTACGTTTCTTCTATGCTGAAGACAAAGTAGTAGGTATCTAGCCAGAAAATGATTCTGCAAAAGCCCTATTTAAAGCAGTTTGTGTATTCTACATCTGCTAGTCTTTAATTTGTTTTTGTCTTCTATTAATAGAATCATCAATATTAGATATTACATTCTACCTTTGTTTATTCTAACGCTGTAGAAATGCTATTCTCTTATCTAAAAATCCAAAGTCACCTTGATATGGCTTATATGGTGTGGGCGTTCCAATTATTGCTGGCAAACCTGTTACTCCCTAATTATTGGTAGCCATGCGCAGAGCTTGTCCAAAGGAATCTATAGCACTGCCTGCACTAGACAATATCTTATTAGACAATTTTGAATCATCTGATAAAAGGCTGTGTCTAGCATCAATAGTCTACCCACCATAGGGCTATAACCAACCTCTAATACCTTCTTTATTCGTCCAAGTAACTTTACCATTACTAAACACGTCATATAGTTGTGTTTTTTGTGATTGTGTTGTAACTGGTAGCTAATATTTAGATGTATTAGAATCTTTCATGCCTTTCCAATGTAAGCCACTAAGCTTATTAACATGCTATAATTCAAATCCTTTAAGCTCTTTATACTTATTAGTAATAGTCTATATTTCGGCGTCATTTTTAGCATTTCTAATCGCTTTAGCATCATTACCTTCAAAAGTAAATATTTTAGATTCACCTGTTTTTTTATCTTTAAATCTAACACCTACTTTAGTACCTTGTATTGTATTATTGTGCTATTTAATTTTACGCCCTACACCACTACCAATACCTGTTGCTATACCAATACCTTGTGATATGTTCTGCCAATCCTATACAGTTAATGATTTATAGCCTGTATTAATTAATTTCTTAAAAGAAGCTGTAATCTAAGGAGCATTTTTCACACCTTCTAACGTACCTAATATGGTTAGTACTCTAGGAGCATAACGTAGTACTGTTTTAGCTATTTTACCTCCTTTACCAACACCTCCAAATAATCCAAGTGCATCAAAACCCACATTTACTCCCGCATTTTTAAAGGCATCCAAAGTGGACATAGTGCCATCTGATAAGTCAGCACCTAAATTTGCAGCAGTGGAACTTAGTCCAAGTATAGCACTTGCAGCTGTTCCATATCCAGGCACATATGCAGCAGGTATAGAAGCAATATCGGCAACAACTCCAGTTAATCTAGCTATATCAGCACCACTCCACTAAACAGGAGAATCAGCAGCTTTCTATTGCTAATAAGTTTTACCTGTAGCTTTAGCACGTGCTTTTGTTGCAGCTGTTTGTTGTTCTTGTTGTGTATTAGCAGCATTATAAAAGCCTCCTGCTAATTTTGTACCTTTCTAAGCTTTAGGTAATAAGTCTTTATATTCTTTACTTCTATATGTTTTTAAACCATTTGAAGATGGATACATATATAACCATTCTCCTTTACTATTTTTACTATTTTTAAGACGATATATTTTATTTTTCTAATTATCATATACAGTATCAAATGCACTTGCTAATAATCCATGTGTATCAACATGCTCAAACCAAGGCATTAAATATGCAAAAAACTATCCTAAATTAGTAATTTTATGCCCTGTTGTTAAAGTAATAGGTGTATTAAATTTTGTATAAAAATAATCTCCTGTTAGGTTAGCTCTATTAAGTGCTTCTCTAATATTACTATTAAAACCTCCTTTAGGATTAGTCATATCTCTAAATGTGGATGATAATATACCATGCTTATGCCCATATGTTGCACCTATACTAAAATTATCAGTAGTCTTACGCTTACGTACATCATTTAATTCTGGATGCGCCTTCCAAAATTCACTTAGTTTCTATTTATAAGCTGCATCTGCCTACTACTTATAGTAATCATCTGTTGCATCAGCCTCCTTCTGACCTTCATTTCTATACTAATCACGATAATAAGCAAGTAACTTTTCACGTAATTCTGGATGTGCTGCGATTGTAGCTTCAAGCTAATATCTTTTAATAACATCCTCGTCATTATTAATATCAAAAGCTCGCTCTGGTTTAGGGGCGTCAAAGCCTAAATAACCTGTAAAAAACTTGCCTACACCAGCTGCAGCTGAGTTTCTAATAATCTAATTCTTCCATTTATCAGTGCCAACTCCTTCTGTATCAAGGCTATTAATTAAAGCTTCATATTTTGAAGTTTGCTCGGGAGAAAGCTAGTATTTCTATTTATATCTATCCCACAAGCCTTTAATTTCTGCAATTCTATTTGTATACTCACCTTCTTTATCCAAAGCAGCTACTGAAGTGTAGTCAGCTAAATCACCTTTAGGGTTATATTGCTACTACCAATAATCTGCAAGTGAAGGTATATTCTACTACTCCTCTTTCATTTTATCTACCATCCCTTTAGCTATAATATTATTAAATATAGCAACTTCTTGGTTACGATAAAAAGGAGTTCCTTTCTTTAACTTCTTTTCAGAAGTAGTTGTTGGGTCAAGTAATTCACCTTTCTTATTATAAACATAATCAGTATCAGTATTGTTTTTTATCTGACCCTACTTATCTGTAATTGTCCCAAATTCATCTGCGCTAAATCTATCAGTATTATTATTTAACTAATCCTATAAACCAGTTATATAATTACGATAGCCTTCTTTAAAAGATTCTTTTTGAGCCTATGACCAATCTGTTTTAGATTGTACGTAAGAATCTACATTATTACTTAGATTAGTAATAAGATTCTATAAATCAAGCTCATTTTGTCCATATTTGTATTTCGCCATATATAAAAAATTAAGGGATATACCTATAATAATAGGCATACCCCTTTAAATTAAAATTACTTCTTAATTCTACGTGCTAACTTACCACCCATACGATATACAGGTTCAGATTGCTCAGGCTGAGGTGCAGGAGCTTCACTTCCGCCCATCATTTCAAGAATCATTTGACACACTTGAATTGCAACTTGACAATCCTAGTTTTGCACTGCCTGTTGAGCACCCTGCATTAATACTGCCTATGGGTCTTGTTCGGCACCTTGTGGCATTGTACCACCTTCCTAATACTTTTTAGTAAACTTCATAATTAAATTTGATTTAGTTAAACGTTTAATTTATATCACGTATCATAATAACTATTAAAGAAAATA
>ERZ1034897.404-NODE-404-length-22121-cov-12.500680_pt1 | contig 22121 bp, 43 predicted proteins | sample MGYA00520629_ERZ1034897 | MGnify/ENA primary metagenome ERZ1034897 (study PRJEB33766, sample SAMN09781789) | gut metagenome | biome: gut microbiome | host: Homo sapiens | place: Madagascar | study: EMG produced TPA metagenomics assembly of the PRJNA485056 data...
CAGCGGCAGCGGCGGCAGCGGTGGCATTGCGGCAGGCGGCGGCTACGGCGGCAGCGGCGGCCAGGGTATCTGCATCATCCAGTACATGGCATAGGAGACAAAAAATGAAAGTGTTTCAGATTTTTGGCGGGTTTTGCCATTGGGACGCCACAAAAAAGCATCCCACGCTGGCAGACACCGCAGGCAAATACGCCCCGGACATCCTGTTTGTCGAGACCCCGGACTATGTGTTTGAGGGCTGGGGCTACGATCCAGACGCTTCCGGCGACGCGCGTTTCGTCCAGCCCGTCCCGCCGGAGGGCTGGGCATATGACAGGGAGACGGGCACGTTTTACCCGACGGACCCGGAGATCATCAAGATGATGGAGGCGGAACATGACAAAACCGATTGAGTACACCGGGGCGAAGCTGTACCACCGGCACGGGTACACCGGGCAGGGTGTTGTCATTGCCATTATGGACACCGGCGTCTTTCCGCATCCCGACCTGACGCTGCTCCCCGGCTGGGGGGATGATCCAAAATGGAACCCCGCCGAAGATACCCACGGCCACGGCACGCACGTTGCCGGAATCGCCGCCGGGAAAAGGTACGGCGTTGCGCCGGGCGCGAAAATCCTGCCGGTCAAAATCTCCGTTGACGGACGGTCCAACACCTTTACCATGTCCGCCGCTCTGAAATGGCTGGCGGAGTGGAAGCAGACCCATCCGGAGCGGCTGGTGGTCAACATCTCCTACTCTGGCACGGAATCGCCCAACGTGCGGGAGGGCATCGACCGACTGGTGGGTATGGGCGTGCCGGTCTGCGTGGCGGCGGGCAACACCGGCGGCGAGCTGAACGAGATCGCCGGGTACGATACGCCCATCGTGGTAGCTAACCTGTCAGACACCCATCATTTCCACTCCACGTCCTCCTGCCGTGGGAAACAGACGGACTGCTGCACCATCGGGACGGAAGTCTACAGCTGCTCTTACAAGGGCGGGTACTGCTACATGACCGGCACAAGCATGGCCTCTCCCGCAGTGGCGGGCATGATGGCGCTGATCCTGTCCCGCTGGCCGGACATCTCGGAGGCGGACGCCTACCTCGAGCTGATGAAAACCGGCGTGGACACGCTGGTCAAGTGCCGGGACGGCAGGCATTATATCCCGTATGTGTCCTTTGACCACGCAGAATGGGAAACCCAAAAGGAGGAGGACGACGTGAGACAAACCGCAAAGATCAAAGGCATATCCGCCGGGAAGAAGCTCATCGTGCGCGCCGACGCAAACAGCGCGTCCAGTAAGGTGGGCAACGTGCAAAACGGCGACGTGGTCATCGCCCTGCGCACGGAGGGGGCGTGGCGGGAGATCGCCTTTGCCCCGGCCAAAAAGAGAGCCTGCGTCGGATGGATCAATTCTAAGTATTTGGAGGTGCAGTGATGGGAATTACGACATATCGTAAAGAACACAAGTCCCTACGGCTGAGCGAGCACTACACGGTGGCGGATTTTTGGAGCAATCCGGCCTACGATTGGATCAAGCTGGACGACCGCCTGCCGGGAATTTTGGAACAGTTTGGGCAGCACTTTGGCGCCTATCCCCGCCTGCGGAACAGGTACGTCGGCACGGACCGCTACAAGATGGTTCCTTCCGCCGGGTTTCGAAACCCGGCCATCGATTGGAAGGGCAGCAAGACCTCTCAGCATTGCTATGGCCGCGGGCTGGACATCGAGATCCCCGGGATTCCGGCCTATCGGCTGGCGCAGTTTGCGGAGACCATCCCGGCCATCAAGGGCATCGGACACTACTACAATACACAGGAGCCTGTGGACAAGTGCGAGCATATCCACATTGACGTGCGGCATCGTGTGACGGTATCCCGCTGGGGCCACCAGAACAGGACGAGCGGGTGCAACATCCCCACCTTCGGCGGCGTGCCGAAAACGCTGAAAAGGGGACACCAGGGGTGCGCCGTGCGGCTCATCCAGCAGGCGCTCAACAAAGAACTGGACGCGAAGCTGACTATGGACGGGGAGTTTGGCTCAAGGACGGAACGATGGCTGAAAACGTATCAGAGGTTGAACGACCTCAAGCCCGACGGCAAGTACGGCAGGAGCACCAACCGCAAAATGAAACTGTTTGACTGGGGGGATTGATGATGGCGATCAACGTACAGAATCTGGTGATGCTGGTGGGACTTGCGGGCACCATCGTGGGCGTCATCATTTCCATGTACCGGCTGTTCGCCCGATTTGAAAAAATGGAGCGGCAGGCCGGACACCGGAAAAAGGACACGGAGATCCTGCTCAAAACCCAACTGGGGATTTTGGAAGCGCTGATCGAGCAGGGCTGCAATGGGTCGTGCAAAAAAGCCCGCGACGAGCTGATCGCCCACATGGCGGCGGAACGCTAACTTGCTGGTAACTTGATACAAATCGCAAAAATTATAATGTTGAATAGGGCGAAACGGGGCTTGAAGCCCCAAACATCCCATATTTGACATTAAAAAAGAGAAAAATGACAAGGAAACACTTGCGTGTAACTTGCTGGTAACTTGCAACCAAAGGAGAAAAAAATGTTACTGCGACAGGGAGACTGCATTGAGCTGATGCGCGACATCCCGGACGGCAGCATTGACATGGTACTGTGCGACTTGCCCTATGGACTGACGCGCAACGCATGGGACGTCAAAATCCCGTTTGCGGCGCTGTGGGAACAGTACCGCCGGATCACAAAGCCAAACGCTGCGATCGTGCTCCATTGTCAGCAGCCGTTTACGTCGGAGCTGATCCAAAGCAACCGCGCATGGTTTAAGTATTGTTGGATTTGGTCAAAACACCAGGTAAGCGGATTTCTGAACGCGAATAAACAGCCGCTGCGAAACTGCGAAGAAATCGCCGTGTTTTATCGGCAGCAGTGTACATATCATCCGCAAATGACAAAAGGAGCGATGCAGCATCAACGCTCCAAGTCACGCTCACCCAACTACGGCGCATATGGAGACCAAGAACGTATCAGCGACCTGCGTTACCCTACTACATTGTTGGACATACCGCGCCCACGCTTCCGCGGCGAACATCCGACGCAAAAGCCCGCCGCACTGCTGGAATATCTGATCCGCACATATACCAACGAGGGCGATACCGTGCTGGATAACTGCATGGGCAGCGGCAGCACAGGCGTAGCGTGTACAAAAACAAACCGGGATTTTGTCGGATTTGAGCTTGATCCAAAATGGTTTGAAATCGCAAAAAAGCGAATCGAAGAGGAGGAAACCCTATGAAGAAAACGAACTGGAAACTGTGGTGGAAGGCCGCCGCTGTGCGCGCCGTCAAGACGATCGCGCAGACTGCCGTGGCCACCATCGGCACGTCGGCCATGCTGGCGGAGGTCAACTGGGTCATGGTGGCGAGCGCGTCCGTGCTCTCCGGTGTGCTGAGCCTGCTCACCTCGGTGGCGGGCCTGCCTGAGGTGAATCAGGAGGACGCATGACCCTGATCGAGGACATCGCCAGAGACGCAGCGACGGAGATCCGCCGCCTGAAACAGGAGCTGCGGGCGGCCAAGCGCACCGTATACAGCCTGCTGGTGATCCTGCTGGCCGCCGTGATCGGCATCTGTCTGATGCTGGGAGGGGGAAATGACAGAGGAGAAAGCCCTGCGGCTCCTGCGGTATCCGACGGCGGCGCTGGTGGAGTTTGCGTTGTCGCTTGTCAATCTAAGCTGGCAGGAGGAGCTTGCGCTCACGCTGTGCGGGCGCAAACGCATGACGCAGGAGAGAGCCGCCGAAAACGCTGGCTACTCCGTAGACGCCATGCAGAGGTGGTATAGGGCGGGCATTAAAAAAGCCGCCGCCGCGTGGAGCGGCCACCAATGGATCGACAAAATCCTTGACACGGGCTAAAACATGTGGTAAATTAAAATCAGCAAATCGAAAGGTTTGCGGTTCGTCCCGCAAGGGACGTGGATCGAAATGTAGAATTTTGCAAAAAAACGCTCGACTGCAAAAGGGGAGATCGCCGCAAGGCGGTCTCCTTTTTTTATGCCCTTATAGTTATGAAATATAATAAAATTACGCGCACGCAATTACAATTACAGAACGCGCATTAATCGCGCATTAATCGCGCATTAATCGCGCGGAAACAAAGCGGAAACAAAGCGGGATCTATCGGTGTGGTAGGTCCCGCATTTTTTGTATTTTTGGGGTAAGGAGGTGCTGCAAATGATTATCACTGTATCGGGATTTGAAGAGGCTCGAAATTATCCGGTGATGTTTGGCAGCTCTGAACTGCTGATGGACAACAACCGCGACGTGTTTTACGTCAAGTCCGTCGATGCGCTGGGCAAACAGATGGTGTCCTCGTACAAATTTGAAAAGATCGAAAACGACAGCCCGGAGAACTACGTAAGCAAACAGCAGTTTGACGAACTGGCGGGCAAGATCGACGCTCTGATTGCAAATCTGGGAGGTATGAGCAATGGCTAACAGCATCCTCGGCAGCAACAACCAAGTCCCGCGGCAAACCCTTGAACAGCTGGAACAGTTTCGGGCCAACTACCGCGGCAACGCCAAGCAGCAGGTCATGGCCATGCTGCAAAGCGGACGCATCGGCAACCAACAGTTTAACCAGCTGATGCAGGCCGCCCAAAATCTGAAACAGTTTGTCCGCTAAAAGCCGGCATTTAGCGGACGAAGAATAAAAAGGAGGCATTGCACAATGGCAGATTTTTCTCTCTCTGATATTCGGTCCATGCTCCCCGACCGGGAGGACAACGATCTTGTATGGATCATCATGCTGTTTTTGCTGTGGGGCCGAAATGGCTTTGGCGGCGACAACGGCGCTCTGACGCGGGCCGACCTCAACGACGGCCTGAATTTCCAGCAGCTCGAAAGCGCGGTGCGCGGCGTCCAGAGCGGTCTGTGCGACGGTTTTTACGCGATGAACAACGGGATGCTCCAGGGCATGAACAGCATCCAGCGCGACCTCTGCACCGGTTTCAACGCGGTCAATACCGGTATCTCTGAAAACCGCTTTGCGGCTCAGTCCTGCTGCTGCGAGACCAACCGCAACATCGACGCGGTGCGTGCGGAAAACTACAAAAACACCTGCGAGATCGTCAACGCCATCCGCACGGACGGCGAGGCCACCCGTGCGCTCATCAACGCCAACACCATGCAGGAGCTGCGGGACAAGCTGTGCGACGTCAAAAACGAGAACACCCAGCACCGCCAGTCCACCTACATCCTCGGCCAGCTGGGCAGGTTTGTGACCAATCCGCCCTGCAATCCGACCTGCAATCAGAGCTGGCAGCAGGGTACCACGTTTTAAGCCGGACATCTTCGGCGGTGGGGCGGCATAACGCCGCCCCGCTTTGAAAGGAGAATCATCATGGCAACCAAGTCGGCAGGCAAATTTTATACCAACGCCACCACGGCGGTGGCTGTGAACGCGGCTATCCCCTACGCCACCAGCGTGACCTCCGGTGCGATCGTGCCCAGCACGGCGCGCAACACCATCGGCGTCACGGCGCCCGGCCTGTATTACGTCGCGGTCAACCTCACTTATCTTGCCACGGCGGTGGGCGAGGTAGGCGCTGCGCTGTACGCGGACGGCGCCGCTGTCCCCGGCGCGTCGGCGATGGAAACCCTCGACGCGGTCGGCGACGCGGGCAGCCTCTCGTTTGCGACGATCCTGACGGTCAAGCCGTCCAATCCGGGAGACGTGGCCAAACTGCAAGTCATTAACACCGGCGTGGCGTCCAGCTATGCCGTGGCTAACGTCATCATCTACCGGATCGCGTAGAGGTGGGCGAGATGAAAGAGATCCGGCTCATCGTGGAGCACATCAAAGAGGAGGTAAACGACGCGGAAACCTATGCCAAGCTGGCGCTCCAATACAGGACGACCGACAAGGAGCTGTCATCCGCGTTTGTCACGCTCTCCACCCAGGAGATCAACCACTCGGAGATACTGCATGACCAGGCAGTCCGCCTCATCCGGGCGCGCGGGGAACCCGCCCCGGTGAGTATGCAGGCCGTTTGGGATTGGGAGCACGACAACTACATCGAGCGCGTGGCCAAGGTCAAGGCGCTGCTGGAAATGGTCAAAAAATAAAGGACCCGCGAGGGTCCTCTATTTTTTCCGCGCCGGAAGAGGAACAACAAATCCGAACAACCGCCCTTGAAAAATCAAACGTCTGGGGTTCGAATTTGGAACGCTTTGGCGGGGCGCGTACACCGAAATTCGAACCCCTGAATCCACGGAACCCTCAGAATTAGGCGGTTCTGTGGAACTGTCAAGCATTTCAATATATGATACTTGCTTCCCTTCCTTGATGTTATAGTATATAACTAAATGGTCATCAAACACATACACCGCGTTGACAAAAACGTCGATAATTCTTTCACAAAATTCCGGATCGATGGGATCGCCGCGGCAGAATGATTTTAGCCACGCAATAATTTCTCGGCGTTTTGGCTGCTGATCGGCGACTATTTTCAGGCTGGCAATATTGAGGTCAATGTCAGCCTTTTGTGTTTCCAGCTGCTCCATGCGCGCAAAAATACGCGGTTGGGATTCCTTCGGGGCCAAGATGATACTATCAACAAGCGCATTCAGGTCATTTTCCAATCTTGCAGATTGCTTTTCCAGCTCGGCAATTTTTGAGATTCCAAACTCATTTTTGTGCTCCGCAATCAACCGGTCTGCGATATACGTAAGCCGGTCGGGCTGCAAGACATACTGCTGCGTCTGCTCCACGACATACCATTCCAAAAATCCCTTTTTTTCATTCAATTTTTTGCACGTGTGCCTTTTCTTCCGGGCGGCGCAGGAATAATACTGGTGGATCGCCCCTGATTTGCTACGCCCGCTCTCCCCTACCATTGGCATACCACACAAACCGCAAAACGCCTTGCCCTGCAAAAGATAAGGCACATTTGCTTTTGCTGCTGCTGGTGCGCGCTTTGCCGCGTTGATCCTCTCCTGCACGCGGCGGAAGAGTTTTTCGTCGATGATTGCCGGGCAAGTGCCGACAACATCAATTCCGCCATGCCGGACAATGCCAATATACTTTTCATTTTTCAGCATATGAGACAAAAGATTGTGAGTAAATGCTTTGATATGCTCGGCGCGGATTCCGCGGCGTGTCAAATCATTGATGATAGCTGTTTTCCCCTCTCCATTGGCGTAGCGCTCAAATATTTCCCGTACGATCGGCGCGGCCCGTTCGTCGATTTCCAAACGATTATCTTTTACATAATATCCATATGGTGCATAGCCGCCCAAAAAAGTGCCTTTGATGATACTTTCCCGTTGCCCGCGTTTGACATGCTTTGACAGGTTTGCGGAGTAGTATTCCGCCATGGATTCCAACAGCCCTTCAAGGATGATTCCTTCCGGTTCTTCTGAGATAGGTTCCGTGGCGGAGACCACTTTCACGCCAAATTTTTTCAGTTTGGCCTTGTAAAAGGCGCTGTCATAACGATTGCGGGCGAAACGGTCAAGTTTCCAAACTATTATACGTTGGAACTGTTTTTTCGCAGCGTCGGAAATCATGCGCTGGAAATCCGGGCGGTCGTCCGTCCGCCCGGTAATTGCACGATCGATATACTCCCCGACGACCACCATGCCCTCCCGCTGTGCATAGGCATAGCAGTCACGGAGCTGGCCCTCTATGGACTGCTCAGTCTGCCCGTGGGACGAGTAGCGGGCATAGATGACGGCCTGCATCACAGCGCCCCCGTGAGGATCAGATCGGCGGAAGAACGAAAAAAGCCCCATCCTCCATGAGTGGCGTCAACGACCAGATAGATAATGACGGCAAGCAGCGCAACCACGATCCCAAGCATGACATAGTGCAGGCGCTGCATACGACGTACCGTTTTTCCGTAATCGGCGCGGAGTTCGGCAACCTGTTTTTCATGGTCGGCGCGCAGCTCGGCGATGGTCTTTTGATAATCTGCCATCTGTGCCTGATACGCCCAAACCGGCAGCGTGATGGTATCCGGCGCGTCATCGGCAGAAATTTTTTCGTCCGGTCGTGCAAACTCAGTTTGCACGGAAGTTTGCATGGTTTGCATGACCGGCTCAAATGTTTGCACGGGAGTTTGCACGTCGTGCAAATACTGCATGATCCTGTTTGCAATGTCGTCAGGGGGCATATTTGTCCCAGATAAGTACCTGCTGACCATACTTTCGGACAAATCGCACCCTTGTGCGATAGATCGGACGGTCGCGTCACCACGGATTTCAGCAGCGCGGACAGAAAAGGGCCTTGCATCTAATGCAATGTTTGTTTGCACCGTGCAAACTTTTTCTTGCATGGTTTGCATCTCCTTTGCCAAAAGTTTGCATATCTTACTGTTGCTTGCATGGGGTTTGCATGATAGGGTGAAGTTAGTTCCACTTCCGTTCGAGATATTCAGTGTAACCCACTGCTTTGATAGACAATTCAGCTCCATCGCCATTGACATAAGGCGTGTAGGTAAAAATTGCGCGACCTATCGTTTTGGTAGATTCCTTCCCGCCGGAAACGGCGTCCTCCAACCAGCTGCGCGCCGCGTCCGAATCGGCAGAATCATAAGGCAGCGTCGAGCAGTAACCCAAAAAATTTTTGGCGAATTTCTGAAATTTGGATTTGGATTTTTTGGCCGGATTGGAAACAGTGATTGAGCACCAGGCGATTTCGTAGTTTGGTGAGGTGGTAATGGTATAGTCCACATAAAACCCATCCACCTCTGTGAGATCGGAGACGTGCTCATATCCGTCAGAGATGCGGCTGGGGGAAGCCTCCGGAATCCCGGCCACGTCCCGCAGGCCGATTTTGATGTCACCGACATAAGAGCCGGAGATCACAGGCAGAGGCTCAGGCGTCGGAGTGGGTTCGGGCGTCGGGGACGGCGTCGGCGCGGCGGCGTCGCTCCCGACGATGGAGACGATCGACGGCAAAACCACCTTATTGATGACAGACCCGGCCTTGCCCATGTAGCTAAAAATATACAAGGTTATGCCATCATCAACAAACGTGACGACAAATGGCATAACGCTGGACGAGCCGTCCGCGGTGGACACGATCCCTTCGAACGTCGCCTGAGTGGGCAGGGAGGCCAAAACGCGGGGACTGATCTCAGACCATTCGGCGGAGGTGGTAGCGTTGCTCCCATCCATAAATCCATCCAAAATAGATTGCCGCTGCGTCCGGGGGTACGCAGATTCCAGCGGCGCGGACGAGACCATGAGCATACCGCCGGACGTATCATAATAATAAGGTTCGCTCACTTTCCAATTTCCAGGAAGCGAAAAAGAAATGCCCTGGAAAGAAACGGTTTGTTCAGCGGGCGAACAAGACGGCAGGAAAAGCAGGCATCCGGCAAAAGCAAAAACGAGCAACAGGCAAACGAGTTTCTTCATGGTGATACCTCCATTCTATTTTTGCGCTGGCGCGCAGAGTGGCATATATGATAGATATTCGACAAAAAACGACATAAGAGGTGATTGACAAATTATTTACTTAAAACTACTATAATGAAAAATACACACATTTGCTAAAAGAAAGGAGAATATTTGTGAAAAAAGAAATCGACATTGAAATCTATGAAATTTTCAAAAATTTAACTCCTGAAAACAAGCAAACTATTCTTGACTTCGCACGAGAACTTTCATCTGCGCAAGCAGCAACTCCTTCTGATCGTCCGTAAGGCGATCTAAATAAAAAGCAAGCTCTTCATCACGCCCGTCCCGTTCAAGGACGGGCTTTTCGTCGTCGATGAGGTACCCGACGGAAACACCAAAATAATCAGCAACCCTTTTTGTGGTAGCAAAATCAGGTTCACGTTTTCCGGTTTCCCACATGGCTATTGTTCCAGCAGAAACGTCAAAATCTTTGGCAAATTGAACTTGAGTAAGCCCTTTTCTTTTCCTGAGCATACGCAATTTGTCTGCAAACATGGGCACACCTCCTTTACTTAGAAAATATCACTATTTGTTAGGAAGGGCAATTAAAATATATAATTCTAACGAATCGTTAGAATTACGTTGACATTACTCACTATATGTTATATAATACTCACAGGTAGTTACAAAGAAAGGAGGCATTAAAAACGAAAACCGCAATCCGAAAATACAGGAAGAAAGCAAAAATGACGCAACGCGAATTGGCTCAAAAACTCGGCTATTCGAATGACGCGCTTGTAAGCATGTGGGAAAACGGCGTGCGCACACCACCGACGCGGAAAATACCAGCGCTTGCAAAGGCACTCGGATGCACGATTGGAGATTTGTTTATGGACGAAAAGGAGGACGCAGAATGAACAAGCTGATGATTTTTGACTACGGCGAAAACAAAATCCGCACGGTGGAGATCGACGGCGCAATGTGGTTTGTTGGAAAGGACGTGGCGGAGGTGCTGGGCTACAGCAACCCGCGCAAGGCCCTGATCGACCACGTGGATGAGGAAGATAAGAAACAGAGAGATGGCGTAACGATTCGTGACGCCATCGGGCGCGAGTATAGCCCCACCATCATCAACGAGTCCGGCCTCTATAGCCTGATCCTGTCCAGCAAACTCCCGACGGCAAAGGAGTTTAAGCGCTGGGTCACGTCGGAGGTCTTGCCCACGATCCGCAAGCACGGCGCGTATGCGACCCCGGAAACGCTGGAAGAAATGCTTGCCAACCCCGCCAACATGATTAAGGTCCTTGAAACTCTCCAACAGGAGCAGGCCGCCCGCCGCAAGCTGGAAGCGCAGGCCGAAGTGGACAAGCCCAAAGTGCTGTTTGCCAACTCTGTGGAGGCGGCAACGACCAGCATCCTCGTCGGCGACATGGCCAAGCTCCTGCGGCAAAACGGACTTGAAATCGGACAGAAACGGATGTTTGAATATCTCCGCAACAACGGCTACCTCATCAAGCAGCGCGGCGAAAGCTACAACATGCCCACCCAGCGCAGCCTTGAGCGCGGCTGGATGGAGATCAAGGAGAGCACGGTGGTGCAGCCCAACGGCAGTACCCGCATCACCCGGACGCCCAAGATCACCGGCAAGGGGCAGGTCTACTTTGTCAGCCTGATGCTGGCCCAATAAAAAAGAAAGGAGAATCACCATGCTGCGAGCGCTGGCTGAAAACGAGTGCCTGATCCAGTGCGGCTGGGCAGGGTATCGCCGCGAGGACGGGACCGTCGAGCGAACGGAACCCATCTACAAGATCGTCAAGCGGGACGAGCTGGACGCCACCATGACCCGCGCGGAAAAAGAGTGCTGCGACGACATCCCCGCAGCACTCGGAAAGAAATTTGGAGAATATATCCGGGAATCCAAAAAAGCAGTCAAAAGGCGGTCAAAATGACACAGGAGGAAAAACGCCTCGTCAAGCGATGGGACGCAGAGGGCTACGCCTATCGGTTTTGTTCGATCTGCGGGCGGGTGTGGCAGGTGAGCAAGGGGACGGGCGGGCGATACACCTGCCCGACGTGCGAAAGAAAGGAGAAAAAATGAACATCTGGGGAATCAGCTTTGTGGCGACGGCCATCGCAGGGGTTTGCATGGCCATCGGGTATCTGGTCGGGCGGGCGATGACCCAAAAGCCGGTCTTTGTCCTGCGCAAAGAGGATGTGGAAGAACTGCGGAAAATGGACATGGAGGAACGGCGGGAAAAGTGGTGCGACGACACCGACGAGCTGAAAATGTGAGGAAAAATTCTGAAATGACTGCTGAAAATCAAAAAAAAGACCTCTGGGCAATCCTGATTAGGGACGACGGCGAAATGCGGCAGTGGCCTTGCGACAAATATGGTCATCTGCCGGACGGCGAATGGATCGAGAAAAAAGACTGCTACAAGATCCCCATCATCCTGGACATAGCGCCACCGGAAGAGACCCCGTACAGTGTAAGACGCAAGCAGAAGGGCCTGTATCTGTTGAAGCACAGAGACGCAGGTCCCTGCACTGCAAACAAAAACGACATCGCCACGGACATGGTACACACGTTTTTTTCTGGCATTGACGTCTACGGAGGGGCCATCCTCATGGACGCGGAGGCAGATGGCAAGCCGATCGGGCTGCCGTGGGACGAGGCGGCTTATATCATCGAGCAATGGAAAGGCGGCAAACAAGGATGACCCTGATCGACCCGACGCTGCTTGAAACCCCGGAACCCGCAGAGGACACCCGCGACCGGCGGGAGATGGAGATCGAGGACATGGACGAGCTGCTGGAAACGCTCTGGATATAAAAAGAAGGGGTCTGCCGTGGGCAATGGCAGACCCCTCTGGGAAAAGTTGCAGATGCTGGAACACAGCAAATGTGGATTGGAGAAATCTACTATTATTATAGCATCTGCAACCACAAAAATCAAGATGGAAAAGGCCGGAAAAGCCCAGAAACCGCGGGCTTTGCCGTCCTCGTATGGAGTATTACTAAAACGACGGTGGGCAGATGAATTTTGAAAAGTATCAATCCCTGTTTGGCATCGAGTGGGACGGCGAGGACGACCGGATCAAAAAAGGGGTATCTCACTACCGGATCAAGGTCATCGATTCCGGGGCCATGGTGGAGCTGGAGCTGTATCCCGTCTGGGACGCCCAAAATCAGCAGCGGGCAAAAGCACATAACCCCTCCCGCATCGAGCAGGAGAGGCTGAACAAGGAAAACACCCGCAAAAAGATCGTGCGTCTCATCAACCGCAACTTTGGCCGGGACGATCTCTTTGTCACCCTGACCTACGCCAAGCGCCCGCCGGGACCAGAGCAGGCGCGCCGGGACGTGGTCAACTTCCTCCGCCGCGTCAAAGCGTGGCGGGATCGGCATAACCTCCCGCCACTGAAATACCTGTACGTCATCGAGTACGGCGCCCTTGACCAGATGGGCGCCCCTAAAAAAATCCACACCCACATGGTGCTCTCCGGGGGCATGGATCGAGATGAACTGGAAAACCTGTGGAAAGGCGGGCGCGCCAACACCCGACGGTTGAAGCCGGACGACTACGGGCTTGAGGGGCTGGCCTCTTACATCTGCAAGCTCCCCGCGGGCGGACGGCAATGGGCGCGCAGCCGAAACCTGATCCAGCCGGAGGTGCGCTATCCCAAGCACCGGGTGTCCCGTCAGCGGGCGGTGCGTATCGCCACGGACAGAGCCACGGCGGAGGACGCGCTCAAAAAACAATTCCCGCGGCTCCGGCTGCTGGACGTCAAGACCAAGGTATCAGACTATTGCGCGGGCGCATACCTCTACGCCCGCATGAGGAGGGATGAATTTGATGCAAACGGCGGAAATCCTGATGCGCGAGGCCGCACAGATTATCAAGGACTACAATGCAGGCCGCCTTCGCGGCCACGAAAAGGAGGCTCTTGCCCGCGTCGATGAGAAAACCCACGCCGTCGCCCTGCTGACCGGACAGACCTACGACGCGATCGCCCGGAAAATCGACATGGAGGATTATGACATTGGATAAGCGCGCAGGCCGGAATCCGTCCGGCAACCTTGACCCCACGGCCACGCAGGCCGTGCGGACTGTAAGCGAAGAGGACAAGCGGGTCTCGGCGGTGATCCATCACCTCAAAGACACCATCCGCCTGCTGGGCTATGAGCTGGGAGAGCGGATCGTGCTCATCGACCCCAAAACCGGGAGGGTGTGGAGATGAAACACCCGGAACCCATCGACCACGAGGCGAAGAGATACCAGGAAACCATAGACACACTCCGGTTTGTAGCAAATTTGAACGGCTACAAATTGGGAGACCCCATCGTGCTCATCGACAAAAAGACCGGGGAGGTGCGCTGTGAAGAGCATCCTGCAAACTGAGAAAATGTGCTGGTACACGGGGGACACCCGCGACCTGCACAAGCACCACATCTTCGGCGGCACGGCAAACCGCAAGCTCTCGGAAAAGTACGGCCTGTGGGTCTGGCTCAGGGCCGACATGCACACCGGCCCGCAGGGGGTCCATGAAAACCGCGCCCTTGACCTGGAACTCAAACGCGCAGGGCAGGAAGCCTTTGAGCGCACCCACAGCCGCGAGGAATTTATGCGGATTTTTGGGAGGAACTGGCTGTGAACGGCAGGCCGTGGACAACGGGAGAAACAAAAACCGTCAGGGAGATGACAAAACAGGGATACAGCACCAGCGAGATCGCCCAATTTTTGAATCGACCGAAAAGCACAGTAAAGCAACAAAAACGGAAACTGGAATTGTCCGAAAGCAACACACGTCCATGGACAAAAGAAGAAGAGGACAAACTCCGCGAGCTGTTTTTGGCGGGGAAAAGCAAAAAAGAAATCGGCGCGGCACTGGGGAGAACACCATGCGCCTGCACGGCAAAGCGACAGGAACTGAAACTGTATGTCCCACCCAGAATCTGGACGCAAGAGGACGACAACAAACTGGCATTGCTGACAGCCGCCGGAGTAAGCAAAAAGGAAATCGCCCAAACATTGGACCGGACGGCAGACGCAATCAAGCGGCGCTGCTATGTGCTCGGGATCGAAGCGCCCAAAAGCGAACGATTCAAAAATCAAAAAAAGACAAAATCGACCGATGAACCAACAGAACCGAAAGGCTCCCTCTGCTGGCGCTGCAACAAAGCCTGCATCCGCGGGTGCAGCTGGGCGGCGCGGTTTGAACCCGTCCCCGGATGGGACGCAACGCCCAACGGAAAAAGCTACCAGGTCAACGCCTGCCCGGAGTTTGAGCCGGACAAGAAATGGAGGCCGCGATGAACTACGAACAGTACGCCATGGACCTCTCGGGAGTGTACAGCCGGAACCACGTCCGGCAGGCAGAACCCTACAAACCGGGCGCGGGGATGATCGCGCTGTACGGAGAGGGGCCGGAAAAAAAGCACTGCGCCACCTGCAAGCACTACGTGGCGGCGGAGAGCTGCTGCCGGATCAATCCTTACGTCGTGGTCAAGTATCGCGGGCGGGCCTGCGGAAAGTACGAGGGCCGGAGATGAGATGCGGCACATGCGTGGCCTATCGGTGTATCGACGGCAAAGCCTACTGCGCCAGGAGCCGGGAGCGGACGAAAGCGGGGATCACGGACATTGCTTTTGCCTGCGAGCAGTACAAGTCCGTCCGACCGGACAAACTTGCCCGGCGGAAAAAGGCTCGACCGGGGGATGATCCTGACGATCCCCCGGAAAGGAGACAAAAATGACCAAATGCAAACTGAGAATCGATCCGAAACGCAGCAAAAAATGCCGCCCGGAGGAATGTCCCAGGTGCGGCTGGGAAGAGGCGGAACACCGTCGGCGCGAGAACCTGCTGAAAGCGCAGGGACTGACCAAAGGCAAGGACGGACTGTGGAGGCTAAAGGGATGATCGTCTACATCGCGGGCAAAATCAGCGGGAACCCGGAGTACAAAAAGCAGTTTGCCGCCGCTGCGGCGCGGCTGAGACAGCAGGGGCTTGAGGTCATCAACCCGGCAGTGCTGCCGCAGATGGAGTATCACAGATACCCGCCCATCAACCTGGCCATGATCGACGCGGCGGACGGGCTTCTGCTCCTGCCGGGCTGGGAGGACAGCACCGGAGCGGCGTGGGAAGCAGCCTACGCCCGGCGGATGGGCAAGACGATCTTTGAGGAGCAGCCATGACGCTGGGGAGTTTGTTTGACGGCATCGGCGGGTTTCCGCTGGTGGCCAGCTGGTACGGCATTACACCGGCGTGGGCGTCGGAGATCGAGCCGAACGCCATCTCCATCACCAGGCGCAACCTGCCGCAGATGGTCCATCTGGGAGACGTGACCAGGCTCGACCACGTGCCGCCGGTGGATATTGTCACCTTTGGCTCTCCCTGTCAGGACTTGTCCGTCGCAGGCAAGAGAGCAGGACTGGACGGAGCGCGCAGCGGCCTGTTTCTGGCCGCCGTCGATATTATCCGAAGGATGCGGAAGGAAACCCATGGAAAGTATCCAACTTACGCTGTTTGGGAGAACGTCCCAGGCGCATTCAGCAGCCGAAAAGGAGAGGACTTCCGGCGAGTTCTCGAAGAGCTCGTCCGGATCGCGGAGCCGCAGGCCGTTATGTCTCCGGTTCCACCGGGCGGATGGGCCTACGCAGACTGTTACGCCGGAGACGGATGGAGCCTTGCTTACAGAGTTTTTGACACGCAGCACTGGGGAGTGCCCCAGCGCCGCAAGAGAGTGTACCTTGTCCTCGATCTTGCAGGAGGACGCGCCGGACAAATACTGTTTGAGCCGGAGAGCCTGCGAGGGCATCTTGCGACGGGCCAAAAACCGTGGGAAAGATTTTCCGCCCGCGTTGGAGGCAGTGCTGCGGGAAAGGTGCTCCACCCGGATGTAGCCGCTACGCCCCGCACCGGACAGGGAAATGAAACCGACCTGTGTATCGTGATGGCAAGCGGGCAGGCCAACGCAGAGATCGTGCAGGACAAAAGCCCGGCACTGACCTGCCTGCACGAGCAGCCCATCGTGATCCACGCCGTTGCACAGCGCAGGATCGTGCGGCGGTTGACGCCGCTGGAATGCGAGAGATTGCAGGGCTACCCGGACGGCTGGACGGAGTACGGCGCGGACGGCAGACCGATCAGCGACACGGCGCGGTACCGCTGTCTGGGAAACTCCGTGGCGCTCCCCTGCGTGGACTACATCATGGCGGGAATCAAAATGTATGGAGGTATAACAAAATGACGATCACAGAATGGGCCAAGGAAATCCACGAGAACGCGGTCAAACACGGCTGGTGGGAGACCAAACGCAGCACGGGCGAGGTCATCGCCCTGATCCACTCGGAGCTGTCGGAGGCCCTGGAAGAGGCCCGCGACAACCGCCCGATGATGTACGTACTCGGCCCCAACGGGGAGGAGATCTGCACGCCCTGCTATTTCAATGGGCGCAAGCCTGAGGGCGTCGCGGTGGAGCTGGCGGACGCGGTGATCCGGGTGCTGGATATGGCGGTATACATGGCGGCGCCACTGGAAAAATACGCAAAAGTGCAAAAAGAACTCAAAAAAACTGAAAAAGCAAAAGATTTTGGCAGTGAGATCGCATGGCTGCACTGTCTTGTTGTTGATTTGCACGCTGGGTTGGTAGAGGAAAACGCCGAAGCAATCCTTGCGGCGCTACTGTCCATTGTGGCTGAGGTTGACCTGTATTTGCAAGAGCAGGGCCTTGACCTCTGGCAGGTGGTGGAGATCAAGCACAACTACAACAAGGGCAGGCCGTACAAGCACGGCAAGGCATTTTGAGGAGGGCAAAATGAACGACTATATCAAACGCGAGGACGCGCTGAAGCTCTTTGCGGGAGGCGGAAAGTATCCGGAGGGCTCGTTTCAGCGGCGGCTGGGTGAGCTGGGGGAGCGGCTGGTCATGCAGATCCCGTTTGCCAACGTCGTGGAGGGCGATGAGTATGACCGGCTCCGCCGGGCGCTGGCCTGGATGTGGTACGCCTACGTCAACAAGGACGGCGAGTGCCCGCACGCTTTTGAGCGGCGGGCGGTGGAAATGGCCGAAGAGGTGCTCGGCAAATGGGAGGACTGTATGCCGGAGCTTATGAGAGACAGGAGGACGACAGATGACTAAGTGGATCAAGGTAACGGATGAGACGCCACCTATGGAGGTCGAGGTGCTTGCGTCCTGCAAGAGGGCGAGCAGATACCGGTATCAGTGCATTGCATTCTACCTGCCGGACGGAGTGCTCCGGCAGAACTCGAGCTACAACTGGGACTATGAGTGCTGCGACAGGTACGACGAGCAGGCCGACGACTACTATGTCAATCCGGGCTGGTATGAGAGCCTACACAACTGGGACGAGTACAGCGCTGTGAGCATTGAGGACACCGTCACGCACTGGATGCCGCTTCCCGCGCTGCCGGAGGGAAAAAACGGATGATCCAAACTATATTTCAAACCAAAAAGCCGGGGCATTAAGCCCCGGCTGTCACTGTTTGCGCGGGCGCCCCTTGCGCAAGCAACCGCAGCTTTGGGTAGCACCGCGCAGGAGGGAGTAATGGGACACGACGGTCTCTTTGCCGCAATCACATTTGCAACGCCAGCGTGGGATCTTGTTTCCGGAGCGCGCCACATACGGGTCTGCTTTGGCGATCACGGTGAGCTTGCCAAACCGCCTGCCCATCAAATCCGCATGAGCGTTTGTCCGGACGGGCCGGGGAGCCTTCTGGAGTTGTAAGGACGCGAGCTTTTTCCGCTGCTCCAGATTTGCGCGGATCGATCCGGCCTCCAGTTTTGTGACCGTCGCTGCGTCGGCATCGAGCAAAACCGCAAAGGCCTCTTTGTCTATCCCCAGCCGATTGCGGAGAGCAACGATTTGCCGACGACCAAGCACCGGCGGGACGCCAAATTCAGCGGGGGTTTCCGCCAGCCGCAGCATCTTTTGCGCGTTGGCGCCGCGCGGGGCAAACTCCCCGTGCTCCCAGGAGGCAACGGTGTTTGGTGAAACGCCCACATATGCGGCAAACTCGGATTGCGTGAGAGCCAAATGCCGCCGGAGCTTGAGAATTTTGGAGGGCGGGATCGCCGCGTCAAAATTGTTTGCAAAACGCAGCAACCGGGAGACCTGCTTGAGAGAGGGGTGTTGGTCTCCGGAATACCACCTGCATACCGCAGACGGGTCGGCGCGGCAGATCGTAGCAATATCTCTCTGGGAGAGGTGCAAAATGTTTCGGGCATTGTCCAGCAGCTCAGTGACAGACAGGGTGTTTCGCAATCCGTGAGCAGGTATGCGAGCCTGCTCACGGCGAATGCGGCGGCGCGGCACATCGACAGCGCGGTTATACTCCCGCTTGTGCGCTGCGACAACGGCTCGGATGGCCTCGGCGGCGCAGTCCGGACAGTATTTCTGCCTGCTGCTGGCGACGGTATACGGCTTGCCGCATACGACGCAAGTGTCCGTACTGCCGAGCGGACGCGCTGCTTTGGCAGTCTGATAGCGGTGCTTCTGCTCCTTCTTCCTCCCGGCGCGGCACTCTGGACAGTACCAGGCGCGCGGGCCGCCCGAAAACGTCTGCCCGCACTCCCGGCAGACGCGGGGGCGGATGGTGTTTTTCCGGGCTTCGGCGGCGCACTCGGGGCAGACGGTGGAGCTTTGGACATTGCCGTCGTAAGACTTGCCGCATATCCGGCAGGTCAACAGCATGTCACTCCACCTCCGGCGGCTGGTAGAGGCCGAACCGCTCCGCCAATATGAGGCGGACAAAGAGCGGGCACTTGTTACGCCCGTATTCCCAGCTCTGTACGGTGCGGAGGGAGGCGACGATGCGATCCGCAAATACAGACTGAGACATTCCGGCGGCGGCGCGAATGTCCTTGATGGTCAAATGAGCCGCGTCCCACATATGGCCAAGCATATCGATGAGCTGCACCCACTCATCGTCTGGGATGGGAGCGCCCCAGACAGAGGACAGGGCCCAGTCGGAGACATAGGCGTCGCGGTCGGAGATGTTCTCGGCGTCCTGCATAAGGTGGGCATAGAGCTTTGCTTTCATGGTCAGTCCTCCCTGTTTTTGTTTTTTGCTTTTCCAACAGCGCGGGCGGCTTCTTCGGCGGATTTTCGGGCGCAAGGCGCAGGAGTATGACGGGCGGCGTCAGCGGCCCAATCGGCATTGAGCTGCGCGGACTTGAGGTTGCCGCTTTCGGCGGATGCAATAGCGGCCTTCGCAAACTCTTCGGCGCACATGGCGGCGACGTCATATTCGGCTTCTTCGGATTCTTCGACCGGAGTGGCCTCTTCGCTGGTTTCTTCGGCGGCCAGTTCGGCGCGGATTTCGTCCTGCGTCGGCACTGTGATGATGGGGTAGCGGGTATTGATGATCCAGATTTTGATTATAGAGGCGATGCGGCCCATATCCTTCATCGTGCAGGCGTAAGGCGCACCGTCCTTAAATGCGTCGATGATGTCGCTGGCGCGCTCTACGCGGTCGAGACACATCATCAGACCGGTCAGATTCTCCTTCCAAATCTGCTTGTCGCCGTCCTTGTAATCGGCTGGGAAGTTGTCGCGCGCCCATTCGAGCACCGTCATGGCCTGCGCCTTGAGTTCCTCTGCCCATTCGATCTGCTTCATGCTGCCCTTCATTGTGATTTCTCCTTTTGCTTTTTGTTTGAGGGCTTTTCCCATCCCTCATGTATACATATTACCATATTTTTACGCAGATTGCAATAGGGTAAGCAAAAATATTTTAAAAAAGTTGAAGAGAAAATCCCGCCGTTTCCGGCGGGAAGTGGTCAATACTCTTTGCTGTCCGGGTAAAAGTGCTCCCAGAGATCGCACTCCCAGCGCTTGGCCTCCACGGCGGGCTCGTCGTCTGCCTTGCACAGATCGCCCCACTCGTCCTCGACCAGCTCGTAGGCGCTGACGGTCCACAGGGTCTCCTCATCGTCTCCGTCGTGCTGGCGGGCCGTCTCGGGCAGGGCGTCGAGGATCCAGTCAAACCACTCGTAGCTGTCCAGGTAGTCCTCCGGCATGGGGCCGTCGAGGGTGATTTCGTCCTCGTCCAGCACGTCGCTGTTGTACCAGCCGGAGCCGCGCTGCCAGTTCTTGCAGGAGGTGATGATCTTGTAGGCGTGCCTCCGGGTGTCCTTGATGGTGCTCGTCATGTCGATGTCCTCCTTAGTCGTTGTACTCGGTCCAGATGGTGCATTCCCGCCGGGCCTCCGCGACGTCCGGCTCGTCCGTGTTCAGCGGGCCGCCGTCCTCGTCCAGCTCGTGGGCGGAGATCGTCCAGACGGTCTCCACCTCGTCGCCCTCCCGCTGGCGTTCCTCCTGGTCCTTGCCGTCGATGCAGCGGGACCAGTCAAAGCGACTGAGCGCCTCCTCTGCCGTCTCCGCCTCGTCGATGTAGGCGTCTACGATGTCGTCGCTGGTGATGTTGGTGTCGCCGATCCAAACGTCGGCGCGGATGGTGATGATGTACCTGCTCATGTTGGTGTCCTCCCTGTATTGTTTCTAATGGTCCCGGACTGATCGGCTCAGTCCGGGGAAGCCTTAGAAGGGTTAGCCGATGATGAGGTTATCGGGGGCGATTTCGAGGTAGCGGTTCAAAAACTCCTCTTCCGTGCAGGGGGCAAGTTCGGCGGCGACGGTTTCGCGGGTCTCGTCATCCATCATTTCGACGACCGCGTCCCAGAGGTTGTTTTCGAGGATTTCGTCGATGATCTCGCGGGCGGTGTTGTAGGTGTTGCCGTTGTTGATGCTGATGTACTTCATTGTGATTTCTCCTTTTGATTTTTGTTTTGAGGTCTTTTCCCTTACCTCATGTATACATATTACCATATTTTTACGCAGATTGCAATAGGTAAATCAAAAATTTTTTAGAAAAATCAAAAAAAGTTTTGGAAGCAGACGAAAGCGGACACGCCGCGCGCGGCGGGAAAGGATGAACAGATGACAGTAGACGAGCTGAGGGAGTGCTGGTGGCGACGGAGCAAGATCAAATCGCTGCAAGACCGGATCGAGCGCATCAATGAGCAGATCACGAGCGCGGCGGCCAAGCCGCTGACCCACGCGCCCAGAAGCATGGGCAACCGGGACGCGATCGGGGAGGCCGTGGCCAAGATGCAGGAGCTGCGCGCCGACCTGCTGCGGGAGCTGGTGGCGCTCGAAGAGCATCTGCGGACGGTGGAGCGCTGGCTGGACACCCTGCCGCCCAACAAGGCCGCCGTGCTGCGGCTGCGGTACGTGGACGGGTACAGCTGGCGGCGCGTCGCACGGGAGACCAACTATTCGGCAGACCACTGCCGCAGGATTAATAGCGAGGCTTGCGCCAAACTTGCCACAAAATGACACATTTGGATGTGGTAATATAGTATCATGCAGAGAGCTTGTAAATACTGCGGCAGAGTTCACCCGGTCGGCGCGGCCTGCCCGCTCAAACCCAAACGCAAAACAAAAGAGCAGACAGACGTCGTGCGCTTCCGCTCGTCCTGGGCGTGGACGCAAAAGGCGCGCCAAATCCGTGAGCGGGATCATCACCTGTGCCGTCTATGCCTGGACGCGGGGCGGCTGTGCCGTGATAACTTAGAGGTGCATCACATTGCGCCGCTGGCGGAGGCGTGGGAAGAGCGGCTCGACGATGACAATCTCATCACGCTGTGCGACAAATGCCATGAGCAGGCGGAGCAGGGAGACATCGCACGAGAGCGGCTGATGCAGCTGGCGGCGAGGGAGGCGGC
>ERZ1034897.406-NODE-406-length-22053-cov-18.864488_pt1 | contig 22053 bp, 20 predicted proteins | sample MGYA00520629_ERZ1034897 | MGnify/ENA primary metagenome ERZ1034897 (study PRJEB33766, sample SAMN09781789) | gut metagenome | biome: gut microbiome | host: Homo sapiens | place: Madagascar | study: EMG produced TPA metagenomics assembly of the PRJNA485056 data...
ACGTATATAATTCAATAGAAATTAGATATCTTTCAGCAATATAATTATTGTATGAGTCGCCTTATATCCACATTGCTAAAGCGAGGGGCTTTACGGCAACAATTGGTAATCCATCTTTCAACTTCATAAAAAACAACCTTGTTTTTCAATTGAACAAAGCTGCTTTCATAAGTATTTTTGTAATATCGGATTTAAAATTTTCATGTCCATTGGTTTTGGTACATAATCATTCATCCCTGCCTGCATTGCCATTTGTTTATCTTCTTCAAATGCATTGGCAGTCATCGCAATAATTGGAATATTTGCTTTCTGCGTATCTTCCATTTTTCTAATTTCTTTACATGCTTCATAGCCATTCATAAAAGGCATCTGAATATCCATTAAAACTAAATCATAATACCCATCACTCGCATTTTGAAGCATCTCAATACATTGCTGACCATGAGAAGCATGTTCCACAAGATATCCTTCACTTTTTAATATTTCAATAGCAATTTCAGCATTTAAATCATTATCTTCTGCTAAAAGAATACGTTTATGTTTCATCTCATTGTTTACAATTTCTTTTGTCATTACCTGTTCTTCAGTGAAATCTTCTTTAGAAGCAATTTGTAAGGCAATATCCACTGTAAACTTTGTACCTTTTCCTTTGATACTTTCTACTTTAATTGTTCCATCCATCAAATCAACCATCGATTTCACAATAGATAACCCTAAACCTGTACCACTGATTTTATTTTCTGTCGATATATGTTCTCTAGTAAACTCATCGAAAATATGTGGAAGGAATTCTTCACTCATACCATATCCTGTATCTTCACACACAAAAATATACCGCGCATAGTTTTCTTTATGAGATGGCACTTCAATTACTGATACTGTAATTGTATGATCTGCAGGTGTATATTTAATTGCATTACTAACGATATTTAAATAGATTTGCTGAAGTTTTGTAATATCACAGAACGCATAGTGATGTTGAACTTTCGAATCTACTTGAAAATGCAGTCCTTTCTTTTTAACATCAGATTCAAATACAAAATTTACGGAATGAAATAATTCACTTAAATTACATGGCTCTAAATTCAATGTTGCAGTACCACTTTCAATACGTGCCATTTCTAAAACCTGATTAATAATTTTCAAAAGAAGATTACTGGATACTTGAATCTTTTTCAGATACCCTTTTGCTTTCTCTTTATTATCAAGATTTTGTTCCAGCAAACCTGAAAAGCCAATAATTGCATTCATTGGAGTACGAATATCATGACTCATATTAAACAAAAATCTTGTTTTTGCTTCATTTGCACTACGTGCCTGTTCTGCAGATTCTTTTAGCTGAATAGCATATTGCTGCTGTTGAAACTTTCTAGAAGTATATAAATAAAAGGATGTAGAAATCATCAAAGAAAATAAGTACGAAATAAAGATCGTAGAAAACCATTGTGATGCAGGAATCCAGCCATCCTTTGGCTCAATCTCAAAGTACCACATATAGTTAGGAATATCACACTCCACCGTTAAACAACGCTTCGATAAAGGTTCCTCACTCTGTGCAAGTACAAAACGATTAGAGAGATCTCCGTCACTTTTCCATATTTCATAGTTATATGATGCATCATTTAATTTATCTAATCCGATTTGATCAATAAAGCGATTCCAATCAATTACCAGAACAACAAATCCCCAGAAATTTTCATTTCCTGAAGCATCTTTTTGATATACTGGATTAAATAATAAAGCACCTATTCCACCTTGCTTCAATTGATATGGGCCACCCAATGTATATTCATTTGTATTTTTTGCTAAAGACGCATCGTAGTGCCCTACAGAAAGAGAAAGCAAATCCAATCCTTGTACGATTTCATTTCCACCTTCTGGATAAACCGTAGAAACTATTCCACCGGGAGCAATCTCAAAAGCTTTTACGACTCCATTTTCATTTGGAATCATTTCAGCTAATTTCGAAAATTCATTCTGATCAAGAGGATATCCTTCATTAATTGTATTTTCTAGAAAATCGGAGATAACAACATATTGATCTAATTGTGATTTAATTCTGCGAACCGTACTTTTTGCAGTATATGTTGCATTTGCTTTTTGCTCTTTTTCAGTATAAGAGTTAACGATAATTCCAAAAATGAGTGCTACAGTAAAAGAAATCATACCAACGATATAACTGTTTCTTCTAATTCTTTTTGAGGCACTTTTTCCCATCCATTCTCCTGGCTTTCTTTCATGATATTTATTGAAAACATCAATAAATATACGAAAAAACATACTCGAATATTATATCTTTTAATAAATCATTATTCAATTTTCATTCACTAAATATCCATAACATTTCAAACGGAAACAGTAATATTTAAAGAAAAGTCAAACTAAAAACGATTGATTACAGTTTTCAACTGCGTACTGATGGAATAAACATAGACTGTTCTATCCATAACAATCACATCTGCACCAATTAACTTCTGCATAATTTCTTCCATATCATCGTGATATGCACATTGCCCATCATGATTTTTCACAATAATAGCATGCAGAGCATGGAGAAATCTTCTTAGATGCACAATTGATTTTCTCTACAATATTTCCACTCTCTAATGCACAAAGCATAAATGCATCGCACAACAAATCAAAATTTCCACCAATTCTAGGACTGCCAGCCAATATCAATACTTTTTTACTCATATCATCATTTATACTTTCATAACAATTTTTTATTCTATCATTTTCTTTTCGCATATGATATTATGCGTTTCATTAAGGGGAGATTTTTTATGTTTGTATTTAATATTATGTGCAAGCTGTTTTTTGCGATTGGTTTAGGTTGCTATTTGAATAAAAAAGGAATCCTGACAGAAGATGTGAATCAGCATTTATCTTCATTCATTATTAAAATTGCTACGCCTTGTCTGATTATTTCTTCTGTGACTTCAGTTTCCAGCATCGATCAAACCTTTGTCATTCAGCTTGTCATTATCGGTGTTGCTATCTACTGCATGCTGCCTGTGATTGCGTATCTTTTAACAACTTTATTTCCTTGTTTTCATAACAAGAAACATACTTATACCTGTATGTTTATGTTCGCCAATTGTGGTTTTATGGCATTGCCTATTGTACAGTCCATCTTTGGAAATGATGCCATCTTCTATAACACAATTCTGCATTTACCATACAATATATTATTCTTTACCCTTGGCAGTTATCTATTATCCAAAGATGGAGAAACAACATTCTCATTCAAACCGCAACAGCTCTTATCTGCAGGTGTTGTTTCATCCTTGATTGCGATTATTTTATTCTTTACACATATACAGCTGCCAGAATGCATCAGCGGTTCTCTTTCCTTTATTGGAAGCGTTGTAACACCACTTTCCATGATATCCATTGGTGTTTCCATTGCCTGCTATCCGATCAAAGAAGTCATTACAAATAAAACGTTGTATCTTATGAGTGCACTTCGCTTGATATTTATACCAGCAATTACATATTTCTTGATGAATCAGTTTGTAAATGATCCAATGATTGTACAAATGGTAACAATTACATTAGGCATGCCAGTTGGAAGTATGGTTGCGATGGGTGCAAGTGAATACCATGGAGACGTGAAAACTGCTTCATTTGGCGTTGCACTTTCTACCCTGTTATCTTTAATGACAATTCCTGTATTACTGCTTCTACTTGCATAAAAATGGCATTTCTGCCATTTTTTTATATCAGCTGATTTTCAAGACAATATTCATAAATACCATCTTCTTCAGCAGATTTACAAATCAAATCTGCACGTTCTTTCACTGCATCTTTTGCATTTCCCATAGCAATCCCTGTACCTGCTGCTTCCAGCATTTCAATATCATTCTCGCCATCTCCAAAAGCAATTGCTTCTTCTTTAGAAAAGCCATAATACTTCAATACTTCATTGACCGCATTTCCTTTTCCACAGTCTTTTGGAATGATATCAACAGCTCTATCCCACCACGCAGTAATTTCAGTATGCTTTGTTCCTTTTAATACTGTTGTATATTCTTCTTTTTGACATGCACACATGATCTGATAGATATCTTGTTTGCAAACTTCATCAAAGTTCTCTATGATATGCATTGGCTGATTTCCAAATGCAAAATATTGTGAAAGATCTGCATCTGTTCCATTTGTTACAAGCAGATGTTCATTACTGATGGCAATTGCACGATGCATATCTTTCAAATTTTGAATGATCTGAAACTTATCATTTTTATCCAACGGATTTTTAAAAATCACTTTGTCTTTTGTCTGAATCAATGAACCATTAAATGTGACAATCACATCAAACTGGATATCCTGAAAAAGTGGCAATCCCATATTTCCTCTACCAGTTGCCAGACATAACAAAACACCATTGTTCTGTAATGATAGAAGTGTCTGTTTTGTTCTTTCAGACAGTTCTGTATCTCCCATCTTCAGTAGTGTTCCATCAATATCAAAAAATGCAATTTTTATCATAGAAAATCCTCCATGTATCAGTATACAAAAAAACAGGCGGTACTTTGTTTCAAAAGTACTAACCTGTCTTCATTTTTTGAATTAATGAATTTCTTCAGCTACGATTTCAGCAGCGTGGTATCCATATCCCAAAGCCTGATCAAAACCATTACCATATGTCTTGCCATCTTTTTCTTCAATAGAACCAGCTACATCCCCTGCAGCATACAATCCCTTGATTGCATTGCCATCTTTATTCATAACATGTGTATCAGTATCTGTAACTAAACCACCTGTTGTTAAATATAAAGTAGGAACAACGTGTGTTACCCAGATACCATCACGTGTTTCGATATATGGACAGATCTTGCGGCCAAATTCGTTTGGTTCACCAGCTAAAGCATATTTGTTATTTGCTTCAATTGCATCTTTTAAGTTATCTAAACCTAAAGCTTTTGCGGCATCTTCTACAGAATCATAGTGCTGTGTAGCTTCTCTTTCGAAAATGGACTGATAGCTGAATCCATAAGCGTCGAAGTCTTTTGTCTTCTGTGCAGCTTCATCATCATAGATGTAATAGAATTCTCCACCATTTGCTTCATCCATCATTGCCTTGCTTAATACTGTATGGTTGCTAGCTGTGATATTACCAAATTCATCACCACTTGCATTCACCATAATACCAGGCGTAGAAGTATGCATGAATGCCAATTCATAGTTTGTTCCATATTCGCTCATGAACATACCTAAGAATCTACCCATGCATTCAATATCAGCACCAATTTCCTGTGCCATCTTAATACCATCACCAGTAGATCCAGGAACACAGTTTACACTCATTCCAGCGTATTGAGGATAGTATTCATCAAACATTTCCTGATTTGCACCAAAGCCACCAGTTGCAAGTACAACAGCCTTGGCTGTGACGTTGTATGTTGTACCATCTTCACCTTCTGCTACAACACCTGTAACTGCACCATCTTTATTTGTAGAAATAGAAGTAACTGGTGTGCTGTAGTGAACATCAGCACCTAGCTTTTCCATTCTCTGTGCCAATAGCATAGCAGCGTATCCTGCACCACCCTGATAGCATCCAGGAGCGAGGTATGGTGTTAAGCCATATGATAAACCACCTTCATAGTTCCCCATAGAAGCAAAACCAACACCGATATCCTTGAACCAGTCAACAACTTTACCAGCATTTTCAAGCATAACCTTCTGGTATGGCTGTTCCCCATTAAAGCGGTCATATTCAGGATTGATCAAATTCTTGAAGACTGGAAGTAATAGATCCATATTCCAGCTTGGATTATTCTTTTCATCACCTAATGCAAAGTTTGCTACAGTTTCAGAATAAGAGTTCATAATGCCAGAATATGTCGTTGGCATACTTCCGCCAGGAATTTCATTCTTTTCAAATACACCTACGTTATAGCCCTTTTCAGCTAAACGCGTTGCTGTAATTAAACCAGCGTTACCTGCACCTACAACAACAACGTCATAAGATACATCTTTGCTAGACTTAACAACCTGCTTTTCAACTGGCTTTGAGAATGCACTGACAGATCCACCAGCCTGTTCAATGGCATCCTTTACAGCCTTCTTGACAGCGTTACTTGTAACTGTTGCGCCACTGACACTGTCTACTTCTAAACTTTGGTTTTCAAGAATTCTTGCTGGAATACGTGCAGCTGCATAGTTACCAATACCCATTGTTTCTTCGTGACTTGTTGTTGAACAGCTGACAATTGCACCGTCCTTGAATTGTGTTGTTACATAGACCCAGTCTTCATGACCCATAGCCTTTGTTGTGTACTTGCCATCTTTTACCTGCGCTGTTTCTTCATTGGAAGAACCCTTTGCAGAAGCGATAGCTTCATTGTAGGCATTCTTGACAGCGTCACTTGTGAAAGTTGCTCCACTGACACCATCAATTTCATCTCCATTTGCCTTTAAGATGTTTTCCTTTAATGTTTCAATTGCCTTGCCGCCAATTTCAGGTGTTTCATCGTCTGCAGTAATTTCAACATTTTTAATTTCAGTGTCACCGACTGTTAATTTAACAGTTACATCACCACCGAAACCTTTACTTGTAGCTTCGTATTCACCCGCAGTAAACTTTGATTTACCATTGGATGCACTACATCCACTTAATACAAGCATGATGCATAAAGAAGTAATTAGTTTCTTCATTTTCATTCCCTCCACTATGCATTCAGTGTACTTTATCAAGTATATTGATAAACAAGTGCTATTTTTATATTTTTTTTACAGGAATCATCAGCTCAATTATGTTCACTTTTTCACAAAGTTCATCACGATACGATGTGACGAGTCTGGTAAATGGATCAGATTTGATACAATATTCAGGATATTTCACAAGTGAATGTTTTATCAAACTCTCAAGCTGGTTGATGTTTACTTCATTTTTATAGGCAGTCACAATTGAAATCGCTTTCCCTGCTTCTACAATTTCTAGATTTTCACTTTGATAATCAATTCTTTCATAGAAATTCGTTTTACTTGTCATTAAACATAAAGAATAGTTTTGAATCTTTTCATTATCATAATGTAAAACAAGACTTGATTGTGTATAGAACAGATTGGAATACCATAAAGATACAGATGTACAGTCTTCTTTAATAAACTCTTTTATATTTTTAGTATTGTTTCCAAGAAGATACCGAAATGTTTTATCCATATCTACTAGAACAGGAACATCTTTCTGTGTCGCTGCTCTTTGCAGAAGATGTTTGTCAAAATCCAGCTGTCTAACCTGTGTCATTAAATCCAACAGTTCATCATTCACTTTTCTTTCCTGTTCACTTAAGCGTTCCATGATTTCCTCTAAACTAGAATTATCATATACATAGCTGCTTTCTTTGAGCGGAAAGCCAATATTTCTGTTTTTTATAATTGTTCCAAGAATCTGAAAACCATAGTCATCAAAATAACGATATCCATTATCATCTCTCACACACGGAAGAATTCCCATATCTACATATCCATGAATTGCCTGTGCAGATATCTTATATACTTTTGCTAATTGTCCAACTGTAAATCTCATATGCATTTTCCTTTCATGAGGGCTTAGATAAACTTATGGTAGCATACTCTTTCTTTTTCATGCAAAAAGAAACATTGGTATGTTTAACACCAGAAGAAAAATACAAAATACGAATGCAGGAAATTGTCGTCTGAACGCAACATACACGCAATAAAGCTGATACATCCAATCAGAATCACATTCTTTTTTTACACACGATTCTCTCTATCAAAGGAAAGATATCTTGTTCCCTGAAACATCAGCTTTCCTTTGTCTCCTTCTACAAGCATGCCATATTCACTTCCAGATACATGAAATTCCATGCGGTCTCCACTTTCTACCTGAAACGTAACATAGTAATACGTACTTGTTAAAGTGTGATGACCATGTGCTCCTGTTGCATCTCCTGCATTATGATGATTGTGATGTTCTACATTCATGCGTTTTGCAACAACAGTAGCTTCTACTGTTAAGCGTGGGGATTGATTATTTTTATGCCATGTCATGATTCCCTGTACCAATGTAAAAATAATCATTCCAAGTACCAGTGCAAATACAATAGGAAATATAATATCGAAGAATTGAAACATCCACATAGAATCCTCCTTGTGTCCTTTGACACTATGAATTATTTTTTTCTTGTTTTCTCTAAGCCTATTTTATCGGAAAATATGAATATTTACAAACATATTACAAAAGGCGTGTACCGATATGATCACGCCTTTATTACTATCTTAAATTATATCTGATTCGTCACTATAGGATGTATGTAATAGCTTATGTGCAATTTCAGAACCTGGTTCTACAAGGAATTCTTCATACAGTTTCTGCACCGCAGATGAGTCACAGGAAATTCTTGCACTCTTGTTACGGTCAATAGACTGTACACCTTTTCTTCTTGCAAGCATTGTTTCCGCATACTTTCCATCTTTGGCAACTGGCTGTCCACCGCCATTCAAACATCCACCAGGACAAGCCATGATTTCAATGAAATGATATTGTTTTTCACCACTGCGAATTCTTTCAATGACTTTAGACGCATTCTTTAATCCAGAAGCAATACAGATCGATAGTTCTTTACCTCCGACTTTAACCGTAGCTTCCTTGATACCATCTTCATACCCGCTTTCCCAGTTGATATTCCATGGAGCATCGCCATCCAGCCATACACCCGCAGTACGGATTGCAGCTTCCATAACACCACCAGTCTGCGCAAAGATATCAGCAGCACCTGTAGATTCCCCAAGTGGAGAATCAAATGTTCCTTCAGGAAGATTTCGAATATCCAAGCCATAACGCTTTACCATGGCAATAAATTCTTTCACTGTCATGGAGTAGTCTGTCTGTTGAACACCATCCACCTGATTCTGTTCTCTTGTAATTTCTTTTTTCTTCGCGGTACATGGCATCAAAGACACAACGACCATCTTCTTTGGATCAATGCCATATTTTTCAGCATACCAGCTGCGTGCAATGGATGAGAACATTTCCTGTGGGGACTTACAGGAAGATGGAAGATCCAGCATATCTGGATGATGTGTTTCTAGATATTTAATCCATCCTGGACAACAGGAAGTAATCATAGGTAATTTACCACCCGCCTGTAGACGATCCACAAGTTCATGTGCTTCTTCCATAATTGTAAGGTCAGCAGAGAAGTTTGTATCAAATACACGATCAAATCCCATATAACGTAACGCAGTAATCATTTTACCTGTAACGTCAGTTCCAGGCTCCATTCCAAAACCTTCTCCTATGGACACACGAACGGCAGGAGCAGTCTGAACAATACAGAACGTCTCTGGATCAGTCAGCTTCTTTTCAATATCAGGTGCATCTTCATACTGCATCAAAGCACCTGTTGGACATACCTGAATACATTGACCACAGTTTACACACTTATGTCCTTCAGAAATCACTGTCGCAAAGCCTCTTTGTGTTGCGGAAATTGCACCAATCCCCTGAATTTCTTCACAGAAAGCTGTACATCTGTTACAGAGAATACATTTCGAAGGATTTCTTAAAATTGCGCCAAAACGATATTCTTTATTTTCCTGTGATAATGGACCAGCAAATTCGAGATTATTGCTGACACCAAGCTTTGCGGAAAGTGCCTGTAATTCACAATCTCCAGACTTGCGACAAGTCAAACAGGCATTTGGATGATTGCTTAACAGAAGTTCAACGATATTCTTTCTTTCCTGTCTGACTTTATAGGAATTCGTTAAGATTTCCATGCCTTCTTCAATGTACGTTGCACAGGCAGGACTCAGATTTCTTCTACCCTTCACTTCTACAATACAAACTCTGCAAGAAGCAGGACGATGGACAAAATTACAATCATCCTTTTTCAAAAAACATAACGTTGGAATATCAATACCATGCTTTCTCGCAACATCTAGAATAGTCAAAGAAGAATCTTCCTGCATGTGTATTCCATTCATTGTAATATTCTTTAACATACCATTCTCCTATTTCTGAATTGCCTTTGGTTTTGCTGGACATACACTTAAGCATGAACCACAGCGAACACATTTATCTGTATCAATTTCATACGCCATGAGTCTAGGATTCTTGCCAGGCTGATCACTCTTTTTAATTGCTTCTACTGGACAGTTTCTCGCACACATACCACATCCTAGACATAATGATTTATCAATTTCAAACGCAACAAGTTTCTTGCAGGAACCAGCAGGACACTTCTTATCTACAACATGCGCAACATATTCATCACGAAAATTATGCAATGTCGATAAGACAGGGTTTGGTGCAGTCTGTCCAAGAGCACATAAAGCAGAATCTTTGATTGTTTCTGCAAGTCTTTCCAATCGGTCAAGATCTTCCAGTGTTCCTTCACCTTCAACAATACGATTCAAGATTTCAAGCATACACTTGTTACCAATACGGCAAGGTGTACATTTACCACAGGATTCTTCTACTGTAAATTCAAGATAGAATCTTGCAATATCAACGGCACAGTCATCTTCATCTAAAACGATCATGCCGCCAGATCCCATCATGGATCCACGCTGTACAAGGTTGTCATAGTCAATCGGTGTATCAAGATCTTTTTCTGTCAGACATCCGCCAGATGGGCCACCTGTCTGAACTGCCTTGAACTTTCTGCCGTTTTTAATACCGCCACCGATATCATAAATAATTTCCCGTAATGTTGTTCCCATAGGCACTTCAACAAGACCAACATTATTCACTTTACCAGCAAGTGCAAATACCTTTGTCCCCTTTGATTTGTCAGTTCCAATCGATGCAAAATTATCTGCTCCATCTAAAATAATTGTTGGAACATTAGCCCATGTTTCAACGTTATTCACGTTTGTTGGTTTTCCATTTAATCCTTTGACTGCAGGGAATGGCGGCTTCAATGTTGGTTCCCCACGATGCCCTTCAATAGAATGAATCAATGCAGTTTCTTCACCACATACAAATGCTCCTGCACCATAGCGAATATAAATATGGAAACTAAAATCAGTTCCAAGAATATGATCCCCTAAACATCCATATTCTTCTGCTTCTTTGATTGCAATACGCAAACGTTTGATTGCCAATGGATATTCTGCACGGATATAGATTTCACCTTCATCTGCACCAATAGCATATCCCGCAATAGCCATTGCTTCTAATACAGAATGCGGATCCCCTTCGAGAATAGAACGATCCATGAATGCACCTGGATCTCCTTCATCTGCATTACAAATGATATATTTCTTATCTGCATAGCTTGCCTTGGCAAAACTCCATTTCTTTCCTGTTGGGAAGCCTGCACCACCTCTACCACGCAAGCCAGAACGTGACACTTCTTCAATGACATCATCGCGACTCATTTCATACAATGCTTTCGCTAATGCCTGATAGCCTTTTGTTGCAATGCAGTCTTCGAAACTTTCAGGATTAATTAATCCTGCTTTATGCAATGCAATACGGTGTTGCTTTCCATAGAATGGAATATCATTCTGATGCTTTGCATGATCATGATGATCAAGTTTGTATAACAGATCTTCTACGACTGTATCATGTACGATTGCATCAATGATTCTGCCAGCATCTTCTTTTTTCACCTGTACATAGAAGATTTCATCTGGATAGATCTTCACAATTGGTCCTCGAGCACAGAAACCAAAGCATCCCGTAATCGTTGCTTCAATTGTATCTTCCATATGTCTTTCTTGAATATGCTTGTTTAATTCTTCAACAATAAGCAAAGAATCCTGGGAAGCACATCCCGTACAGGAACAGACAGAAATAATTTTTCTTCTGGAATGCAATATTTCTAATTTTTCATTCGCAAGATGTTTCAAATCACCATATAAAGAAAGCAAATCTTCTCTACTGTTTAATCTAGTTGTCATATTTCTTTCTCCTTCTTCATATAGGTCTCCAGGATGCCTGGAACATCCTTCGCAGTAATATTTCCATATGTCTTTCCATTGATCTGCATGACAGGTGCTAAAGCACACGCACCGACACATCTCAGTGTTGTGATGGTAAATCTTCCATCTTCTGTTGTTTCTCCATTATGAATGCCTAGATAGTTCTCACATGCTTCCAGCAGTTTTCCAGATCCCTTTACAAAGCATGCCGTACCAAGACAGATCGAGATAACATTCTCACCTTTTGGCTGCATCGTAAAAAAGGAATAGAACGTAACAACGCCATAGACCTGTGATACATTGACACCGATGCGATCTGCAATGTGCTTTTGTACTTTCATTGGAAGGTACCCAAAAATTCCTTGTGCTGTGTGCAAGATAGCAATCATTTCCGATGGACTGTTTCCAACAGATTCAATGAAAGCATCCAGTTCAGCAAACATTTCTTCATTTGTCCTCATAAACACCCTCTTCTTAAAAAAATTAAAAAATTGTAATTAAAAAAAATCCATATTGATGCAATGCATCTCTATGGATTTATTTTAACAATTCAGTTTCATTTTTGAAAGGGCTTTCATTCAAAAGATAGACAAACTAACATTTTTGCCCATCTTTTCTAAAGCAGACTTTAATGTATTTACAATATCCAGTTTTAGATTAAAGCTGACAGCTAGATCAGGGTTTTGATGTGCTGGATTGATTGCGGTTCCAACAAAGATATGAATGTCTGTTGCTTCTTCAAATAATAGACGTGAAATCAATGATGCGCCATCCTGCTTTGTAGACCATAGTTCATAATATGCATTATTTTGAATATGATCTTCTGCGTATTGAGCAACACGATTCATTGTTACAACACCTTCTGTTGTTAAATCAACACCACGAATCGTAGAAATAGGTGGAATATCACGATCCGTCTTTTGCATAGATGGAATCACTTTTGTATCAAGATATTCCGCAACCATACGTGATGTTGATCCTCCACTGACAACATGAATTCCTTCTTCCGCAAAGAACATACGAATCATTGGTTCAGTATCTTCCATCTTTTTTGGAGGACCGAAAAGAACATTCACTTTCTTTTTCTGTTTAATGGAAAGAACAAACGCCGTTGCATCATCTGAAGGTTTATATTCATACAGATGATTACATTCCTCTACAAGCATATTAGAAAGCGTTCTCGCATCGTATCCCGCAAAATACAGACATTGCATATATGAAGCAATATCTTTCACTTGCCACGAAAGATTATATGTATTGCGAGGTCCAGCACATGGACATCCATCACTCATCGCAATAAACATATCTCCTTCTTCAAGCAATATACTGGAACTATAGATTGTTTTTTCTTCCACATGCATCTCTTGTTTTTCATAGTCAAATACTTCACCATTTCTTAGCAATATGACAGATGGATTATCATACTGAACAAGATGCATTTCTTTTCCATCTTTGACATGCAGAATTGTAAATGTAGAATACGCAACATTGCGATCTTTCATAACAGGAAGCGTAGAAGCAATTGTACTGACGCATTCTTCTAAAGGAAGACCTTCCGCAATCATTGTAGAAATGATTTTAGATGTCAATGTAGACAAGATAGAAGCACGTACACCAGAGCCAAGTCCATCCGCAATGACCGCTGTCATATTGCCATTGCGATCATCAATGACATCAACATGATCCCCACACAACTCTTCTCCCGCATGTCGAATCGATTTCCATCCAATGTCTAGAAAGTATTTACTCATCAGAAATTGACTCCTTCAGCTTTGTTAATGCAATCTTTGTTTCAGCTGTTGTTTCTCCTAAAAGAGAAGCAATTTCCTGTACGATACGCATCTGCTTTTCAACAACGTGATCCGCAACTTCTGCCGTTTTAGCGATGACAGCAACTCTCTTTTCTCTTTCTTTCACTTCTTCTGTTACGTCTTTCATCATACAGATCAGGAAATGATTTGTTTCATCATAGGAAACTGTTGTTTCTACATAGATATGATACATAGATAAATACTGCATCTTTTCATATACATTTTCCTGTTTGTCTAAAACATCAACAAATAACTCTGGATCCAAGATCGTTGTAACCGATTCTCCAAGGATGTCTGCTTCGTTATGAATATGGAATAGTTTTTTCGCTACTGGATTGATTCTCTGTACTTCCATTCTTTCATTCAATACAAGAATGGCATTCAATGAATGATCCGTGATAATATCTGTCATATTCTCCGACTGTTTTCTTAGATATGGAAAACACATTGACATTTCAGCTTTTCCCTGATATACCGCAATCGCTTTTGCACGACACGAATCATATCCACATGCCCCACAATTCAATTCATCCTCTTCTTTTTTCTTTCCCATACGTAACAAGACTTTTCTGATTTCTGCTTCCTCTGGAATAAATGTAGAATATTCCAGGTTTTCAAATTCTTTATGAATTGTATTTTTATCTGGCTGTGCAATAACAAAATCCTTATCTCCAGCGTATCTTTCTATCTGCAGATTTCTTTCCAGGATTTTTTTTCTCTTGATCATTAAAGGTCCACCAATACAGCTGCCTTTACAAGCGGACATTTCAATAAAGCAATGATGAATATTTCCATGACGAATATCTTCTAAATATGCCATGCATTGATCTGTTCCATCTACAGATAAATATACATACTCTGACTGATCTTTAGCCATTGTTTTCAAGATTCCACCCGCCTTTGGAAAGAGTCTTGTCTTTGACATTTCACATGCTTCAAAGTCTTTTGGAATTACAATTTTTTCTTCATTAAACCAGGCTTCTAATTCATCAAATGTCATAACTGCATCCACATCTTCCATGTATCTTTCAGCTTCATCTTTTTTAGAAATACACGGGCCAATAAATACAGTCTTACATCCTGGATGTTCCTGCTTTAACTTTCTGCAATGTGCCTGCATAGGAGAAACAACCGGTGCAAGACAATGCAATAGATCTGGATAATACTTCTGTATGAGTAAATTTACTGTATGACAGCACGAGCTGATCAGTACATCTTTCTTTCCTTCCTGTATGAGCTGTTCATATGCATTCTTGACAATCGTTGCACCAACAGCTGTTTCTTCGCATCCCGCAAATCCCAGCTTTTTTAACGCATCTTTCATGCAGGATATTCCTGTATCAAAATACGATACAAACGATGGTGCAAGTGATACATACACTTCATTCTGTAAAAGGAATGATTTGACCGCTTCTGTTTCTGAGTAGATCCATTTCGCATTCTGTGGACAGATAACAAAACATTCCCCACAGTAAATACATGCATCTTGAATAATATGTGCCTGACCGCCAGAAAAACGGATTGCCTTTACAGGACAATGGCGAATACATTTATAGCAGTTGGTGCAGTTTGCTTTTTTAAGACGAATAAATTCTGTAGCACTCATAATCTTTCACCTGGAATTATAAATTTCATATCTTTTCTGATTTTCATTTTACCACAGAAAAATGACTTCCTTGATAGAAGTCATAAATCTTTCGCAATGGATAGCAAATGCATTGCTTATCCTTTTCTTTCAAACACAAATTCTTTATTTGAAGAGAGAACATCACGATATATGTATCCTAAGCGATTGAAATGTTTAATATCTTCAGGATCTTCAATGTTCTCTTCTGCCATATAGCGCACCATTTCTCCACGTGCCATTTTGGCATATGTACCTTTTGTGACCAGCTTATTGCCTGCCATTTCACAAAATGTAATTGTGATGAATTGATCTTTTTCCTGCAGATATTTTTCAATACATTTTGCATATTCTTTTGATGCTAGATTAATGATAATTCCACTTTCATCAATGATTTCTTTATATAACAGATCTCTCCAGTATGCATACAGATTCTTTGTATCATTGACGGATACTTTTGCCATCATTTCTAAACGATATGGCTTTACGCCATCCATTGGCTTCAGTACACCATAGAATGCGGAAAGAATTCTAAGATGATTTTGAATATATGCAAACTGTTCATTTTCAAAGATGGATGGTGCCATATATTTAAAGGCAATGCCATCATACGCTAAGATTGCTGGAGTTAAATGTTCATACAGATTCATATGCTGCAGTCTTTCAACATTCTCTTGCACGATAACATCATTGCATTTCCAGATAGCCTTCAATTCATCTTTCGATTTTCTTTTAAGATACGCTAAGATCTCTTCTGTTTGATGCATCAAAGATGGAAGAGAAGCTGCTTCAATACTGAATGTATCTACAACCATCTTTTTTGCGGGTGACAGTATGATTTTCATCCATTGATTTCCTTTAGCATATTTTCAGAATCATCTGCAGCCTTTACCTTGTCATTTGCTTTGACAATGATTCCATTTTCATCAATGAGATATGTTGTTCTTACAATTCCCATATAGACTTTTCCATAGTTCTTTTTTTCTTTCCATGCATCATACGCTTCAATGACTTTACGATCTGTATCGGATAGAAGTGTGAATGCAAGACCATATTTTTCTTCAAACTTTTTATGAGATGCAACGGAATCTTTACTGATTCCTAATACAACTGCATTTTTTTCTGTGAATTGTGGATATCGTTCTGAGAAACCACATGCCTGCTTTGTACATCCTGCAGTATTATCTTTTGGATAGAAATATAGAATAACTTTCTTTCCTGCGTAGTCACTGAGTTTATGTATTTCTCCATTTTGATCTGGCAATGCGAAATCTGGTGCCTTTGTTCCTGTTTCTAACATATTTTATTTTCTCCAATCTTTCTTTTTGCATTGTACCATTAGAGTTCTACACAAAGCAAAAAAGATGCTTCAAAAAAACAGTTGTTTTATTTTTGAACAACTGTCATTAATTTCTTTTTGATTTCACTGCATCCCACCGCAATGCTTATGATGATGCTGAATGTAATCACAGTGGAAAGGAATGGATGATTGATTGATTTGTATACAAATCCTGCAATACGAAAGCCAAAGATCATCTGTATTGCATAGATTTCCAGTGTAGCATTCGCAATCGCATTCCAACCTTTCGCTAATGGAAAGACAGGAATCATCATTGCACTTCCAATGACACATGGAATTGCATAAATATAAAACATGTCTTTTAAATAGAAATGATTTACAAATGTACAGAAATACAGAATGAGTATTCCCACGATAAATAAACAGATGCCAACGGTTTTCTGGTTTGGAATTTGTTTTTTACAAAGTTCATACGTCACAAGCATCAAAGGAATGCGATGCAAAAGAATCATAATCTGATCATACTTTATAACTGTACAAATCCATACTGTTAGAATATACATTCCAAATGCAATACAGGTTTTATATGGATTCTTCCATTGATGAAATAATGGAAATACAAGATACAACAGCATCATTGCCGGCAAGAACCATAGAAACGCTCCTCCACCCTTTTGAAAGAATTCAATGAAGAAGATCTGTCTGATGATATTTGTATATTTTCCTTGTACAAATGCATTGAGAAATACAAAGAATACAAATGGCAGATAGATTGTCATAATACGATTATGAATAAATTCCTTGTAGCTGATTTCTTTTGATACTAAAGAAACAATGGAAACAAGAAAAAATAAATCTACACCAATATACGCGGTATGGACGAAAAAGCTTTCTATCATTGTTGAGGAAAGCCTGATCCATAAATGAAATACTAGAATCAAGAAAGCTCCAGTAAGCTGCAGGAACTTCTTATTGATTGTCATTCGTCTTCTTCTCCTGGAACCATTGCATAATAGACAAGATTTTCATAGATACTGGATACTTTTTCTTCTGCTTCTGTACAGATATTCCATCGCATATTATGTTTTTCATCCAATTCTTCTACTAATGCTTCTGGATCATCTGTTTCAAATACATAGGAAACATATGGAATAGATCCAATGACTGGTGCAATCATGACACCCTTTGTAAATCCAGTGACATTTTCATCAAAGCCATTCAGCCATCCTGGTTCTACACTTTCTGCGTCCAATGAAATTTCAGCAAGATCATCTGCAACGATTTTCTGTGCGATTTCCATAGGATCACTTTCTTCTTTTGCATGTTTCTGAAACTGATTTACAAGTTTGGAACCTAATGTATCTGGAACATCTGAAGATGCATCAGGTTTTGTTTGCGTACAGCCTGTTAACATCAGGCAGGCAAGACAGCACAATAAAAACTTTTTCATGTTACCTCCATAGTGCACACTTCTACTGTCATTATAACGGAAACAGAAATATAAAACAGATGTATTGATAAATTTCATTCTTTCTTAAGAAACTACATATCACTAACATTGTTTAGAGATTTCTTTTTTAAAACAATTATAATGTAAAACTAATCAATCTTTGAATTGATGTAGTAAAGGAAATAACACAATGCAATTGAATGGTTTAACATCTATACAGGCACAACAGCAAAAAGAACAAGGAAATATCAATCTGATTCCTGAACAGTCTGATCGCTCAACAAAACAGATTGTTCGCTCTAATATATGTACATACTTCAATCTGATCTTTCTGATTATTTCGATTCTATTAATTCTAGCCGGTTCCTTTCGCAGCTTGACATTCTTACCGGTTGTCATTGCGAATACTGTGATTGGTATTTTCCAGCAGTTACGTTCGAAGAAAGTTCTGGATGCTTTATCTGTTTTAGATAAAACAAACTACACTGTGATAAGAGATCAAAAGGAAATCATTCTTCCTTCGGATGAACTTGTCTTAAATGACATTGTTTTTGTTAAATCTGGTCAGCAGATTCCCGCAGATGGTATCGTCATGGATGGAAAGGCTGATGTGAATGAATCTTTACTGACTGGTGAAGCAGATGAAATTGAAAAGACTGCGGGAAGTGAATTAAAATCTGGCAGCTTTGTGGTAAGTGGAGAAGTCTACATGAAATTAACAAGTGTGGGTGTCAATTCCTACGCCTGCAAACTTATGTCAAAAGCCAAAAAAGTGACAGACAACAAATCTGAAATGATTCGCGATATTGAACTGATTATTAAGATCGCTGGCATTTTGATTATTCCCATTGGACTATTGTTATTTACTCAGTCTTTCATGAATGGAAATGGATTTTCAGATTCCATTGTATCCATGGTTGGTGCAGTCATTGGTATGATTCCTGAAGGCATGTATCTATTAACGACAGTTGCATTAGCTCTTAGTTCTATGAGACTCGCACAGAAGCAGGTACTTCTACATGATATGCATTCTATTGAAACACTGGCAAGAGTTGATGTTCTATGCGTCGATAAAACAGGTACGATTACAGAAGACAAGATGAGTGTTATTGAAGTATTTCCACCAGTGAATCAGAATGATACATCATTCAGCACAACTTTAAGCAAATATATTCATACATTAAACGATAACAACATAACAATGGAAGCACTCAAAAACCACTTCAAAGAAGAAGGAACACTTCCAGCACTACAATGCCATCCCTTCACTTCTAAAACAAAGTATTCTTCCATTCAAACAGAAACATGTGAATATAAATTAGGTGCACCAGAATGTTTATTATCCAGTGAACAGTTGAATGAAAACAGTGAACGCATTTCACAAAGAACTTCTATGGGACAAAGAGTTCTTGCTTTTGTGGAATATCAAAATGGTGTTTGTATTCCCCTTTTGTTTATCGCATTAGAAAACAAGATCAGAGACAATGCAAAAGAAATCTTTGCATACTTCCATGATAGAAATGTTGAAGTAAAAGTGATTTCCGGAGACAATCCAGTAACAGTATCTAAAATAGCAATGAGTGCTGGAATTGTGAATGCGGATCAATATGTTGATGCAACAACACTCACAACGATGGAAAGCATTCAAAATGCGGTGAGTCACTATACTGTTTTTGGCAGAGTCAAACCAGAACAGAAACAACAGATTGTCAAAGCCTTACAGAATAACAAATTAAAAGTTGCGATGACAGGTGATGGTGTCAATGATATCCTCGCAATGAAGAAAGCTGACTGCTCCATTGCAATGGGCAGTGGCAGTGATGCGGCAAGACAAGCAGCACAGGTAGTTTTATTGGATTCTAACTTTTCTCATCTCAATGATATTGTTTCGGAAGGTAGACGTGATATCAACAACATTACACGTTCTGCTACCCTTTTCCTGTATAAGAATATGTTTTCTTTATTCTTGGCTGTTTTCTCGATCATCAATTCTTTCTCGTATCCTTTAAAACCATCACAGATTTCACTAGTATCCATGTTTAATATTGGTATTCCATCTTTCTTTCTTGCTTTAGAAGCAAATGAAGATAAACAGTCTGGTCATTTTATTACACAGACTGTCTTACGTGCATTGCCTGCATCTTTAACATCATTTGCATCCATTGCAGCACTCGTTGTATTTGCACAGATGTTCCATTTACCAGACAGTGACATTGGTACTGCAAGTACATATTTATTATCTATTGTTGGATTTATCATTCTCATTCATTTATCCAGTCCATTTAATAAATATAGAGGTATTGTATTTACATGCTGCTTGGCTGGATTCTTATTGTCATTGACATGGCTGAATGACTTGTTTGCGATTGAAGCATTGTCTTTAAAAACAGCATCCTTATGTGTTGTGTTTGCTTTAGCAGAAGTCACTGTCATGCGATATCTGACAAAACTATTCACAAACATTCGAAAATTCATAGAAAAGAAATGCAACAAAGCATAAGCCAGTGAATCAATCACTGGCTTTTACATACTTAGAAAATACCTGGAAGAAGCGAAGCAAGATACAATCCAATGACAAACGATACACCATTCGCAACAAATGCATATAGTATATAGTCTCTATTATCTTTCTTTTCTGATACACGTTTTAAAAATGTGCAGTAAATAACAGCTTCTATCGCAAACACAAGTATTTCTCCTAGTGCATAGAATAATCGAAATGCATATGAACCGGAATAATAATTGATGATATTCAATATGACATTCAACAGAATCTGTGTAATACAATTCACAATTGTTATGATGCATAATTGTTTCTTTGATCGAAATCCAAAGAACAATGCAATGAGTATTTCAACAAGAATCGTTAATCCAATACGAATGAATAGTGAATATATCTCCTGCTTATATTGGTAGGAACGATATGCTTCAATTCTTTTGTTTGTACTTAGCTGTTCATTATACTCTACATCTTTCATATCGATTCCTTTCATATCCACGGTATAGTACGTATCAAATGCATATCTTTCATAAATACCACTGGATACAAATGTATCTGATTCTGGATAGTAAAGAAGAATTTTAAAGCGAGATGGTGGATAATACGTCCATGCGATTTCTTTTGTTTCACTGACAGTCCACCCTTCTTGTAGAAAATAATATCCATCTTCATCTTGATATTCTACAAATGCTTTCCAAATCTTTTCTTCAAAATAATAGCTGTCAGGATATTTTTCTTTGATCCGTGCGTGTTCTTTATTTCCATCAAAAATGCTTGCTGGACCAGTAGACTCGTTTTCACAAAGCAGTGTACCATAGCAGAGTTCATCATCCATATTTTCAAACTGAATATGGACGGAAGGTTTGGGTCCCATATCTGCATAAACTTGTCGAGGAAACACAATTATGACAGACAACATACATACAAGCAGCCATAACCTATGTCGTATTCTTTGATTCATACAAAAACCTCCTGAAATACAATGATGTTTTTGATACTATATTTCTATTCATAATATAACATGATTTCCAAAGGAGACATATAAAAAACAGGTATTTCACCTGTTATAAAATTTTATAATTTTTCGTTTTATCGGAAGCAATCCGTTCTTTTCTTTCCTTCTTAAACATATACATGTCACGATCCGCACGATCTTTGACTGTTAAAATATCTTCCCCTGAACAAATCGCAGAACCATACGAAATCGTTGGAATAAATTCATATTTTTCACGTTTATTTTCAAGCAGACGTAAAAATTTCTGAATACAGTCCATTTCTTTCTGTCTGTTTTTTAAAAGTACACAGAATTCATCTCCACCAATACGATAACAATATCCATATTGTGCATATGCTTTTTTAATACAGTCTGCAATCTCTGCAAGGCACACATCTCCTTGTAAATGTCCATATAGCACGTCAACCGTAGATTTTAGGTATACGAATTTTACAGATTTTCATAAAAATTAG
>ERZ1034897.407-NODE-407-length-22027-cov-18.226015_pt1 | contig 22027 bp, 30 predicted proteins | sample MGYA00520629_ERZ1034897 | MGnify/ENA primary metagenome ERZ1034897 (study PRJEB33766, sample SAMN09781789) | gut metagenome | biome: gut microbiome | host: Homo sapiens | place: Madagascar | study: EMG produced TPA metagenomics assembly of the PRJNA485056 data...
GTGACTGCGGGTGCTGGTGGTGGCTGGCTCGGGATGGGCTGGCGGTGATGGCCGGGGGCGGGAGCCCACGAGAGAAAATGACATATCCGGCGTGCTCCCCGGCACTTTGCCGGGACTGTGGTAGACCCTCCTGTAAAAGTCCCCGATCTCTCTACGGGCGAGGGGTCGGGGAGTGCGCCGGAGCTGCGGGAGACCGCGGCTGCGATTTTGGAGCGCACGATATGAACAGATCCGGCGACGCGGCTTGCCGGCGCAGCTGTCTGCAACAGCCTGAGACGCTTGTGCGCGGCCTCGGACCGCACAGGCAGGACCGTTTAAGGATCCTGCATCCAATCACCTATGTCATAGCTATTCTGTGCTTTCACGGTGCGGCGAGGGACTGGCGACAGGCGGACACGATGCAGGCGGAGGGGGGGCGAGGTCGGACGGCGGACGGTGCGCCGGCGGCGGCAACGCCGGGCGAGACGTTGGAGGGCGCGGTGAGCGCTCGGACAAGGCGCGGCGGGGCCCGCGCGAGATATACTGCTGCGGCGGGGTCGCCGCGCGGGGAGTTTTGGCGGTGTCCTCCCTCGCGAGCCGGTTCGAGCCCGGCCGGCAGTCCAAGATATGCTGCTGCAGCCAAGGCTGCTGTGCGGGCAGCTTTTTTCATAGGAGTTTTCCCCGCCCGTGAGCCGGTTCGAGTCCGGCCGGCAGCACCAAGTAAGGAGATCTCAATGCGTGCGATATGAGGGGAGCCTCAGCGCGATCGGGCGCCTGCGCCAGAGCGTGCCACGGGTGGTCTCGGCGGGACGCCGCTGCACGCGCCCGTGCCGAGCGCTGCGATTATGCAGCGGGAGAGAGGTATGGCGCTGCGGGAGTGCAGCGGAGGTACCCGATGCGAGCGCCCTGGCATCGCCGCGCTGCCCGATGCGCGCGCCTTGGTGCACGCATCGTACGCATTACTCGGCGCACGGCGCCGGGGAGGAGGATATGACATGGCACGGACTAAGACCCAGACGGCGCAGGAGACGCCGGTGAGCGAGGAGCGCCCGACCCGGGGCGCGGTGGCGGTGCGGGCGCGCAATGCGCAGATGACCGGCATCGACACGCTCATCCCCTATGCCCATAACGCGCGCACGCACTCGCCCGAGCAGCTCATGCGGCTGCGCGAGAGCCTGCGCGCCTTCGGCTTTGTCCAGCCCATCCTCATCGACGAGGAACGCAATGTGCTCGCCGGGCACGGCCGTCTCGCCGCCGCACGCGCGGAGGGGATGCGGCAGGTCCCCTGCGTGGTGGTGACGGGGCTGACGGAGGCAGAGCGCCGGGCATACATCCTTGCCGACAACCGGCTCGCGGAGCTTGCCGGATGGGACACGGAGGAGCTGGCGCTGGAGCTCGGCGCGCTGGAGGCGCTGGACTTCCCGATCGAGGCGACGGGCTTTGACCTCAGCGCGGGCGGGGAGATCGACCTCACTCCCCTCTCTCCTGCCGGGGTGCATGTGCAGGAGCACGAGCGCGGCGCGCCGGGGAGCGCGGAGCACGGCACAGAGCGCGGTGTGAAGGACGGCACAGAGAGTGCAGACAACGCTGACTACGACGCTTTTGTTGAAAAGTTCAAGCCCAAGCTAACGACGGACGATTGCTACACGCCGGAGCCAGTATACGAGGCGGTTCGCAGCTGGGCGGTGGCGCACTACGCACTGGAGGGCGCGGAGATCGTGCGCCCCTTCTACCCAGGCGGGGACTATGTGAACGCGGTTTACCCGGAGGGCTGCGTGGTGCTTGACAATCCGCCCTTTTCGATCCTCTCGGAGATCTGCCGATTCTTTACGGAACGCGGCATCCGCTTTTTCCTGTTTGCACCGGCGCTGTCACTTTTCTCCACAGCGGCGGGTACGTGCAACTATCTGCCAGTTGGCGCGAGCATCACATATGAGAACGGCGCGAAAGTCTCCACGAGCTTTTTGACAAACCTCGGCGCGTTCAAGATCGAGACATCACCGGAGCTGTACCGCATGATCACCAACGCGAACAGCGCGCAGCTCACGGAGCCGCCGGAGCTGCCCAATTACGCCTATCCGGACTGCGTGATGACGCCCTCTCGCATTATGCCGACAGCCCGCCACGAGGTCCTGCGCGTGCGGGCGGAGGACGCGCTCTTCGTGCGGGCGCTGGATGCACAGCGCGAGGAGGGTAAGTCGATCTACGGAGGAGGCTTCCTTCTGTCAGAGAAAGCCGCAGCGGAGAAAGCCGCAGCGGAGAAGGCCGCAGCGGAGAAAGCCGCAGCGGAGAAGGCCGCAGCGGAGAAGGCCGCAGCGGAACAAACGGAGCACTTCAAGTGGGAATTGAGCGAGAGAGAGCGGGCGCTTGTCGCAGGTCTCGGCGAGGTGCCGGGATGACGGCGGAGGAGGCGCGGGAGATCCTTGCGCGGACGCAGAGCCACTGTCTGCGGCGGGACCTTGAGCGGTTCCTTGCGCGGCAGGCAAGACGGGAGAGGAGGGAGAGACGAGATGTCGGGACAGAGACAGCCGACTGATCTGGTGGTGGCGCGGGGGCGCAAGCACTTGACGCACGCCGAGGAGGACGCGCGGCGCGACCGTGAGGTGCGCGTGCCTCCGCCGGCGAGGGCGAAGCCCCCGAGGTGGCTGCCGAAAGATCTCCACAAGGACTTTCGCAGCATCGGCAAGCAGCTCATCGAGGTGGGGCTCTACGCAGATCTTGACGCGGACACGCTGGGGCGCTATCTCGTCGCCCGGCACGAGTGGCTGATCGCCACGGGCGAGGTGGAGCGCGCGCTGCGCGTGACGCCGGAGCAGCCGGAGCGGGACGCGGACGCGATCGACCGCTGGGGCCGCATTCAGGAGCGCTACTTCAAGCAGGCGCGCGCCTGTGCGCTTGACATGGGGCTGACGGTATCGAGCCGCTGCCGCCTGGTGCTGCCCTCGGTGGCGGTGACGGCGGCGGCACGGGATGACGGCGAGGACGAATTCTCGGCGATCCTCGCGCGCCGCCAGGCGCGGATGGCGGAGGGCCTTGCATGACACGCCGCTTTGACCGCGCGAGCGCGCAGTTCGTGTGCGACTTCGTGGAGCACCTGCCGACGACCGACACGGGGCAGCCCTTCCGTCTGATCGACTGGCAGCGCGAGGCGCTGATGGAATTTTACGGCACGCTCGTCCGCGACGAGGCGCCCGGAGACACCGGGACGCCGCCCTTGGGGTGCGGCGGAGACACGCAGAGCGCGCCGCCCCCGGTGTCCGATTCGGACACGGAGACGGGTATTTCCGGGTACGGCGAGGACACGGAGGGCGGGTGGCTGAGGCTCTACTGGTACCTCTATCTCGAAATTCCGAAGAAAAACGGGAAGAGCGAGCTGGCGGCGGCACTGGGCCTCTACCACCTCTTCGGCGACGGCGAACTCAACGCGGAGGTCTACATCTGCGCCGCGGACAAGGACAACGCCTCGATCGTCTACAACGCGGCGGTCTTCATGGTGCAGAGTATGCCGTGGACGGCGAAGATGGTGGCGCGCGGCGAGCTCAAGATCACAGAGAGCCGCCGACGCATCGAATACCGCCGCAGCGTGCGCACGGGCAACGGCGGCTACAAGTGGGTGCGCGTGGGCGTGATGCAGGTGCTGTCCTCGGAGGCCTTCAGCAAGCACGGCTACAAGCCGAGCTGCGTCATCTTCGACGAGCTGCACGCCCAGCCGAACCGCGCGCTGTGGGACGTGATGACGGGCGCGGCGGGCGCGGCGCACGCACAGCCCGTATGGATCGTGCTGACGACGGCGGGCGACGACCCCGACCGCGCGAGCATCGGCTGGGAGATCCACCAGAGGGCGGTGCGCATCCGCGACGCGCGCTTACTGCGGCGCGTGCTCGCCGAGGGCGGCGACGCGCGCACGGTGCTCTCGCTGCGGCACACGGCGGAGGAGGACATGGCGGCGGCGTGCGAGGCGCTACTGCGCTGCGACGAGGAAAACTGGCTGCCGATCCTCTACGGGCTGACGGCGATCTACGGAGACGACCCGGACGACCTTGCGGACGTCGATATCTACGACGAGACGCTGTGGTACCGCTGCAACCCCTCGCTCGGCAAGAATCTCCGGCTGCGCAACATCCGCATGGAGGCGGCGGCGGCGCGGCGGAGCGAGGCGGACGAGAAGCTTTTCCGGTGGCTGAGGCTCAACCAGTGGATCGCGGTCAAGTCGGTCGGCTGGCTGCCGCTGACGCTGTACGACAAGTGCCAATGGGGGCCGAGCCGCCGCGCCGAGCGCGAGGCGTTTTTAAGGCAGCTGGAGGGCAAGCTCTGCTACGGCGGCGTGGACCTTTCAACGAGCCGCGACCTGACCGCCTTTGTGCTGCTCTTCCCGCCGCAGGAGGGACTGGAGACGGCGGTGCTCGTACCATACGGCATCTGGCGGCCGGAGGCGACGGTGGACGAGTACGAGCGCAGCGACCCCGGCGCGCATTACCGCGACTGGGCGCGGGCGGGCTTTCTGACCCTCTGCCCGGGCGAGGTCATCGACTTCAACGCCGTGGAGGACAGCATCCGCGAGGCGCGGGAGCGCTACCGGCTGCGGATGGTGGGCTTTGACCCCTACTTGAGCCGGACGATCACGCAGCGCATCGCGCCGATCGTGCAGACGGTGGAGATCCCGCAGGACGTGAGGAATCTGAGCCCGGCAATGAAGGAAATGGAATACATGATGCTGCAGCGGACGATGCTGCACATCCACAACACCTGTTTTCGCTGGACCTTCGGCAATGTGCGCAACTACGCCGACGGCAACGGCAACATCAAGCCGCTCAAGAACCGCTCGACGGGGCGCATCGACCCGACGGTGGCGGCGATCATCGCCGTGGCGGTGTGGCTGCTGGCACGCGCGGGGGCGGACTACGACAAAGAGAGACTGGGGGAGGATTGGAGCTTATGAGAAAACTCAGGATCGCGGCGCGGCACATCTGCCGGACGCTGCTTTTGTATCTCGACGACCTGCTGCTCATCGGCGGCGTCGCCTGCTTCACGGAGTCGGCGCGGCTGCGCTTCGGCGAGGCGGCGGCGCTGGCGGTGCTTGGCTGCGGGATGGTTTTATACGCGCTTTTGATCGCGTGTGCAAGACGGAGGTGATGGGCGATGCTGTTGAGCAATGCCATGCGCACACCGCGCGCGGTGGAGCGCAGCACGATCTCCTGGGATGAGATGATGGCGGGCGCGCGCTCGGTTTCACTCGGGAGCGGCGAGTACAGCGTGGGACAGTCGAGCGCGGAGCGCCTGAGCCCGATCGCGGCGGCGCACCGCATCCTCTGCAACGATTTTGCGATGATCCCCTTCTCGCTCTACCGCAGGGAGGGCGAGGCGCGCGTGCCGGAGCACGACGAGGCGATCGACGCCGTTTTCAAGATCCGCCCGACGGCGACGATGACGCCCTACATGTGCGCGCGGACGGTGATGAGCAACGCGTTCTGGTACGGGTTCGGCGCGGTGTGGCTGCGCCGCTCGGGCGGGCGGCTCGTGGAGCGGCTGCCGCTGCCGTCGGACTGCTGCACCATCCGGCAGGACCGGGAGACGGGGCAGTATTTCTGGGACTACACGGTGGACGGCGTGCAGCGCACCTTCTCCGGCTCGGAGCTGTGCTTTCTTTTCTTTGAAAGCTACGACGGCATCAACGGGCGCGGGATGCTCGACCTTGCGCGCGAGACGATCGGCTCGGACGGCGCGGCGATGCAGTACGGGAGGAAATTCTACCAGAACGGCGCGGTCATCAGCGGCATCGTGGAGGTGGACGCGGATCTTGACACCAAGGGGCGCGACCGCATCCGCGAGCAGTTCAAGGGCTTCACGCCCTTCTCGGACGACGCCTTCCGCGTGGCAGTCCTTGACCGAGGCTACAAGTATACGCCGCTGGGTCTCAACCAGCGGGATTCACAGTTCATCGAATCGCGCTCTTTCACGGTGGAGGAGGTCGCGCGCTTTTCGGGCATCCCGAAGGCGATGCTGCAGAGCGGCAAGGAGGCCTACAACAGCAACCAGCAGCAGCGGCTGCTGTTTGTGACGGACACGCTCGTGCCCTATGTGACGCAGTGGGAGCAGGAGTGCACCTACAAGGCGCTGCTGCCGCCCGAGCGCGAGCGGGGGCTGTACTTCAAAGGCAACGTCGCCTGCCTGATGCGCGGCGACGACGCGGCGCGAGCGGCATTCTACGAAAAAATGATTTCGTTCTCGATCATGAATCCGGATGAGTGCCGTGCGCTGGAGGAGCGGGGCGAGATCCCCGGCGGCGCGGGCAAGCACTTTTTTATCACACGCAATCTCGACTCCATCGAGTCGGTACTGAGAGGAGAGGACGGAGACAATGCCTGATATCAACATCCGAGGAGAGCTGTGGGACAACGACAACGCCGACATCCTGCGCTGGTGGGGCTGGCGCGATCTGACCGCGCCGGGCGACATCGCCGCCGCCCTTGCGGAGGCGGGCGACGAGCCGGTGACGGTGGTCGTCAACTCCCCCGGCGGTGACATGACGGTGGGCGGCGAGATCCGCTCGATGCTGCGCCGCCACGCGCCCGGGGCGACGGCGCTCATCCAGGGCCACTGCGCGAGCGCGGCGACGCTGGCGATCAGCGCGTGCCGCGCGATCCGCTGCGAGCCGGGGGCGCTGCTGTGCTACCACAATCCGCGCGGCGGCGCGGAGGGCGACTATCACGCGCTGGAGGGCGCGGCAGAGGGGATGCGCAACGCGCGCGACTGCATCCTTGAGATGTACGAGGCGCGCGCAGGGCTCAAGGCCACGCGCGAGCAGCTCATCGAGCTGATGGACCGCGACACCTGGATCACGCCGACGCAGGCGCTTTCGTACGGGCTCATCGACGAGATCGTACCGGCGAGCGAGGGCGCGGACGCCGAGGTGGACGCGATGATCGCGGCGGCGGGTGACAGGATCCGCCTGACCGCAGAGATGCGCGCGCAGTACCGCGCGCACATCGCCGCCGAGCGCGAGCGCTCGGCGCAGGAGGATAAGGCTGCGCGTGTGCGGGCAAGACTGCGCACGCTTGCCGGATATTAACGAGAAAGGATGATGGACAGATGGACTACATGGAGAAAATCAACGAGCTGAGAGCCAAGAAAAGCAAGATCCTCAGCGACGCCGAGGCGCAGATCGCCGCGGGCAACTTCGAGGACGCGGGCAAGGCGAGCGAGGAGATGGAGGGCATCAACGCGAGCATCGCGAACCTTGAGCGCCTGCACGCGGCTGCCGCCGGCCGCGCCGAGCCGGTGGGCGGCTACGACGGCGTGCTGCACGCGAGCGCGGAGGGCAAGGCGGAAGACAAGACGGCGGTGCGCCCCTTCGCCTCGCTCGGCGAGCAGCTCAAGGCGATCTACGCGGCGAGCCGCGGCAAGCGCGACGAGAGGCTTGACAAGGTCAACGCCGCGGCGCTCGGCACGCACGGCGGCAGCGGCCCGGACGGCGGCTTTCTGCTGCAGACGGACTTCGCCGGTCAGATCCTGGAAAGCGCGGTGCAGGCATCGCCGCTGCTCAACCGCCTGGATCGCTACACCTGCTCCTCCGCCGCCAACGCGATGCGCTGGCTGAGCGCGGACGAGACGGACGTTTCCAAGTCCGTGTTCGGCGGCGTGCAGATGTACTGGGCGAGCGAGGCCGCGACGGTGGCGGCGAGCAAGCCCAGCTTCCGCGAGATCAAGGTAGATCTTGAGAAGATGATGGGTATTGCGTACTGCACGGACGAGATGCTGGAGGATGCCGCCTTCCTGACGGGCTTTTTCGGCAATGCCTTCTCGCTGGCGGCGGATCGCCTGCTGGTGGACGGCGTGATCTCCGGCGACGGCGTGGGCAAGCCGCTGGGCATCCTCAACTCCGGCGCGCTGCTGCGCGTGGGCAAGGAGACCGGTCAGGCGGCGGGCAGCTTCACGGGTGACAACGCGATCAAGATGCTTGCGCGCGCCATGCCGCGCGGCCGCGAGCGCCTGGTGTGGGTGATGCACCCCGACCTTGAGGAGCAGCTCCCCTACCTTGCCATCCAGAGCGGCGAGGCTGCCAAGTTCCTGTGGGCGCCGGAGGGCGGTCTCGGCGGCTTTGATTCGCAGCGCGTGCTCAACAAGCCCGTCCTCTTCGAGGACGCCTGTTCGCCGGTCGGTCAGGCGGGCGACGTGCTGCTGATCGACCCGATGCAGTATATCCTGCTGACCAAGGGCACTGCCAAGCAGGAGTGGAGCATCCACGTCGAATTCTTGAGCGACCAGCGCGCGTTCCGCATGGTGTTCCGCTGCAACGGCGCACCCAAGGCGACGACGCCGCTGACCATCCGCAACAGCAACAAGCAGCGCAGCCCCTTCGTCGGGCTGGCTGCGCGCGGCTAAGGAGGGCATGAGATGAGACGACTTTCTGACATTTACGCGAGCCGCTGCGTGCTCGCCCCGGTGAGCGTGGCGGCGGAGACGCTGACGGCGAGCGCCTTTGTGGACGCCGCCGGTGTGGACGAGGTGTGCTTTCTTGTGAGCGCGGCGGCGCTTGCCGAGGGCAAGCACATCACCGTGGGCGTTTACGCGAGCGACGATGCGAGCGGCGCGGGTGCGACGGTCTGCGAGGAGGCGACCTTCGCGGCAAGCGCGGAGACCGCCAAGCAGCCGACGCTCATCACGCTGAGCCACAAGCCCAAGGCGGGCGAGGGCCGCTATCTTGCCGTCAAGTTTAAGCACGACGCGGCGGAGGCGCTGCTGTGCGTGGTGAGCGCGTCGGTCGGCACGATGTACCGCCCCGCCGCGAATCTGTGGGCGGTCGAGGGATGACGGGCGGCCTGACGGCGGAGCGGATCGCGGAGATCGCGCGCTACTGCCGGGTGGAGCCGGACGACCCGGAACTCCCCGCGTTTGTCCTGGCAGCGACGGGGACGCTGCTTGCGGCAGGCGTCACGGAGCCGGAGGCGGAGACGCCGCGCGCGGCGCAGTATTGGCTGTGTGTCAAGTACATGGTGCTCGACAGCTACGACCGGCGCGACGCGGCGGCGGAGGGGAGCCTGACGGCGAACCCCGCTTTCCGGGGGCTCATCAATCAACTCAAGGCAACGGCGGGGGCGTCCTGACGGGGCGCCCCGCCGCCGCGAGAGACAAGGAGGAGTAGAGAGATGCACATTGACGCAGGACGGCTGCGCTGCCGCATCACCTTCCAGCGCTTCGACGGCGCGTGCGACGCCTACGGCGCGCCGCTTTTGGCAGACGACGAGCACTGGGCGGACTATGCGAGCGCGTGGGCCGCCGTTGACCCCCTGAGCGGGCGGGAGTTCTTCGCGGCGGCACAGAGCCAGAGCGAGGTGACGCACCGCGTGCTGCTGCGCTACATGGCCGGGATCGAGACGGAGATGCGCATCCGGTACGGCAAGAAGCGGATCCTTGAGATCGTATCGGTCCGCGACGTCAATGAGCGGCACGAGTATTTGCAGCTTCTGTGCAGAGAGCTGGTGCGCTGATGGCGATCGCGCTGAATTTTGAATGCGAAGACCTGCAGGGCTTTGCAGACAGCCTTGAGAAGCTCGGCGGCGTGCCGCAGCGCTGCGTGACCAAGGCGGCGCGGCAGGGTGCGACGGCCGTCAAGTCGCGCATCAGCGCGATGGCGCCGGTGCGCACGCGCAGCCTCAAGCGCGGCATGGAGCTGCGCGGCGAGCGGCACCGCGGCAAGAGGGGCAAAAAAGTGTACGAAGTACGCTTTCGGCGCGACATGAATGACGTGTTCCAGAAAACGATCAAGGCGCCGGGCACGCGCGGCGGCTCGGGTAAGCCGAGCGCCTACTACCCCTCGAGCGTCGAATACGGCTTTATGACGCGGCATCCCGAGGGCGGATTCCGCTATGTGGAGGGGCAGCACTTCATGCGCGCGGCGGCGGAGGCGATCGAGCCGACGGTGCAGCGGATGATGATGCGCTCGCTCTGCGACGAGATGGAGAAAGAATGGGTGAAGCGAAACAATGGGCATTGAGCAATACGCAGCGGAGGCGCTGCGGCGCGCGGCGCTTGCCGGGGGGCGCGTTTACCCGGCGGAGGCGCTAAAAAACGCGGAGGCGCCGCTCCTTTTCTACACGCTCGAGCGCGCGGAGCCGGAGGAGACGCTGCACGGAGACTGCGCGCTCTGCCTGTGCAGGCTGCGCGTGCACGCGGTGGCGGCGGAGTATGTGGTGATGACCGCGCTTGCGCGGCAGGCACGCGCGGCGCTGCGCGCCCTTGCCGGGACAGAGGGACAGGGGGTGCGCGTGGAGCGCGTGCACCTGTCCCAGACCGCGCCGGATCTGCACGAGAGCGAGGTCAACCTGTTCCGCCGGGTCACGGAGGCGGAGATCAACTATTACGACATGGAGGATACGGACTATGAGTAAATCCAATTCGGTCGGCACGCAGCTGACGATGAACAAGAAGATCATCGGGAGCCTGAAATCCATCGACGGCATCGAGGTGAGCGCCGACGTCATCGACACGACGACGCTGGACAACACGACGGGCTACAAGGATAAGATCCCCGGGTTCAAGGACGTGGGCAACATCTCCCTCTCCGGCCTGCTGGACGGCGCGGACGACGGGCAGACGGAGCTCTACACGCTGCTTGACAGCGGCGAGGTGGTGGACGGCGCGATCAAGTTCCCCGCGGGCATCGGCAAGACGTGGAGTTTTAAGGCGAGCGTCGTCAAGTTCAAGACCGGCGCGCAGGTGGGCGACGCGATCAGCTTTGACGCGGAGCTTGCGGTATCGGGCAAGCCGACGCTCGCGGCGAGCACGGACGCGAGCGTGTGAGGGGTGAGAGACGATGGATGAGAAAAAAATGACGGGGGCGGCGATCGAGCTTGACCGCGTCTATGAGCTGCGGCTGACGCACAAGGCGCTGCGGCGCTTCAGCGCGCGCACCAAGCTGAGCGTATCGGAGCTGGAGGACGCGGTGGAGCGCTATGACATCCTCTCGGTGCTGCTGTGGGCGATGCTCGCAGACGAGATCCCGGGTCTGACGGACGAGAGGCTGGACGAGCTGATCGACGCGGCAATCGACGCGGGGCGGCTTGACATCGTATCGCTGATGGCGACGGTGGCGGCGGCGGTCGCGGACGGCTTTGGCGCCGCGCCGGAGGCGGACGCGACGCTGGACGACGATGCGGAGCGCCCTACGATGGCGGCTGGGGGCTTGGAGACGCTCTGAACCTTGCCGCCGCGGTCGGCGTGAGCGTCTCCGAGTGGGAGAGGATGACGCCGCGGGAGCTGACGGCCTACGCCCTCGCCCGGCGGGACGCGCTGGAGAGCGAGCGGCGGAGGGCGGCGCAGACGATCTATGACCAGGCGCTGCTCATCCGCGCGGCGGTGTGGGCCAAGGAGGTCCCGAGCTTTGAGGAGGTCTTCCCCGAGAGCCGCGGCGCGGCGACGGAGATGGACGACGACAGACTATATGCCGCGGTGCGCGCGTTCAACGCGCGCATGGGCGGCGGAGAGGAGTAGACAATGCCGGTAATCAAGAATTTGATGGTACGCGCCGGCGCGGACTTCTCGCCGATCACACAGCAGGCGCGGCGCGCGCAGCGGAGCATGGAGGATATGAGCCGCGGCGTGCGCACGTCGTGCGACACAATGAGCAGCGCGGTGCGCGGGCTCCGGCGTGCCTTCGGCGCGCTGGGCATCGCCATTTCCGCGGCTGCTCTTGTTTCTTTCGTCAAGGAGGCGCGCACCGCCTATGATGAGGCCTGCGAGGCGGAAGCGAAGCTGGCGCAGGTGATGCGCAACACGATGGGCGCGAGCGCCGCGGAGACCCGCGAGATCCGCAAATTGACCGCGGCGCAGCAGGCACTCGGCGTGATCGGGGACGATGTGCAGCAGGAGGGCGCGCAGGAGCTGGCGACCTATCTGGAGCTGACGAGCAGCCTTAAGACGCTGATCCCGGTGATGAACGACATGCTGGCGCAGCAGTACGGGCTTAACGCGACGGGAGAGAACGCCGCGAACATCGCGACGATGCTGGGGAAGGTGATGAATGGCCAGACGTCGGCGCTGAGCCGCTACGGCTACGCCTTCACCAAGGCGCAGGAGCAGATCCTCAAGTTCGGCACGGAGAGCGAGCGCGCGGCGGTGCTCGCCGAGGTCGTGGAGGAGAGCGTGGGCGGGATGAACCGCGCGCTGGCGATGACGCGGAGCGGGCGGCTCAAGCAGGTCAGCGACACGCTCGGCGACATCAAGGAGCAGTTCGGCAAGGCGGTGACGACGATCCTGACCGTCTTTCTTCCGGTGATCAACGCGGTCGCCACGGCGCTCGCGGGCGTCGCGACGATCGCGGGGCGCGTGGCGCAGAGCATCGCCAACGTCTTTGGGCGCAAGAGCGCTGCGGCGGCGGTCAGCTACAAGGGCGTGGCGCTCGGCGCGGAGCGGGCGGCTGCGGGCGCGGGCGCGCTGGCGGCGGCGACGGACCGCGCGGGGAAAGCGGCAAAGAAGCTGTCGACGGTGGGCTTTGACACATTGCAGAAGCTCACGGTGGCGGCGGCGAGCGGCACGGACGCAGCGACAGACGAGATCGAGGGCGCGGAGGTCGGCGGCGGCGTCCTGACCGGCGCAGATGAGGGCGGCGCTGTCGAGGGCTACGGCGCGCTGGAGGCGGTGCTGCGGCGCGTCAAGGGCCTTTTTGAGGCGATCGAGCCGGTGGTCTCGCGCGTGCGCGAGAGCATCGGACGGCTCGGCGAGCTGCTCTCGGGCAAGATGAGCTTTGCGGAATATTTTGGCAATCTCACGCCGGTGGAGACGGTGCTGTGGAGCATCGCGGCCGCTGCCGCGGCCATTGCGGCGGTGCGCGTGATCGGCGCGGTCGCCGACCTTGGCAGGCTGGTGGCGCAGCTGCCGCTGTGGCTGCAGCTTGCAAGCGTGTGGCGGCTGTGCCACGGAGAGGGCTGGCGGCTCTCGAGTGCGATGGCGTCGGTCTTCGGCAGGACGACGCAGCTATTTGCAGGCATCGGCTCGCTCGTGGGCGGCGCGGTGCTGGCGGTAAGCAATGCGTTTGTGATGTGGCGCAGCGGCTTTTCGTGGCTGCACGAGACGCTGATGGTGCTGGGCGTTGCGATCGCGGCGGTGGGCGCGGTGATCCTCGGCGTGCCGGCGACGGTGGCGGCGGCGGTCGCGGGCGCGGTGGCGGCGGTCGCCACGGCGGTGGTGCTGATCCACCAGCACTGGGATGAGGTCAAGAGCGGCGCGCTTGCGACGCTCGGGCAGATCAAGCAGGGCTTTTCTGACACGCTGACGGGCATCAAGCAGATTTTCGGCGGCTGGTGGCAGGTATTCGTGGGGCTTGCGACGGGGAATGTGCGCAAGCTGGGCGAGGGCATCAAGAATATCGTCAAGGGCGTTGTCAACGTCGTGATTGGGGCGATCAACGTGCTGATCGCGGGGCTTAACGCGACGGTCGCGCCCATCCGCGCGCTGATCGTGGGCATCGGGCGCGTGACGGGCAAGCACTACACGCTGGACAGCGTGCGCATCCCGAGCATCCCGCGCCTGGCGACGGGCGCGGTGATGGAGGCGAACAGACCGTTTGCAGCCATTCTGGGCGACCAGACGAGCGGGCGCAACATCGAGACACCAGAGCGGCTGCTGCGGCAGATCTACCGCGAGGAGAGCCGGGGCGCGAGCAGCGAGACGGTGGAGCTCCTTGGCGAGCTGCTGCGCGCGGTGCGCGCGGGCAAGGTGCTGACGGTCGACCGGCGTGTACTTGCCGAGGTAACGGCGCGGACGATGGCCGAGCGTGCGCGCGGCAGCGGCACGGAGCCGGTGCCGATCCGCTAAGGAGGGATGAGAGATGGCATTGCCTGTTTTTAAGGTCGGCGCGGAGGACTTCACGTCCTTCGTGCGGATCAACAAATTCAAATGGACGCGCAACGACGTGGACAGCGACAAGAGCGGGCGCACGATGGACGTATTGATGCACCGCAAGCGGCTGGGGCAGAAACGCAAGATCTCGTTCACCTGCCGCAGGCTCTCCTGCGCGGAGCTGCAGCGCCTTGCGCGCGCGCTGAACCCCGAATATGTACAGATCACCTATCTGGATCCGGAGCTTGGGGTCGTGACAAAGACCTTCTACGGGACATCGATCAGCGCGACGACGGGGATCGTCGCGGGCGGAGAGACCTACTGGGACGACACCGGCTTTGAGCTGGTGGAGCGGTAAGGAGGCGGGCGGATGCAGACGGTAAGCACACTGTGGGGCGAGCTGTACGCCTCTCCCCTGCACGGCTGCGAGTGGTATGCCGACATCGCGGGGACGCACGTCAGTGAGGAGGTACTCAAGGACGTGCGCATCAGCACGGCGCTTTTTGCGGGCAGCACGCCCGCGGTGGGCGCGTGCGTGGCGGCAACGGCGGAGCTGACGCTCTATCATCCCACGGCGATCCCCCGGATGGCCGAGATCCGGCTCTACTGCCGGTTGACGGAGGGTGAGCGGGCGAGCGAGTGGCTGCCGATGGGCGTTTATTTCATCGACACGCGCAGCGTGTCCGATTCAGACACGCTTGAGCTTAAATGCTATGACGCGATGCTTAAGGCCGAGCAGGTCTACCTGCGAGCGGGCGACACGGGCGACTGGCCGCGCACGATGGGCGCGGTGGTGCGCGAGATCTGCGCGCGGCTCGGCGTCGAGCTGGACAGCAGGACGCGGCTGCGCGACTATGCGGTGGAGTACACGGACGACTACACGATGCGCGAGGTGCTGGGCTACATCGCGGCGGCGCACGGGGGCTGCTTCATCATGACACCCGCGGGCAAGCTGCGCCTGGTGACGCTCGCAGGCAGCGGCACGGTGCACCGGCTCGGTCAGGCGGTGCAGTCGTTTTCCTCTGCGCCGGCGCTCGGCGCGATCTCGCGCGTTGACCTCATTTGTGATGAGCACAACTATCTCACGAGCGGAACGGACGACGGGCGCACGGTGGAGATCACCTGCCCGTGGGGTACGCAGCAGATGGCGGACGACCTGCGCAAGGCGCTCTCCGCGGTCGACTACACGCCGTTTGAGGCGACGATGGCGCTCCTTGACCCGGCGGCGGAGTTGGGCGATCAGGTGGAGATCGACGGCGTGACAGGGCTGCTGACGACGCTCGACGTGCGCTGCGACGTGCTGTACACCCCCGACATTGCGGCGGCGGGCGACGCGGAGATCGACCACGAATACCCCTACAAGTCGCCGCAGGAGCGGGAGATCAAGAGGACGCTCGCGACGACGCGCAGCGAGATCAAAAAAACGATGGACAGCATCAAGCTGTCGGTGACGACGACGAGCAACGAGGGCGGCGAGACGACTGCCGCGATCGTGCTTAAGGTCGGCCCCAACAACTACACGGGCTACATCAAGATCGATGGAAACGTGGACGTCTCCGGTCAGCTTTCGGCGGACGCGCTGTATTCCGCGCTCGGCGAGATCGCGGACTTAAGCGTCAACCGGCTGTCGACCTCGCGCCGGGTGGTCAAGTACCTTGCGGGCGACACCTCGGACGACAATTTCATCCGCGTGGCAGAACAGAGCCTTGAGTTCGTCGCGGGCATCGCCAAGGGCACGACGGAGCAGGCGCGCAACCCGAACGGGGAGCTGATCTACTGGGAGGCAGACCCCGCGGGCGCGTCGATCGGCGCGGACGGCTACCCCTACGCAAACGGCGAGCGCATTTTCACCACCACCAAGCAGTCGAGTTGGCCGGTGATGGTCTATCAGTACGAGGAGCAGGTCAAGCGCGCGATTTCCTTCACTTCGGACGGGAAATACTACTACCCTGTGGACATCTTCGGCGCGGGCGACACCAACGGCAAGCAGCGCGGCTACCTCGTCAAGCGGCAGAACTCGCTGGAGCTGACGTACGAGACGAGCCTGGGCAAGCTGCTCGGCCTCGCCGCGCGGGACGAGGGGTATTTGGATCTGATGGGGCTGCGCAAGAGCACGGCGCTGGACTTTTCCGAGTGGGACAAGGGATATTTTGCCGAGCTGGTGGACGGAGAAAAGACGCCGTACCGCTACACGGTGACCTTTGACCAGCAGCGCCGGCCGATCAGGATCACGGACAACAGCGGGCACGCGACGCTGATTCGGTGGTGAGGAGGGATGGCGCGTGAAATACGATAAAAACAGCTTTCTTGCCGGGATCTCGGTCGGCAGGACGCTCAAGGGCTGGGCTGCCGGCAGCGACGGATTCAGCGGAGGCGGAGGCGGTGGCGGTCTTGAGATCATTCCGGTCAAATCGCTGCTTGTGCCATATGTCCCAATCTGCGTGGTCGATGCACCGAGCATCATATTTGTCACGTCTTATTCGGAGGGTTAGGTATGTCTACTACACCAAAATACACTGTTACGAAAAACATCAACCGCAACGGTAGAAGTTCAGCGGATATGATGAAACTCATCGTGGCAACCATTCTTGAGATGGATAGCAACTTGAACCTCGTCGATTCCGGTGTCAACAAAGACGGCGTTTATTATGCCAAACTGCGAGTGCGAGACAGCAATGTGGGTTTTTCAATATTTTCCAACTCCAACTATTTTATCAGGAATGGGTGCTTTAAGGCGGATGGGTCATGGGTCGACGGCAAATATACCAACGGCAGGAGTTACTTCTGGGAAGGCACCATTTTTACGATTGGGCATTACAGTATTGGCAACTGCTACAGCGGGTTTTTCTGCTACAACGACAAATACAGCTACCCATATATCTACTTCTGCGGGTGCTACGGACAATTTACGCATTCGACAGGCGAGCGGGAATTTTTTGCAAGCAACGCATTGACGGTACCAAGTGACTCGGACGGTGCTTTGCTGTACAACCCGGAGTTGGATACCTATGAATATGCATCCTTCTGGCATCTTGAGCCTGGTTCGCTTGTTAACAAAAGCAAATATGACTATTTATTGATGCCATACAGCTATGCCGCAACTACCCCGTCCAGAGCGTTTGTCAATCTGCGCTGGGGCGGAGAGCATAAGCTGTACAGACTATGGAATGCAAGCGGTGTTGTGAAAGCAGAGTTGGGGACAACTGTTACGATCAACGGCAAACAGGTTCTTGGCACTGGAGGAGCTGTGTTGTATGCAGAATAGCGTGCGCGGGGCGGTGATCGCATACGCGCTCAACCTGATCGACCTATCGTGCACGCTCTGGGCGCTGCATGGCGGGGCGGTGGAGCTTAATCCCCTGATGCGCTCCGTCCCGTTCATGGTCTGCTACAAGGTCGGCGCGGTGTGGGGGCTGCTGTGGTGGCTCTCTACCCGGCGGGAGCGGGCGGCGCGGTATGCGCTCTGCGCCGCCGCCGCGATCTACGGGGCGGTGGACTTATATCATGCGTTCAATCTGCTCCGCCTGCTGGCGGGCGGATAGATAGCAAAAAACAAGAAAGGACTGAGGGTAAGATGAGCAAAAACACCTACACGGTGCTCTCGCGCGACAGGCGGGCGGACGGGAGCGTCTACGAGATCCTGGCGGACGATCTGGACGGGTTTGACACGTTTTTCGCCGATGCGGCGGGCGACGCGCTGCCCGGCTCGACCGTAGACGTTGCGGATCTGCGCAAGGTCATGCGCCTGCGCAACGACGGCTACTGGGAGGAGCTGCGCGCCTACGGCAAGGAGGGCGGCGACAGCGCGGCGGAGACGGCGCTGATCGAGAGCATTGCCGACGAGCTTGTCCCGGATGACTACATTGCCCCGGACGAGGGCGAGGGAGGAGAGACGGTATGACCACAGATGAGAAGATCGTGAGCAAGGGCGAGGTGCTGGACGAGTGCGCAGCCTTCATCCGGCACACGGTGCGCCACAACGGCGCGGCGCTCAGCGCGCGGGCAGGGCTGGGCGAGGTCACCGCGCATCTGACGGAGACGAGCGCCGCGCGCGTGCAGACGCTCGTGCGGGACATCAACACCATCGACCACGTCAAGGAGCTGCTGCGGCGCGAGCGCTTCTGGGCGCGGCGGCCAGAGATGACGACGGAGGAACTGCTCTCCTACGAGGTCAACGATCCGCGCCTCACCGCCGACGGGCGGAGCTGGGCGGTCGTGCGCATCACGCACGAGGGCGTGGAGATCCTGACCTACGGCGGGTCGTACTATCAGCTCTACCGGCGGGACACCTTACCTCCCACCGAGGGCGAGGACGTACCGCCCCTCCAGCAGGTCGGCGACACGGAGAGGCTGCGCGGGATCCTGGAGCGCGAGGACGCCGCGTGGATGCCGGGCGAGCCGCTGCGGCTGGTGGGCGATAGCTTCGGCGACGAGTACATCGTCTCCACGCAGGATTTTGAGATCAACGAGAGGGGGACATGGTATGAGTGAGATGACACTGGGACGCGCGATGACGTACCGCGCGGCGTTCCGCGCGATGCGCAAAAAGCTTGAGGAGGCGGGCGTGGACGTGAGCGGCGTGCGCTACATGACGGACATCCCCGCCGTGCTTGCCAACCTTGTGCCGCAGGACGCCGCGGCCGAGGCGAGCGCGCTGCTTGGCGACGCGGGGCCGGAGATGATTGCGGAGCTGCGCGCGGCGTTCAGCGAGGCGGCAGATCAGGGCTGCCTTGTGGATGCGATCATGAGATGTATGCCGGGATATGGAGGGCGATGAGATGAGCAAACTGAGACACGCGGCAATTATCACCGACGGCAACGGCCGCTGGGCAACGCGGCGCGGCCTGCCGCGCACGGCGGGGCACACCAAGGGGCGCGACAACTTCCAGCGCATCTGCGACTGGTGCCTCGAGCTGGGCATCCCGTATCTGTCGTTCTACACGCTGTCGCTTGACAATCTCAAGCGCGACAAGGCGGAGCTCGACCACATCAACGCCCTCGCGCACGAGCTGTGCAGTGAGGACGGCATCCGCAGGATGAGAGAAAAGGGCATCCGGGTGCTGCTGTGCGGCAGGCGCGACCTTGTCGCCGAGAGCGACCTTGCGGCATACGAGCAGGCAGAGCGCGAGACCGCCGATTGCGGCAAGCTGACGGTCATGCTGCAGGTCTACTACGGCGGCCGGGACGAGATCGTGCGCGCGGCGCGGCAGTGCGTGGCGGACGGCGCGGAGATCAGCGAGGAGGCAATCTCGGCGCGGCTCTACGCGGCGGCGGTCGACGCGCCCGACCCGGATCTCATCCTGCGCACGGGCGGCTATTCCCGCCTGTCGGGGTATCTGCCGTGGCAGAGCATCTATTCGGAGTTGTACATCACGCCGACGCTCTTCCCCGACCTCACGCGCGAGGAGTTCGCGTGGGCGTGCCGGTGGTTTGAGAGCATCGAGCGCACCTACGGCGGCAACCGCGCGGTGACGGGCGGCGCTGCCAAGACGGAGGAGGCGGCGGCAAGTGGCAAAGAGTAAGAGACGGGGCGCGCATCGCGGCCCCGCGGGCAAGCCCTGCGGGATGAGCCTTGCGGACGTTATGGCGCTCAAAGCCAACGTCACGCAGCAGGTCACGGACAACGCCAAGAGCGAGCTGCAGCGCGTGCTCGCCGACCGGCAGGCGCAACGCGTGGCATGGTTTTTCATGATCGCGCTGCATCAGCGCTTCGGCTTTGGCGCGCAGCGCATCGAGGAAGTGGAGCGGGCGGTGCAGGAGCTCTCCGCCGAGTACGGCGAGCTGCGCGAGGTGGATGAGGTGGTCGCAGACGAGCGCGTGCGGCGCTGCGTGAGCCGGATCATGGGGCACGAGGTGGGCTATCTCTACGAGGACACCTATCCGACGCGCGCCGCAGATCTCGACGAGAGCGTTTTCGCGGCGACGCGCATCGGCGAGTCGCTGTTCTGCTGAGAGGGGGCGATGGCGATGTACATCGATGCGGATATCATCATCAAGACGGCGAGCCTTTTGGGGGCGATCGGGGCGCTGATCGCCGCCATCGTCTCCGTCTACAAGGTCGTGGAGATCAACCGGCGGCAGAGCGAATTCATCAATGCGATCCAGAAGGAGCAGCAGATCATCTGCTACGGCCTGCGCGGCGCGCTGCAGGGGCTTGTCGAGCAGGGCTGCAACGGCCCGTGCCGGGACGCGCTGGACCGGCTTGACAAGCATCTCAACAAAAATGCGCATCCGCATATCGGAGGGGAGTGATCACGATGGATGATTTCATTGAAATGGTGGTCGCCATCATCGGCGGTGCCGCCTTACTGGTGGGCACGTCGGTAGCATTGGCGGTGGCCATCAAGGTCATCCGCGCGCTCTGGATGTGGTGCTTGGCATGAGGACGCTGCTGGCAGCTCTGGGAGGCGCTGTGGCGGGCTTTGGCGCGGGGCGGGTACTTTCCCGCCGGACGCGCCCGGGGCTCACCAGGGCGCAGGCGGCGAGCGTTACGCGGCAGATCTTCGTGGTCACGCTCTGGGCGTGCATCGCGTGGATCTCGACAAGCTACCTGATGGCGGTCTACGCGATGGCTGTGCTCGGGCAGGTCTACACGCTCACCGAACTCAGCCGCCCGGCGCTGGAGGCGCTGGTAATCACGATGGGCAGCAAGGTGATCTCCAACATTTTCGAGCACAACAATAACAAATTTTTTGGGACGAGCGTCCGAGGGGACGCGGAAAGGACGGAGGGACAAGATGAAACTGAAATTTGACGACAAGGTCTACGACGCGCTCAAGTGGCTGTGCCTGATCGCGCTGCCGGCGCTCTCGGTGCTGTACAGCGCGCTCGCGGGCGTGTGGGGCTGGCCGTTCGCGCAGGAGGTATCGACGACGATCAACGCTGTGGTCGCGTTCGTCGGCGCGCTGATCGGCATTTCGACGGCAAACTACAAGCGGGAGCTGGGCGGTGACGGCGATGGCAAGGGCAAGTGACATCCTCGCGGTCGCGGCACGAGAGATCGGCACGGTGGAGCAGCCGGGCAACCGACAGAAATACGGCAAAGCCTACGGCGTGGACGGCGTCTACTGGTGCATGCAGTTCGTCTGGTGGGTTTTCCAGCAGGTGGACAAGCAGCTCTTCGTGGCGGGCGGGCGCACCGCCTCCTGCGGCGAGCTGATGCGCTGGGCGCAGCGCAACGGCCAGTGGGTGACGCACGATTTCCGCCCCGGCGACGTGCTGATCTACAATTTCCCGGGGACGGACGTCCAGACGGATCACACGGGCATCTGCGAGAGCGTGAGCGGCGACACGGTGACGGCCATCGAGGGCAACACCTCGAGCGGCGCTAAGGGCAGCCAGAACAACGGGGACGGCGTATATCGCAAGACGCGCAAGCGCAGCCTTGTGCTGGGTGCGTACCGCCCGAAATACGACGCCGAGCCCGCGCGGGAGCGCGACAACGTGCCCGCGGCGTGGGCGCGGGAGAGCGTGGAGTGGGCGATCGCGGCGGGGCTGATCAAGGGCGACGCCGCGGGAGATCTCAAGCTGCGCGACAGCATCACGCGCGAGCAGGCGGTCGTGCTGCTGCACCGGCTGTGGACGCTGCTGCGGTGACGCGAGGGGAGTGATAAGATAGCCGTGCCCGAATCGGGCACGGCTATTAAGGTCTAAGGGGGATGGAAAAAAGCACCGACAATCAGTCGGTGCTCTCTTTTTTGACTTCGCTTTGCTTTGATTTCGTCCCGCTCCGACGCTTGGCGTCCGCGCGATTCTGAACCTCTTTTCGGTGGGCTGCGGCGCACTCGGGGGAACAGGTGACGGTGGGGGTACCGGGGACTATCTCCCGGCCGCAGACAACACAGACCTTTACGCCGCTGCGGGATTTTTCGCGGCGTTTTATGTAGTAATCGTGTTCGGCATTCCAGCTTTTTGACTGCGCGCGGTCGATTTCGCGGACGGCATCCGGGGCGCATTTTGGACAATACTTTTGCAATCCAGATTGGATGACATACTCTCCACCGCAGATCACGCAGTTATCGATATCTCCCAGATGCCGGGAAAAACCGGTGGCCCGGTACTTTTGTTTCCTGACCTTCTCCCGCTCTGCCCGGCAGGTTGGGCAGTAGCTGGCTCGGGGACCTCCGAGGAAGTTGATCCCGCAGGTGTGGCAAGTTCGCGTGCGCAGGGTGGTCGACCGGGATGCGGCAAGGCAGTCCTCGCACTTCGCCTG
>ERZ1034897.409-NODE-409-length-21968-cov-21.483183_pt1 | contig 21968 bp, 16 predicted proteins | sample MGYA00520629_ERZ1034897 | MGnify/ENA primary metagenome ERZ1034897 (study PRJEB33766, sample SAMN09781789) | gut metagenome | biome: gut microbiome | host: Homo sapiens | place: Madagascar | study: EMG produced TPA metagenomics assembly of the PRJNA485056 data...
CTTGAATTTTCAATTCATTTTCATTAAAGCTGAGACCACTAACTTAATGACATTGGTCTACAGGTTGAGAATGCTCATCTAAAAGAACATGCACAATGTACATTGCTCTTTTTCCTTGATTAAACATTTCTAAAAGTATCTGATCTTGTTCCATTTTATTCACCTTTAGTTTCTTAAAAAAACTATCTAACGCGATTTCGAGAATTTTTTGATTCAACCAGTTGAATACGATCTGAACAGTCTTTCAAACATTGTATTAACACCGGATTGAATTCACCACATTCTCCATTGATGATCATTTCTATTGCCTTTTCATGAGAATACGCTTTTTTATATACTCTCTCTGACACCAAAGCATCATACACATCCGCAATCGATACAACCTGTGCAGAAATTGGAATATAGTTTCCTTTTAATCCATCTGGATATCCTCTACCATCCCACTTTTCATGATGCCATCTGCAGATTTCATATGCAAACTGAATGAGAGTATCATCCTCTTCCATCTGCACCTGACGAATCATGATTGCACCAATGGTTGTATGTGTCTTCATGATTTCATACTCTTCCTCTGTCAGCTTTCCAGGTTTATTCAAAATCTTTTCATCAATTCCAACTTTACCAATATCATGTAATGCACTCGCTAAAGAAATCTGTTTTTTATCTTCTTTAGAAAGTTTATACATGTCAGTTAATTCTGTTAAACGATTCAAAATAATTTCTGTTATTTGTTCTACATGGATCACATGCGGTCCACTTTCACCATTACGATTTTCAACAACGTGAGAAGTAATTGATGTAACGACTCTAGAATTCTTTTCTCTTTCTTCTACCTGTTCACGGATTTCTCTTTGTAGATTTCTTTGTCTTTGATACAAACGAACGATATTATACACACGTTTTCCAACAACATCTGCAGAGAAAGGACGACGAACATAATCAGAAATACCTAACTCATAGCAGCGACGGATTGCACTGTCTTCATCCATACTGGAAATCATAATGACTGGTAAATCCTGAATCAAATCATTCGCATTCATAAATTCCAGAACACCAAATCCATCCATTCTAGGCATTACAATATCCAGTAAAACAATAGAAAGTTCTTTGAAATGATCTTGAATGATTTGCGTTGCTTCTACACCATCACATGCTTCTATTACATTGTAATCGTCCAGTAAGATTTGCGAAAGAAGGAAACGATTCATGTCAGAATCATCAACAACAAGAACAAGAGGTTTATTGTCATCTCTTTCATTCAAGGAACTAGTTATCTGTTTATTTTCATTCCATTCAGAAGTAACACGATTCTTAGAAGATTTGGCAATATACATCAATCGATCAGCTTTGGCAACGGATACCTCTCTTGCCTCTGTCATCGAAACCACCGCACCGATAGAAATTGATAATTGCAGCTTATTATAGCCTTTCACACGCGCCATACGAACTTGAGAGCGAATTCTTTCCAGTTTTCTTTCAAAACTTTCCTCTTGAATTCCATCCAGAATCAATAAGATTTCATCCCCGCCAATACGAATGATTTTATCATTACTACGAATATTATTTCGAATAATTTGCGTTACTGTCTGTAAAGCAACATCTCCAGCTTTATGACCGTAGATATCATTACATAACTTGAAGTCATCAATATCAATCACCGCAATCCCTGCAGGTGTATTCACATTTTTTTCTACTTTTTCATAATATGCACGATTATATACACCTGTTAAAGGATCTGTATACATGCTTGCATATGTCGCTGAGTATTTTTCAACAAGCTCTTTATATCCAATGGAATCCACTAATACTTTTTCATTAATCTTAACTGCAGTCTCAATCGAACATTCTACCCCTTCTACAATGATATATCGAGCAAAAAATTGATAGCACTGTCCATTAATAAACTCAATCTTTGTAGAATCACTTTTATTTTCCATGACGATCTTAGAAATACATTTTTCACATGGACTATCTTTTTTTAATGCACGATAACAATAGCTTTGCTTAAAATCAGCCGTTAAAGGATGTTTCCCTTCAATTTCATCTTTGGATAAGATACGTACAAATTCCGATACTTGACGCAAAGTTTTCACTAAAGCGGTCGCTTCCTCTTTTGTATAATTCTTTTTTAAATCTGGCATACTGCACCTCACATTAAACTATACATTGTAAACATTGGTAAATAGATTGCCACAACAATAAATCCCGCAAACAACGCAAGTAATACAAGCATTGTTGGTTCTAATTTATCTAACGCAGATTTCATCGCAAAATCTGTTTCATTTGTATAATAATCACCAATTGTTTTCAGTGTTGCGACAAGTTCTCCACTCTTTTCACCTACACCACTCATTTCTCTTAAAACCTGTGGTAAATATTTACTTTTATTCATTGCATCACTTAAAGATACACCTGTTTCAACTTTTTCTGCCATTGCATACACTTCACGCGCAATCGCATCATTTCTTAAACATTTTGATGTTACACGCAACGCTTCAGAAACACTTAATCCAGCATCCAGTAACGTTGCCATTGTATTCGAAAATTCCTGTGAAGAAGAAAGCATATTAATTTTGCCAATGACAGGCAGTTTCAAAAGGCATTCACCCTTTCGAATCTTTCCTTCTTCACCACTTGTCATCACTTTGATACCAACAATCAATGCACAGATCATCCCCACAAGTATTATCCAGTACTTGCCAAACCAGTTACTGATTCCTATCAGCGACTTTGTAATAACAGGAAGATCACCACCAAGATCTGAAAAGACACTTGTCAATGTTGGAACGACCATCACCATCACAACAATTACCACAATCACCGCAATCGCGAGAACAAACATTGGATAACTTGTTACTGATTTCAGTTTTTGTGTATTTTTAAATTGCTTATCAAAATATAAATGCATATTTTCAAAAGATGTTGGTAAAGATCCAGAAATCTCACCTGCACGAATTGTTTCTAGAAATACTTCTGGAAGCCCATTGTAATTCTTTCGAAATGCAGCTTCTACACTGCTTCCGTGATTCACATCTTCATATGCCTTTTCAAGCATTTTCTTTAATTTTTTATCTTGTGTCTGGGAAGCAATCATATGTAATGCCTGATTGATTGGTGTTCCCGCAGATAAGATAATCGAAAATTGAGAACACATCACAGACAATGCCTTCACATCAACTTTTTTACCAATTTCAATATTTAAAATATCGTAAATGCCACCAGTCTTCACTTCACTGATATCAATTACAATTGGGCATTTTTCTCTGATTTTTTCAACGGCATGCATTTCATCAATGGCTTCAACAACACCATTGACTTTTGCACCATCCTTACTCAACGCCTTATATCTATAGCTGATCATAATTTACACCTATTGCACGGTTACAACTTTATCTACAACTTCCTGTAGTGTTGTAACACCTTCTACGACTAAATTTCTGCCATTTTCAATCATTGGTGTAAAATTACCTTCTTCTTTTACAATCTTACGTAATTCTGTTCCATTTTTCCCTTCTGAGATTTCATCACGAATACGTGAAGTAACCTGCAGGATTTCAAAAACACCAATTCTTCCACGATATCCAGAATCAAAGCACATGGAACATCCCTTGCCTTCATAGAAATGTCTTCCCATAGGATTGATTTTGGCTAGATCCAGTAAATCTTTGTCTGGCTGAATTTCTCTTCTACAGTTTGGACAGATCTTTCGAACAAGTCTTTGAGATACAACACCTCTTAAAGATCCACCAATGAGATATGGTTCAACACCCAGATCTTTTAAACGGTCAATTGCACTTACTGCGTCTTCTGTATGAACAGTCGTTAAAACAAGGTGTCCTGTCATCGCAGCACGCATCGCAATCGTTGCCGTTTCCCCATCTCGGATTTCACCAACACAGATAATATCTGGATCCTGGCGCAAACAAGAACGTAATGCACTCGCAAATGTCAAACCAACTTTTTCGTTGATTGCTACCTGCGTAACACCTTCAATCTGGAATTCCACAGGATCTTCTAAAGAAATCATATTCACACTGTCACTCTTTAATTCTTCAATCATTGTATACAGCGTACTTGTTTTACCAGAACCTGTTGGTCCAACGATCATAATCATGCCAGAGCTATTCTTTAAAATACGAGAAAATCTTTCATTGTCTCTTTCTGTAATGCCAATGCCTTTGCGATTCAAACTGCTTTTTTCACGTGTAAGAATACGTACAACGATCTTTTCCCCATAAATTGTAGGAAGACAGTTCAAACGTAAATCGATTTCTTTTCCTTGTCGCACATATTGTGCTCTACCATCCTGTGGTACACGATGCTCTGTAATATTCATTTCTGACATGACTTTCAAACGAGAAATGACTGATTCCTGTAAAGATTTTGGAATCGTCAGAATACGATTGAGTCTTCCATCAACACGAATACGCACAAGCACATCATTTTCTCTTGGTTCAATATGAATATCTGATGCCTTTTCAGCAATTCCTCTTTCTAAAATAGAGTTTACGAGTTTTACAGTTGGTGCAGACGAACTTTGATCTTGTTCTTTCTTTTGTACAAGATCTTCTATGGTCATTTCCGTTCCTTTTTCAGCTTCCATCTGTGCAATCGCTATGGATGCACCTTCATTTTCATACAATACAGAAATAGCACGGTCAATTGCTTCAGAATATGCAATATATGGACGAACTTTACACTTCGTAGTCTGTTTTACTGTTTCTAATGCTCTAAAATTCAGAGGATCTTCCATCGCTAAAAGAATCACATTCTTTTCTTTTCGAAACGCAACAACACGATATTGTTGTGCAATGGCTTTTGAAACAACACCAGCCATGTATGGATCAATCTTTGTTTTATTTAAATCAATGAAATCAATACCTAACTGTATTCTCAATACTTCAATCAATTGTGTTTCATTAATAAAATGATTTTCTAATAAAATTGTACCTAATCTTTTGCCTGAATCTTTTTGAAGTGCAATTGCTTCTTCAATCTGTTTTTCACTCAATATACCCGCACCAACGAGCATTTCACCTAATCTTTTATTTTTCATATATTAACCCCTGCTCATTGTGCTTCTGTTAATCCGTTTATATTGACTGCACCATCAGTTGTTTCAAAGAATGTCACTGTCATACTGATGGAAACACTTTCTGATGTATTTACGCTCATTGTATCACTGCCAGAAATGGATAACGATGAAATAATACATTTATATTGTAGATTTACAATTTGATCAATGACACTTTCTGCAATGACATAACTTGGAACAGTACATGTAATATCTGCATTTCTTCTAACGATTGTATCTGTTAAATATGGTTCTGCCCACTGAATGGAAACATTTGAAGCAGTTGGCTGAAGTATATTTGCTAATGCATCAATTTCATTTGCCAGATTGTTATATACCGCAACTTCTCCTTGATTTGCATCACTATGTTCTTCAATATAGCTTTTCATGCTTCTCATTTTTGCTTCTTTCACATCTAGAAGATCCATTTCAGATTGAATATTTGTTGTATCGTATTGATGGAATGCTTTCTGATAGTTCTTTTCAATTGCTTCATAATAGAAAATACCTAATGCAAGAATTGCGGCAATACATACCAGAACCGTTTCACGAAGAGAGAATTTATGTTTTAACATTATTCATTACCTCCTTCATTCTGACATGTAATTTCAATTGTCGCAGACACCTTAGAAGAATCTTCACTGTCACTCACTGTACTAGAAACCGTTACATAGCTTGTTCTTTCATCTTTCTGTAAAATATCAACAACTCTAGAAATTGTATTGAGATCTGTTAAAGATGTATATACACTCATTTTGTTATCATTGATAGAAATATTCGCTACGGATACTTGTGGAAGAATATCTTCATCCACCATCTTTAATAAGTCTGTACGATTCAAACAGTTTCTTTCTCCTTCAGATAAGAAAGCTCCAACAAGTGCATCATATTGTTCTTCAATCGCATCATAGTTTTTTAATTCTTCTTTGAGTGCATCAAGTTGCTTACTGTTTGTCTGATACTGACTCATCAATGCATTTGTTTCACTGATACGATCAATCACACCAATCTTTGTAAATAAGACAAGGAACACAAGAAATACACCAAACGCAATCAACGCTGTACGATTATTTTTTGATTCATTATTTTCAACAAAGTTCATTGTTTTCTTTGAAGGATAGGTATTCTTTTTTAAAGACACATCTTTTGATAATAGTTCTTTCACACTCATATCATTACTCCTGACTAGCACCATATCCACAAAGTGCATTCATCACATCTGCATCTGTACTCACTGCCTCTACACGTAAAGAAATCATATTCTTCAATGTTTCAATAAATGGCAATACATTACTTCCTCCACCATAGTAATACAGTGTTTCTAACGTATTTTCCTGATTTTCATATGTATAGTAATTGACAGCACGCATAATTTCTGTCGATAAATAATCATAGAAATCTTTCATCTTTTCACAATGAAGTACGTCATTCTTATTTGTTTTTAAATATTCTAATGCAATATGTTCATCGCAATACAATTCTTCAGATGCAATTCTCACCATAGCATCTACACCATATTCAAGCACTCTACCCGTTTCATAGACACCATCTTTAAACATATCAATTCTTGTATGTGTATATCCTAGATCAACCAAAGCAATATCACCTTTACGTTCTATCAGCATTTTAGTTAATGCCAATTGTCTTGGTAAAGCTGATACAAGTTTCATTCCTGCATTATGAAACATTTCCTGATACCGTTCAATTTGCTGTCGTTTGATACAGCCAATAAACATATCCATTTCATGATCATTTCTTGAAATCAAAGAGTAGTCATAAATATATTGATCTGCATCTTTTCCAACAATTTTAGAGAATTCATATGGAAGATTTACTTTCAATTGCTTTTCACTCATTAATGGTAATGTTGTTCTAGAAAAATATAGATCTTCATCTGGAAGAATCAGAGATACTTTTTTATTACGGATGCCATGTTCTTTCAATGCTGTCTTGAAAATTTCACTCATTCCATCAAAAGCAATAAAATGATCATTTTCAAATACATTCTCTGGCGTATCAATCAAAACACACTGATCATTTGTAACAAGTTTGATTGCTCCTGTTCCAATATCAATTCCTAACAATGATTTCTTCATATTTTATTCCTCACATTCCAATTAAATGCATATACCAGTTGATAAATCCATTCCCATACAACAAGAATATATATGTTGCGATAGAGATGGATGGTCCAAAAGGAATCTTATTCTTTTTCATTCCCACAACAAATATCAGGCCAATCAAACAAGCTAATATTAAATTGAACAAGCTTCCAAGCATTCCTAAATACAGTCCAACAACGAAGAATAATTTAATATCTCCGCCACCCATTGCTTCTTTTTTTAATATTTTTTCTGTAATGAGTGATATTACCAGGACACTTGCCGCAATGACAAATCCACTCACTAGACCTTGTAAAGAGAAGCTGAACAATATCCACCAGACAATTCCAAAAAGAATAAATCCATCTGGAATCTCATAAGATTTTAAATCTGATAATGACAATCCATACAACACTGTCACAAATCCTAAATCACGAAGCAGTGTTAGATCTAACGTTCCGTGTACCGCTACCATGATGACAAACAGTATTCCAAGCAATGCTTCACTGCATACATATGTCTTTGACAGCCTTGTACCGCAATATCTGCATTTTCCCTTCAATAATAGATAAGAAAATACAGGAAAAAGATCCAAAACACCTAATGTATGTCCACATGCATCACACTTGCTTCTGCCAGTCCACCATTTTTCATATGCAATGATACGATCACTGACACAATTCAAGAAACTCCCAAATACACTGCCTAAGATAAACGCTACCACAATACAATAGACAGCTAGAAATGTATCTTCATATATACTCATTGCTTTCCTCCTGTCCACTGTACACTGATTGTTCCATCTTTAACAATCACTTCCAATACCATTTCTCCTGCATTTCCAGAATACTCTTTTCCATGCACTTCTGGATTTTTACAACTGTTATACCCTTTTGTTTTATGCGCAACAATTGAATTAGATACGCTGTCAAAATAACCGATATAGCCATTGGAATGATGATGTACGCACTCTTCATTTGCATTTGAACAATCATCAACTGGACAATGAATTCCATTCAGACTATTCACTTTCGCTACACTTTCACATGTATTTACATAGTTTGCATCATTTCCTCGACGTACATGAATATTCATCCAGTCATATCCTTTAATACAAAGAAATGCAATTTCACATACAATCAAGACCAAAGCAAGCAATTCAATCAATGTCATTCTTCTCTTCATGCATTCCCTCCATTGATTGTTACTGGATTTAACGCCCTGACCACAAAGTTTTCACTAATCAAAGATCCAATTTTATCTGTACCTATATCCATTGTTACGTGGAAACATTTTTGACTTTGATCATATGTCAATGAAGTAATCTTGACACCTAATTCCTTTGCATACGAACCTTTTGGCAAAACACGATTGTATGAAGTTCCATCCGTGAATGACAACTGTCCATATTTTCCATCACTGACCGCTTCATCTTTATCATTTTTCAAAATAGAAATCGCAGTTAAATCATTAGACAAAGCATATGTTGTAGAATAAATCTTTTTCACTTGCCCATTTTCTTCTTCTATTCTATTTGTATACTTTAATTCATTTGTCAGAATTGTTTCAATTGTTAAGTTTAACTGCTGTGCCTCTGAAATACGAATGGAGCGATTATATTGCTTGCTTCCCATAAGTACACCAGTCACCAGCATTGTACTGACAAGCGACACTAAAAGAAACGTACATAACATCTCTGTTAATGTAAAGCCATAAGACGTATTCTTTTGTGATCTTGTAAGTACGTTTTTATTCATAATAGTAATATCCTGTATCTTCTTCTATATATACATATACATTTACATTTGCATCATTTACATTTGCATCATTTACATCTGTCTTTGTACCATTTCTTTCTATAAACACTTTTACTGTTGCAGATTTTGTTCCTTGATGCTGGAATGGTTTTGTATGATTGATTGCTTTATTGTTGATACGCGAACTCGCCATAATTGCAGAATTCATTCCAACAAATACAATTGCAATGATCAATGTTGAAACCAGTGCTTCTGTAATTGTTTCACCTTTTTTGTTCATACACATTACTCCTTTCCACTTGCCTCAAAGAATGTCCATGAAACAGAGGACGTATTTTTATTAACGTTATATTTCAGGTATTGCTTACTGTCATTGATGCGTAATATAAATACTACAATTGCACGCTGCTCATTGTCTTGTGAAACAACCTTATACGATACAGAAACAGAATCATACAATGTGTTATTAGATGTATCTTCTGTTTTCAGAGAAAATGTTCCAATTTCATTTCCACGATTTCCAGTCAAGAAAGCATTTGTCAATGCATTTACTTCTTCTATAAAAGCACCACCATACTGATTTGTATTTGTTACAGAATATGTATCATTCGTATTTTGAGAAAAAGATACTTCAGAAGCACCTGTATCTGAATTTAGCTGTTTCTCAATATATAGTGTTGCAGAATCTAAAGAAAGTAATTCCTGTCGTGTATTTTTTATCGCATGACTTCTTTTGACTGCACTTAAGCTTGCGGAAATGATTGTAATAGAAACCATTGCCGCAACTGCCATTAACAACAATGCAAAAAGGATAGAGACACCATGGGAATCCTGTAATTTATTTTTGATTTTTTTCATCGTATCTCCTCCTTTCTTTTATTGTTGCATTTCTTCATTTGAAGCATCATTCATGTCTTCAGTATCTGATTGTTGTGAATCTGTTGGTTCACTGCTTTGTGTTTCTTCTGTTTCCTGTGAATCAGCTGATGCATCCATTTGTGTTTGATTTTCTATTGGAATTGTAGTCTCATTCGATGGAACGATGAGTGGAACACTAAGTACATAGTAGTTTGTACCATTCCTGATTCTGATTCTTAAAGTTGCATTTTCTAAAGATGTCGTAACTTTTGATGTATCAACTGTAATAGAAACATACTTGTAATATTCATCATTTGTTGCATCATTTCTTGTAACGTTTGCATTCAATACTTCATTACCATCTGCATCCACAACATTCATATCAACGATATTGTTCAATACATCATTTGTTTCAACCATACTGACTGGTTCATACAAGAAATACATCGATTCATTCTTTGGATGTAACTCTTGAGAATAGAATGTATTTTCACCAAGAATATCTTTTGATGCAGTTAGATCTATCGTTGCTTCATTGTAGACTTCACCATTGGACAATCCCACAAAGTCAGCTTTTGTAATCGTAATTCTCTTTGTAGACGTATATGCAATACCTTGATATTGTGTTGTCGCACTGATTAGTACAGTTGCTTCTGTTCCATGAGACGTAATCGTAAACTGTTTCTTTCCATCATTTGTATCAGAAATATCACTGACTGTAATATCTCCACTGATATCATCAATTTCTTTTGATACTTCAATATTCCAGGAAGAAGCAGGAATTGTAATGTTATTCTCCAATGACTTTGCATACATCTGAATACTTTGCGTATCATTTGTTTTCATAGACAATACATCTATATCCTTTGTATCAATGGAGAATTCATCTGTAATACTCAATGTAAAATATGCTTCTTTTGTTCTATTTTGATCCGGCCAGCTGGCAGTAATTTTTACTGCACCTGCTTTCTTTGCACGAATCGTTACAAGATAATTGCCATCAGCATCTTTAGTAATATCTGCAGACTGCACAGGTTCAATATATTCTGTATCACCTGTGATCTGTAGCGTTCCGTTCTGGAATGCTTCCTCAATGGAAGTATCCTGATTCTTCAAGATTTTGAACTGTTTTACAGAAACACCTTGCGGATCAAGATTACTAAACAAATTCATTACTGTAGAACCATTTTCCCAATATGCTCCATCAAATGGCCATGCACCATAATGTACATTCACAGGGCCATTTACATCATTCTGTGTAATAACAGTTGGGAATGGATAGTTCATGCCAGATAAGGCAGTATCCCCAGCATTGAAGCTATATTTACCATCAATCTTCTGTTGATTCTGATCAATCATCGTTACTCTATTTTGAGATAAACCATTCTGTTGATTTCTGGATAATTCTTTATAGGAAATTGCATGCAGATCCAGTTTACTTCCTGTACCATTCGAAGAAACATCTTTATTGTTTATCAGTTTATTCATCCATTTTGTATCACCATTTATCATTGCCTGTTGATAGCCAGCATCTTTGATTAAATCAGATGGACGTGAGCTATTGAAATAATAGTTTGGTAATTGAGATACATCAAAATTCGCTTTGCTTTCCAGATAATAACAATTTTCAATATATATTTTTTGATTGGTTTTTTCTCCTTCACTATAACGATCTGCAAAACTTGTAATCATTGAAATACTACGAATTGTTCCTCGTATTGCTGGGAAATCCATATATGTATAAGAATTCTTTACCGTTGGACTACCTTCTTTTAAACCACTCTGGTTTGTAAAGTTTTGATAGTTCATCGCAAATCCGCTGCCGGAAATACCCGCAATATAAATATTTGTACTAGAATTCGCATTCACCTTACTTTTTTTATCATTATATTGATTAACATATTTACTATAGAGTTTATTATCACCAGTATAGGATTCATTCAGTAGATCTTCACTATTTACAAGGATTGATCCACCAGTATAACAATTTTCAATCGTATATTGTGTTGCACCGGTTAAACCACCAACACGGATAAAATTACCCCATCGAGCTTTTGTAAAATATCCATTTTCATTTACATGTGTACATTGAATGATAATATCCGTTACTGCAGAACATTTTTCTAGTGAAGTATTCGCTACACCAATCAAACCACCAATATTTGCTTCTCCAAGTGTCTGCTGGTTATGACTGTCATCCACAATGCGATATCCAGCAATTGCACAGTTCGTAATTACATTGGATCCTGCAGAAGCATTGTAATCATACGCAATACCAATCAAGCCACCAATTGCATACGCACCCGGTGTATCTTTATTTGTCGTAGTACGTTGAATTATTGCATTGTTCTGACTGTACATAATCACATTAGAAATATTCGCACCTGCGGTCGTACCAAATAAGCCAACTGTAAAACTACTGGAAGTAATATTTAATTCCTGAATCTTATAGCTTTGTCCATCATAGCTTCCGCCAAACCATGCATATAACACTGCATTATATCCATCTGTAGATGAAGTACCTTGTCCTGCAATTGGCGTAAAGTTTTGTATAGAACTTGCATTTAAATCATGTGACTGCACAAATTTTAGATTTGCATTGTCTGCGTGTCCTGCACTCTCCTTTAATTGCGTACCTGTTCCATTAACTGATGTATACATCAGATAATTAAATTTCTTATATACATAATCTTCTTTCTCAACTGTTTGATCATAGCAGCTTCCCCACCAAGGACAGTATTTTTCTGTCGTTTTGTATTTATATTTCTCTGTATTCACATTTTTGTTTGTAGATAGAGTACTAGAATTCCAGTTCATATACTGCAGCTGTTGAACACTGCGAATCTGGTAGTTTTGATCAATACCAGGTGTTGTATTTACATACTTTGCATCTACATCTTTTATTGCATAGTTCTTGTCATTCACAAATGACATTGCATCCGCAAAGAATGGACTGATATTGAATGTGAATGGATTACCGTTCACATCCAATGTAAATTTTCCATTGATATTATCTCCATCAATTCTAAAGTTTGCATCGTCTGTTTTAAATGGAACAAACGTAAATCCAGGCATTTGTGTTTCCAGTTGCGATTTTGCATTCACATCAACAATATCCTGATTCAATTGAATATTTTCTGTACTTAAAGATACAGTTCCCTCATAGCCATTCGATACAAAATATCCATATCCATAGTCTGTAACCACACCACCATCATCGTGGGCATCACAAAGTGTACTCTTCTGGAATAATTGACTGTTATTAATATCCAAACCAAGATAAGAAATCTTATACCCTTCGTTATTTCCACCTTCTTCATGTTCCCAATAGAAAACACCATATATACCTAGTTCCGGTTTCACCAGCCATTCACCATAATGTACTAGATTTCCTTCAATGTTTCTAATCACTGCTCTAAATGGATAATTTTTTTCCTGCTCATTTATTGAATTACCACAATAATTAGAAACGGTTGCCTGACTTCCAGTAGATAACTGTGCAAGTCTTTCATACGTTACTGGAATCGCAGTACTTTCGTTAATGTTGATAGTTGAATTCTGTAAAGAAGTCCCTCTTCCATAAGAATACAAATCATCTACAAATCGATAGGTACCCTGGGATAGATAATACGACTGCTTTGTTGTACCATTTCCTTCTTTCGAACCAAATGCATACGCTCTATTTCCACTGCCTTCTGCAGTCATTGCACTTGCACAATAAGACTGTGTAATAGATCCAGCATTATATGCCGCAAATCCAGCAATCACAGTTTTTCCATTGGATGCATTGGAAGCAATATGTGTTAAAGCATAACAATTGAAAATATCACCCTTTGTATCATTGTAACCAACAAGTCCACCAGCATATGTTTTTGCATTATCCATTCTTAGATTCATCATCGGATGATCAGAGCTGCAATTCTTGATTGTTCCTTCGTTGAAACCAACAAGTCCACCAACATACAATGAACTATTTGCATAGCCATAGATTGTTCCACCCGATGTATTTGTTTTTGATAGATAATATCCTGCAACAGCACAATTCGTAATCGTTCCTTGATTCTTTCCTGCCAATACGCCACCATAAAAGACTTGGTTCGCACCAACTGGATTTTTTCTTTGAATTGTATAGTTCGTTCCATTGCTTGTATACTGTGTCGCTAAAACCACATTTGAAACAGAGCCAGATTTACCAATCTGTCCAAACATACCAAGATAGCTTCCATTTTCAGTATAGAAATTCACATCATTAATTGCGTAACAAGAACCATCATATTTTGCTTCAAAGCTGGAAGATGATCCAATTGGATTCTGTTTTGTAACAATTCCATAAGATGTATAGTTTTCCCATTGATAAGAAGAATATACAAGATCTCTATCCTGTTTAAATGTGATTGTTTTCAATGTATTGTATCCATTATCGAAATATTTCGCTAAAGAATACAATTGACGAGGAGAACGAATCGTTACTGTAGAAGGCATTGTATTCACATCAGAAATAGCTTTCGCAAAATGAGGATTAAAATAATATGTTTTTGTTTCCCCTGATGCTTTCGCACTCATTAGTGGTGTTAATTGAATTTCTTCATAGAAATGCTCAATCGCATGTTCAGGATTCATTACTTCTTTTGGAAGTGTATAGATATTATATTGTTTTCCGTCGATTTCTTTTGTAAAGTTTGCAGAAGCAGTTTCGATTGTATAGTTACTTCCATCCACGCTAACTCTCACAGAAGAAGGAATACCAACTTCTCCTTGTTGATACATGATTGCATATCCATCACCAACAATTGTTGAATCTTTACTCAATGTACTCTTTAAGTTACCACCATCAATACCATAAGAACCATCAGAATACTGTTCATAATATACAAGAGATCCAGAAATAAAATCTGCACTCCAGTCACCATAATGAGGAAGATCTTTCAATCTAGCATATTCATATGTTGTTAAAGATTGTCCCATCAAATTGTATGGATCTAATTTCTGTTTTGGATTTATCGCAAATAAATTTGACGGTGTTGTATTCTTTTCTAATTGACTTCCAATACCAGAAATATCATCTGTATTTACATTACCTCTTAAATAGTAAATGTCTGAGCCAGAAGCAAGCTGTAGAGTTGCATAGTATTTTCCCTGTAAATTCGTTTTGCCTGTATCGATTCCTGCAGTATCTGCACGATTAAATGGTGCGATGATTGTATAAGCACCTGTTACAGCTGCCTGTCCATTGACAAGTCCAGCACCGATTGAATCATCCAATAAGTCTAATCCAATAAAACCTGCAGAATATGCATTTGTAATTGTTAAATTTGTAGCAATTGTATTCTTGCCAACTAATCCACCAACATTTTTTCCATACAGATAACTATCTGCATACGCAATATTGATCGTAGCAGAGCCGATATTTTCACCAATCAGTCCACCAGTTGTAGAACCATCACTGCCAAGTACAGAAGAAGCAAAGCTCTTTTCTATGTTTAATCTACCTTCATTTCTTCCAACAAGACCACCAACAGTACTTCCCTGGATCCATCTCACAGCATCCAGATAATTCTCACGAAGAATTGTGGAAGGAATATCATTGTTTTCAGAATCCAGATATACTGCACAATCTGTTAATGTAACTGTTCCACCAGTAATTGTTCCAATAATTCCACCACTGTTTCCACTGCCATATACTCTTTCACCAACCATCTGTAATCCTGTAACAGTTAAATTGCTGCTGACAGTAGAAAATAAACCTGATTGATTTGTTGCTAGATTATACACATGGTAATACGCATTCGTATCTTTATTTTTTTCAACAATCAAAGAAGATAATTGACTGTTATTGATTGATTCAAAGTTTGGAACTGTAATATTTTTCACTGCACCTGTCTGCAGGATTTTTTGAACAGTAAATCGATTATTGTAATAGCTATCTTTGTAGGCATCATAAAATGCACTACCTTCTGCGAAAGAAATATCTTTCATGATTTTCGCTGTTGTAATTTTTTTCGCTATTTCTTTGTTTACACCAGAAGATTCATCAAGATTCTGTAAATGTCTCGCACAAAGAATCTTCGCAGTATCTGAAGTTGTGAAAAGTGTATTTTCTTCATATCCGAAAATACTATTTCCAATTGTAGATTTTTCATCACTTTTAATTTTCTTATCAGAGCATTCAACTTTCGCAGTCAATTGCAAATCACTGCCCGCAACAAGTTTTGAACTATGATTACTCTTGGAGCCAAACAAGGAATCAAATCTTGTTTCCTGTTTGGATAGATTATCTAGTGTAATTGTAAATACAACATTTAATCCTTTATTCTCAACTTTCAAAAAGTTTTTTGCATTTCCAATAGATGAAGAAACTCCACTTACAACCTGTGTCCAGTTTCCACTCTTATACTGCATCGCATAGGAATTACCAAATGCATCTTTTAAAGTAAAGCTGAATGTCAGCTTATCTGCAGATAAACCAATTGGTCTTCTCACAGTCACAACTGCAGTATTGATTTCATCATTGGAATTGATTTTAATATCAGACACTGTTAAAGAAGAAGTATTACTTCCACTATTCACATTACTTCCACCATAATATCCAATCTTGCAGTCACCATCATCTCTACGATTTTCTTTACCACGATAATCTTCTAAATACTTTTTCGATACTCTTCCATCACTTTGATATGCACTTACAGTATCATCATCACTGTAATACACCCCATATACACTCGCAGCTGTTAATTCTTCTCTTTGATCTGTAGAATTCTTTTCAACTGCAGTTTTTGGAATATATTCAATAACCCATGTACCACTCTTCAAATCGTCACTAATGACACTGTCATCTAAGATAGCTGAACTGACAGTAGACCCCTTCATTACATAATAAATGGATTGTGTCACTTCATCATTTTCATAGTCTCCAGGGACACCATCAATTCTAGATACACCATTACCAGCGATATCTGGATTATATGCATCTGTATTTCCCTTTGCATATAATTCCGTTAAACGGTTTTGTACCGCGGTGTATATTGTCTCAGCTTTTGCATCCATTTCCTGTTGCTTCAGATTCTTCACCAAAGTGAAAATAGCTGGCATTGCTAAAGCCAGCACGATTAAAAGAATTGCAACAGTCATTAACATCTCTGCTAATGTAAACCCCTTTTTATTTCTTTTGTTACTTATACTCATCTAAACCTGCTTAATGTACATTCATGTAGAAATATACGAAATATATTATACTGAAAAATAACCTTAATTGCATTAGAATATCTGCATATTCATCAGCAGATTCTAAGCATGTATAGTAAGTAATTACTTACATTAATCGTCATTTAAACATGTGTAAATTACTTTATAAAACATGCAATTAAAATAACCTCAAAATAACTAAAAAAGTATTCACATTTTGTATTCACATGTTATAATTCTTCTGTCTTAGACTAGTAGGGAGATATGATAATCATGAAAAAGACAAAAAAAGGTTTTACATTAGCTGAATTACTCGTTGTAGTAGCAATTATTGCCGTTTTAGTTGCAGTTGCTATTCCAATTTTCACATCACAGTTAGAAAAATCTCGTGAAGCAGTTGACGCTGCAAACATCAGAGCTGCATATGCAGAAGTTCTTTCAAATAAGGTTTCTGGTGAAACAGATGAAAAATTAATTTCCAAAACTGTTAAATTAACTCAGGAAAAAGCAGAATGGCAGAATTCATTTGAATTCCCTGAAAATTTAAAATCTACAGAGTCTGCAGCACAACCAACAGGAACAAAAGATCAAGAAGTAACAATCAAAGCAACAGACTCAGGTGCGGAGATTAATATTGCTCTTAAAAAAAAGTAAGAATTAGTCATTAATTAATTATAAAAAGTGAAGCTTCTTAAAGTTAGCTTCACTTTTTATATCCGTTGTTATTAACCCATCATTCAACTCTTAAGTTCTTCATCCTTTTTCATTACAGATTACAATTTTTTCATCTCACACTATATTTTGTCCCTCTGCCATTCCCTCGAATATCCACAAGTCCTTGTTCAATCATACCTTTTAAAACATATAATAATTTAGATTTAGAGAAAGATGTACTTTCAGATAATTCTGAGATGGACATCTCTTTTTTTCTTAATTGCTTGTATATAATATTTTGATCGTCACTCATATCACACCTCTCTTGTAAGAGAGGTAATGATATGCGAATAACATGTTCAGAAATCTCAAATGTAGGTTTCTGTATATTGTCTTTATAACATTCCATGATTCTTCTGATTCCAGTACCAAAACGTTCAATTAAATTTAATCGAAAGAATATCATTCCAATAATTGGATTTCTTAAGATAGAAATACCACCCTGTAAATACTCTTCTTTTGTAATTCCATTTGGCAATGTTCCGGGCGATACAATTTCAATATGGTCTTTTTGCATAAAAACATTAATATTGGAATCCACATCCCAGTCTCTATGCACCAAAGCATTCGCGATAGCTTCTCTAAATGCTTCTTCTGGAACTAATTCAATCATTTTTCTTTCAGCACCATCGATTTTTTCATATTGATAGTATTTCCTGAACATCTCTAAAGATAAGTCAAACTGGCTTAATATAGATTGATTATTGTGTGTTTCTCGATCTAGCATAATATTAATGCTGTCTCCAAAACGAACAATATCAATTCCTGAAAAATGATTTGTATCACTCAATATTGCTGCTGCGTTGTTATATCCATTTGCATCAGAATATAACTCTAAAGTTTTCAATACATCTACATTTAATTGTTGAATAGATAGCACCTGTTTCAACTTATCTTCTAATATATGAAATGTTAAATTCTGTTCATTTGCTTTTAATTCTTCATAAGAAAGATTTTGTCCTTCTAATACAAGTCTTGTTAATTCAAGACGATCCACTTCAATTGTTGAAGAATCATTTCTTTTATAGGCTTTATTTTTATAGAAGTATGGTTTATGCAATCCTTCTTGTACTGTTAATGTAATTACATTTGTTTTCTCATCAATCTGTAATGTGTAGTCTGGTTTAGGATCAATATTCGCATTTATCAGATTTTCAATGTCCAGGCATTTATCTTTTGGGTAATCAATTCCTTTAATAGATCCATCATCATTGATTCCAAAGTAAATGGTACCTGTACCATAGTTTGAATACGCAGATACTGTCTTTAAAAATGTATGTGTTACTTCAGCTTTAAATTCAATTGTTTTTGTTTCTCTCATGTTGATTACCTCCATTGACGATACTATAACACAAATAAGCGCAAATTTGTGTGAAATGATTTTCGCGCAAATTTACGCACAACTATTAACTCCATAAAACTTATTTCATTTTGTTTTCACTTAAACTAATGTTTAGCAATTATTACTTTGCATATAAAAAGCGTGCAACACATAAGTTACACGCAATTTTTATTATTTAATCTTCTGGCAACAACAAGGAACAATCGCCCTTGCGACATGCATATAGTAAGTTATACCCTTTTTTATTTTTATCTGGTGCAATCCATAAACTTCCTGCTTTCAACTCAACCTTTGCTCCAGTCAATTCAAAGGATGTCAGTCCATTTTCGCCTTTACCGTCCCACTCGTTTAATTTTGAAGTATCAACCTTTTCTGTTTCCATGAACTCATGTTGAAGTTGTGCATAATAACTTCTCACATTTGCCATGTCCGTTGCCACCTGCGCTTTATGCAGTTGAGATGTAAAGATAGGAATTGAAATCGCTACAAGTACAGCGATAATTGCCACAATAACTAGTAATTCAGCCAATGTAAAACCTTTATTTTTCTTATCCATATCTTCAACTCCTAACAAAAACTACTACATTATAACTTTATTTACCAATTTTTTCCATTGCCTGGATTTCTTTTTCAAGAGAATCTTTGTAGTAGTTTAACTGTTGTGCTCTAGCATCTTCATAAACTTTGATTTCTTCACTCACATCATCTCCATCTTCCTTTTTGAGTAAGGAAGCAGTAGCTTCTTTTGTATTTGTGAAGTAGAATCCCTTGTCATTTCCCCACCATTTGTTATTATCAACAGCTTTATCAGCATGTGCGTCAATCTTAGCTGCAGCATTTGGTGAGAATAAATAGTAATTATATTCACATAGACCATTTAACTGATATGCAACATCTAATGCATCACTTATCTTGTTATCATTTAAATCATCAATGACTTCATCCATGTATTCAATGTTATTCTGATAGCCAACATGCTTCATAACAACATCGCTAGAGAATACAATACCAATAAAGTTATCCTGAACATACTTAAATAACTCTAATACTTTCTTGTTATAAGCTTTTCCTTCTTCCTGGATTGCTTCTACATCAGTCTTAGAAGTCACAGCCTTTACATATCTCTCATTGATATCTTTACCTTCAGCATTCAATGCATCAACTTCTTTCTGGAATACTGAAAGTGCATTTTCCCAGTCTTCTTTAGAAACACCTGCTTCTTCTGCCAAGTCTTCATTGAAGCTTTCAGAAAGATCATCAATTGTAGCCTGCATATCTAATGTCATTGCTGGAAGCTGATCGATTGCAATCGCAATACTACCAAATACCGCAATGTTTGCCTTCATGACTTTTTCACTATATGTATCTGTATTATCAGATTCTGTATGATAGTGTAACTGTGACCATGTATATTCACCATCTTCACTTGTAGAACCAGAACATGTATCAGTTGTATTCAAGAAGTAAGGCACACCTGCACCTCTATAAGAAATACCATCTTCCATTGTTGTTGTATCAAATGTTTCTGCAGAAATACCCTTTTCATAGTCTTTTACAGCACCATCCAATACACCTTCATCAACTAAGTTCTTTACTAAAGTTGCATATTCAGGAACACTTGTGATCATGAATGTATCACCACCGTCATCAAATGCATCCAATTCAAAATTGAACATTGCTAATGTCTTGCTTGCCCATTCAGGATGAACATTGTTAATGAGTTCATATGCACCTCTTGTCCAGTCAAATTCTGTACCTGTTGTACCCCATTCTTCTGCACCATGTGCTACTACAACAATGTCATTTTCAGGAACATAGCCACTATCAATCATTGTTTTAGCCATCGTCATGATTGTGCCAATAGCACTGCAGTCATCCTGAAAACCTGTGAAATACATGTCATAATGACCCGCAAAAATAATCTGCTGATCATGAGACTTGCCAGGAATATAGCCAACAACATCGTAGCTTGTTCCCTTGCCTTCTTCCATGACACTGTCAATCACTAAATTTGCTTTGTTATGACCTGCATCCAATGCCTTTTTGATTTGCTTGTATTCACTCATTGTAATGATTGCTGTTGGCATAATATCTTCAGCACATACATCCTGAATCTGATGATCATCATCACTGTATCTGCCATAGCCATCTAAGTCATATGTAACTAAAGCCTTTGCTCCATGTTCATATGCTTCATAAATATATCCGCCAATCCAAGATTCGTTATATTGGTCAACACCAACTAATGCAATCTTTCCTTTGACATCTTTATCTTCATAATCTTCCGCAAAACCAGTTCCACAATCAACGATTTCAGCTGTAATACCTTTTTCATCTGTACCGTTGACCATATAAGATACAGGCATCAAGTCAATATCTGTACCATCAATTGTTAAAGAAGCATCATTGTACTGCCACTTATCAACTGTGACTGGAATCTTTTCTACATTCTTTAAACCAATTTCTTCCATTTTTTCTGCAAGATAATCTGCAGTTCTATGTTCTGCATCAGATCCACTTGTTCTAAAACCAAGTGAATTGTCATGTAGTGATGGATCCAATGATAATGTTTTTGTGAAATCATATGCATAATCCATATCAATTTCATTCACATACGCATCAATAGCATCTTGATAGAAAGTGTTGTTTTGCGCACTTTGTGTTGAAGATACTGAAGCTGCTGTAGATTTACATCCAGCTAAACTCAACACTAATACTGCACTAAGGCTTGCTTGCAATGTCTTTTTCATTTTTAATTCATTCCCCTTTCACAAACAAAAAAGATAGATGCGCAATACACACCTATCTCCACAATCTACCTGCATACTTTCCGTTACAGAAATTCCAGCTTATTGACCATTTCATAAGGTATATATTACACATAACTTTACAAAACTGAGCTTTTAACTCAATCAATAAGGGTAAACACCCTTCCGTAT
>ERZ1034897.410-NODE-410-length-21953-cov-29.048315_pt1 | contig 21953 bp, 25 predicted proteins | sample MGYA00520629_ERZ1034897 | MGnify/ENA primary metagenome ERZ1034897 (study PRJEB33766, sample SAMN09781789) | gut metagenome | biome: gut microbiome | host: Homo sapiens | place: Madagascar | study: EMG produced TPA metagenomics assembly of the PRJNA485056 data...
CTCCCTAAATGGATCGTTTTTTAGAAAGGAGGCAGGAGGTATGGCACGACCAAGAGAGCCAATCGACCTTGTAAAAGCGAAAGGCAGAAAACATTTAACAAAAGCAGAATACGAGCAGAGAAAAAAAGCGGAAGTTACGGCGCCGTGCGACAATGTAACACCGCCTGCATACCTAACAAAGAAAGAGAAAGAAAAATTTAACGAGATCGCGCAACAGTTAATAGATATTGGCATAATGACAAACCTAGATTGCGACGTTTTGGCGCGTTATGTGCGAGCGGATAGCGAGTATTTGAAACTAACAAAGCAACTTAACAAAATTAGATTTGTGCCGGACAAAAAAAGCGAGATAACAGAGGAGGCACAAATAGACGAACAGTTAGGGAAGTACGGCTATTTGCAAAAATTACAGTTAAAGGCAGCGAAACAATGTAACGAGTGTGCAAGAGAGTTAGGTTTAACAATTTCTAGCCGTTGCAAATTGGCAATGCCAAAGACAGAAGAAACACCGCCGGAAAATAAATTCTTGAAACACGCGCTATAATATGGATCGCGTTACAGAATTTGCGAAATCAAACGAAAAAAATAAAAAAGATTTCGGCGAGGACGCGCGGTTAGCGTTCAAACGTCACATTGACGATCTAGCGCGATCAAAAAAGAATGATCCTAATTTTCCTTATAGGTTTGACGAGGAAAAGGCAGAGGACATTATAGAGTTAGCCAACAAATTAACCATAGCAGAGGGCGAGGGAAACGAACAATTTACCTGCGCCGGGTTCCAAGAGTTTATATTAGGATCCCTTTTTGGTTGGGTGCACAAAGAAACCGGAAAGAGACGTTTTACAGATAGTTACGTACAAGTTGCAAGGCAGCAAGGAAAGAGCGTATTGAATGCAATTTTAGGCATTAAATGTTGCAATTTCGATAATTACAATTACGGTCAGATCTATTGTACGGCAACAAAAGCAGACCAAGCGCGAATAGTCCTAAAGGAAATTATTAAATTTATCAATGCAGATAATGACCTAAAGGAATTATTTGATATAAAAGACTATAAGAGCGAAATTACCGGGAAAATTACAAGTACGGTAATTAGGGCATTGGGTAGAGACACCCACACAATAGACGGTTTTAGACCGTATCTTGGAATAGTAGACGAGTACCACGCGCACAAGGACAACCAAATGTACAAGTTGCTTAAAGGTGGTACGAGAAAATTAAAACAATCGTTAATATCAGTTATCACGACCGCAGGTTTTAACCTTAATGCGCCGTGTTATGATTTGTATAAATACTGCCGCCGTGTATTACGTGGAATTGACGTAAACGAGCGGCAGTTTATTTATATAGCCCAAATGGACGAGAAAGACGACATTTGGGATCCTGCAAATTGGATTAAATGTTGCCCGCTAACCGGTAAAGATCCGGAATTGGTAGCAGCCATGCAGGAGGACGCCCACAAAGCACAGAGTATGGGCGGCGCAGAGTTGCGCGATTTTCTGACAAAAGCCCTAAATATATGGGTAACAAACGCGGAAACGGCGTTCTTAGACCTTGCGGAATGGGAAAAATGCGGCAGCGAAAGAGATTTAAGAGACTTTATAGGAAAACAAGTAATAGTCGGATTAGATCTATCGAGCGGCGGCGACCTAACAAGTTATTGCTTGGAATTTCCGTATGAGGACGAAGAAACCGGCGACCGCAGGTATTTTTTGCACAGTCAATCTTTTATGCCACGTCACAGACTGCAAGAGCATATGGATTTAGAGGACAACGCACCGTATGTAATTTGGCAGAAACAAGGATTACTGACGGTAACGACGGCAGCAGGAGGCATTAAGACAGACTACAAGGCTATTTTAAGCAGTTTGCACGATATTGTGGATAAATACCAATTAGACGTCATGGCAATCGGCTACGATCCGCACAACGCAAGTGCTTTTTTGTTAGATTTAGAAGATTTCGGATGCGATCTGATAGAAATTAAGCAGAACGCAAGGAGTCTTAACGACGCAACGGTAGATTTTCAGTTGGAAGTTAAGGCACACAACATGGAATACAACAAAGGCAACGTATTATTAACAAGATCAATGAATGACGCTATTATATCGGAGCCGAACAGTTTCGGAGAGATAAAAATAGACAAAATGTTACAGAAAAACCGTATTGATCCATGCGACGCCGCAATTTGCGCGCACAAAATAGCAATGGGCGCGGACTTAGAAACAGTAGACATTAACGACGCGGTAGACGCGTTTTTAGGAATGGACGAATAAAAGGCAGGTGTAAACATGAATTTATTTGACACAATCGGTTCAAGAATGAGAAAAGAACCGGAAAACAGAACGACGTTAGCGCTAAACGACGAGAAGTTATTGGAATGGTTGGGTGTTACGGCGCCGTTTAATCGTCCAATATCCGAAATAACCTATTTTACGTGCTTAAAAATGTTAGCAGAAACAGTAGGAAAAATGCCTATTAAATTCTATGCAAAAGGCAGGAAAGAGGCAGAACCAAACAATGTATATCACTTGCTGAAATACAGACCAAACCAACAAATGACACCTACGACGTTTTGGACAGCGGTAGAAAACAACAGAAACCATTTTGGAAATGCCTATGTGTGGATCCAAGCAGAATTTAATAGAATGAAATTCGGCGGAGACTACACGGTTAAAAATCTATGGGTTATGCCGTCGAATGACGTAACGGTAATAGTGGACGACAAGGGAATTTTCGGAGGGAAAGGAAAACTCTACTATTGGTACACAGACAAGTATAGCGGCGAAAGTTACTTTTTTTCGGAAAACGAGGTAATGCACTTTAAGACGTCAACAACATTCGACGGTATAACAGGCGAAAGCGTCCGTAGCATTCTTAAGGCAACGATAGACGGAGCGTTAGCGTCGCAGAGTTTCAAAAATAAATTGTACGAGGGCGGACTAACCGCACGCGCGGCATTGCAATATACCGGAGATTTGGAGCCGAAGAAAGAAAGAGCGTTGATCGCAAAGTTTGAAAAGTACGCAACCGGAGTTAATAACGCGGGAAAATTTATACCGGTTCCAATAGGCATGAAGATAGAGCCGTTAAGCATAAGCCTAACGGACAGTCAATACTACGAGTTATCGAAATATACCGCGCTACAAATAGCCGGAGCGTTTGGAATTAAGCCGAACCAAATTAACGACTACGAGAAAAGCAGTTATAGCAATTCAGAAATGCAACAACTTTCTTTCTATGTTGATACAGAATTATATATTTTGAAACAATACGAGGAAGAAATTAACTATAAGTTGTTGGATCCGTCAGAGATCGAGCAGGGCTTGTATTTCAAATTTAACGAAAACGTGATTTTGAGAACAGACACAAAGAGCCAAGCAGAGATCTTAAGCAAATATGTGCAGAATGGCATAAGAACGCCAAACGAGGCGCGAGCATTGCTAGATGCACCGGACAAAGAGGGCGGAGACGATCTAATGTGCAACGGAAATTATATCAAGTTGACACAATTAGGCGAAAACTACGGCAGGAAAGGAGGGGCAAACTAAATGGCATTATTAAAGTTGACAAAGCGCGACCGCAACAACAAATTGCGCGAGGTTGGATCTATTGAGATCAAGAACCAAACGGAAGATAGCGCGGATCTTTGCTTTTTTGGCGACATAAATAGCGAAAGTTTAGGAGAATGGCAAAAGTATTACCCGGAGGACAAGGCGCCGTCAGACGTTAAGGATTTCTTGGATCAATTAGAGAACGTATCGAAAATTAACGTGCATATCAATAGCGGCGGCGGTTCGGTATTTGGAGGCATTGCCATTTACAATATGCTTAAGCGTTTCGACGCAGAAATAACAGTTTATGTAGAGGGACTAGCGGCTAGCATCGCGTCGGTTATTGCAATGGCAGGCGACAAAATCGTTATCCCGGCTAACGCGCAAATGATGATCCACAAACCAAGTAGTATTGCGTGGGGAAATGCCGACGATATGCGAAAAGAGGCAGACGTATTGGACGGTTGCCAAAAGGTTATCTTAAATACCTATATGCAACATACCAAAGAGGGCGTTACAGAGGAAGAAATAAACGACCTTATTAACGCCGAGACATGGAAGAATGGCGAAGAATGGCAAGAGTATTTCGACGTTGAGGTATCAGAAAGTAGCCAAGCAGTAGCAGCGGCAAGTGATTTTTACGGCGGTTACAAGAAAACGCCGGAGGATTTAGCAAAATCGCAGGAACCGGACGGCAAATTAACATTAGATAGCATTGCAGCGGCAGTAATTGACGCGATCAAGGACAATTTTACCGCGGCAAAACCGCAGGAACCGGCAACAGATGATTTGGAACGGCAGAAAGCGGAGATTTTGGAAGATTTGGACTATATCTAAGTCTTAATAAAAATACAATCTTTTCACAAGGAGGAAATGAAAACATGAGTAAGGAAATGCGAGAATTACTTAACAAGATCAACGCAAAGAAAGCAGAGATCAAAGCGCTTGTAGCAGACGGAAAGATCGAGGACGCTAAGAGCGCGAAAGAGGAGTTAAAAGATATGCAGGAGGCATTTAATGTACTTGCAGATCTTGACGACGGAGACGCGCAGCAGGCGCAGCAGCAGGCGGCAGACGGCAACGCGCAGATGGTAGCGGGCGAAAAGAACGGACTTTCTAAGCAGATCAAAGCGTTTACTAACGCAATTAAGGCGGCATGGAAGAAAACTGAAGTATCGCCGGAGGATAGAGAAGTTCTTAATGCAATGTCAGAGGGCAGCGACGAGGACGGAGGATTAACCGTTCCAAAGGACATTAAGACAAAGATTAAGGAATTACGACGCAGTGAGGACGCCTTAGAGACGTTGGTTAACGTAGAACACGTTACTACAAATTCGGGATCGCGCGTTATTGAACGTGAAGCGGATCAGACACCGTTTGATAATGTAGACGAGGCAGCAGAGTTCCCGGACGTATCAACGCCACAGTTCGAGAATGTGAATTACAAGATTAAGAAGAAAGGCGGCATTCTTAAGGTAACGCAGGAATTATTGAGTGACACCGCAGAAAACATTATGAATTACCTTAAGAAGTGGATTGCAAAGAAAGCAAAGGCAACACGTAACTTTATGATTATTGCAAAGATCAAAGAGATCTGCAAAGGATTAGAGGTTACAGTAACCGGGTTAGATAGCCTTAAGGATATTTTTAACGTGATGTTGGATCCTGCTATCGCATTAAGCGCCGTTGTGGTAACCAATCAGAGCGGTTTTAACTTCTTGGATAAGTTAAAAGACGAAAAAGGCAATTACATTTTACAGAAAGATCCGACGCAGGCGACCAAAAAGTTATTATTCGGAGAATACCCAGTTATTAAGCTGTCAAACAAAACGTTACAGAATATCGACGGAAAGGCACCGATTATTTGCGGAGATCTCAAAGAGGCAATTACTATTTTTGATCGCGAAACACTCACTATTGATATTTCCGATCTTGCAGCGGGAATGTGGGAAAGAGATCAGACCGGAATTAAGGTTAGAGAACGTTTAGACATTCAGACAGTAGACGCAGACGCGGTAGTTATGGGATTGGCTACCGTATCAACAACCGGAACAGATCTTAACGGCGACGGAGTACCGGACGATATTAACGGCGACGGAAAGTACAACGAGAAAGAGTTAAACAAACTCACAAAAGCGGAGATCTTAGCATTAGCAAAAACAAAGTCTTACACAATGACAAAGACGGAGGAAGATACTAAGGCGGATATTATCGCAGAGTTTTTAACACAGCAGGCAGGCTAAAAAGTTCCCGATTAGGGCACTTTTTATTATGCAATAAAGCGAGGTAGAAAAAATGATTTTAACACTTGACGAGGTTAAAAACCACTTAAGAGTAGATCTTAACGAGGACGACGGACTTATTAAAAATCTGATAATTGCCGCGCAGCAGTATTTAGAAAATGCCACCGGAAAAGAATATCCGGAAACCGATAGCGAGGGAAAAGAAATAGATTATAGCTTAGAAAAAGTGTATCTAAACTTGCTAATCGCGTATTGGTACGAAAACCGAGGGGCAACAAGTTCTAACAAGGTAAGCGCAGCGGGCGGATCAGTACCGGACGAATTTACGTATTCTACGAGATCGCTTTTATTGCAGTTGCAATTAAAGTGAGGCGGTAACTATGGATATAGGAAGAACAAACAAAAGGGTTTCATTTTGCAAATTCGTAGAAGGAAAAAACGAAATGAACCAAACAACGCAGGTTCTTAAAAAGATCCGGACAGTTTGGGCGAGTGTGGAACCGAAAAGCGGGCGCGAGTATATCGAGGCAGAAAAGGAACACCCGGAGTTAACCTACATCATAACAACCCGCTATATGGAGGACGTAACGCCGGATATGTTTATACAATACCGGGATCGTTTATTTAATATCCGATCAATACGCAACATACGCGAAAACAACGAAATGTTGGAAATATCTTGCACGGAAAAAATAGACGAGGCAAGGAGCGTGGTAGAAAGTGGCTAATTTTAGTTTTGAATTGGACGGATTGGACGAATTGGAAAGCGACTTAAGGTTTGCTATGGAAGAATACCCAAAGGAAATGCGGAGCGGCTTAAGAAAAATCGCAAACGATTTTAAGAAAAGTTGCAAAGCAAGAACGCCGGACGGAGACACAAGCAAGGACGCGTCAAAAAAGCTACGTAAGAAATTCGGAACACGAACAAAAGTAGAGGGAGACACAACAATAGCGCTTGTTTATAATTCGGCAAGGCATTTTCATCTAGTGGAAAACGGGCACAACCTAGTAAGAGGAGGAAAAACAATAGGTTGGGTGCCGGGTAAACACATGATGGAGCAGACGAGAAACGAATACCAAAACGTTATACCGGAAAAATTCGAGAAATTATGCGACGAGACGTTAAGGAGGCATGATTTATAGTGCTATCAAATGTTGACATTAAGGCAGCAGTTAACGAGTTGTTGGAAAAAGCTACCGATTTAACAGTATATGGAAAAGAAGTAACAGAGGGCTATAAAACGCCCTCTTTATTTGTGGAAAAAGTTAGTAAACCATTCAAACGCGAAACGATAGGTTACGCAAAATCGGGATTTACTATCAAAATTACCTATTTCCAATCAGCACCAAACGAATTAGAGCAAATGAGGCTATTAGACAAGGTGCGCGACGCGTTCGGAATGTGCGTAAAGATCGCGGATCGAAAGCTAACGGTAGGAGAAATAACGCACGATTACGTAGGGCAAAAAGAAGATATTTTGCAAATATCGGTGGATTTTGATTTTTACGAAAACACCGTGCCGGAGGAAACGGCAGAAATAGCAAGCGAATATGGCTTAGAAATTAAGAAAAACGAGGAGGCATAAAATGAGTACATTAAAAGCACCGGAAATTAACATTTCGTTCAAAGAAAAAGGCGCAAGTCTCATTGCGAGAGGATCCCGAGGGATTGTACTTTTAGCAGTAAAAGATACTATCGTAGCGCCACTTAAAAACCCGGTTACAATCACGTCAACCGGGGATATTCCTAGCGCATTAGACGACACAACAAAGGCACAGATCAAATTAGCCCTGATCGGCTATCAGACGGCACCTATTAAAGTATTGGTATATGGAATGGGTATTGCGAAAGAGGCGGAGAATGACGCCGTAGCAACGGCATACACGGCAGCGCAGAAAGCGTGGAAAGATATTAAATTCGATTATTTGGCAATCCCTACCGTATCAACAGACAGAAAGACGCAGGAAATTGTAACATGGGTTAAGTCAATGAGAGCAGCAAAAAAGAGGATTAAAGCGGTATTGCCAAATGTAGAGGCAGACACAGAGGGAGTAATTAACTACACGATCAATAAAAATGTGTACGCAGAGACTATTACAAACGAGGACGGAACGATAAGCAGGGTAACAACGGAATATACCGCAGAGCAGTATTGCGGGCGTATTGCAGGTTTACTTTGTGGAACGCCGTTAACAATCTCCGCAACATACGCACCACTTGGGGAGTTAGACGATTGCGAGCGCGTGGAAAATATGGACGAGGCAGTAGGAAAAGGGCAGTTTATAGTTTTCTACGACGGAGAGAAAGTTAAGGTATCGAGAGCGGTTAACTCATTTACAACAACCGTGCAGGGCAAGGGAGACGCATACAAGAAATGCAAGATTGTAGATTGTATGGATCTTATCGCGGACGATTTAACAAAAGCAATCGAGGACGACTTCTTAGGCAAGTATGCAAACAGTTATGACAATAAATGCGTGCTTATTTCCGCAATCAAAATGTACCTTAAGCAGTTGAATATTGACGGTATCGTATCAGACGATTTTAGCGTAGATTTCGACATTGAGGCAATTAAAACATATTTGGTAGGTAAAGGAAAATACACGGAGGAAGAATTGGCAGCAATGGACGATACGGCTATTGCAAAGTTAGATACAGGATCAAGAGTAATGCTTAAGGCAAATGTAACAATCCTAGACGCAATGGAGGACGTAGATTTGCCTATCGCAATCTGAGAAAGGAGAAAAACAGCATGAAAGATTTTAACGCGAACCAAGTAATTAACGGTACTTGGGGGCAGATTTGGTACGACGGCGAGTACATGGCAGAGTTAAAGGCCTTTAAGGCGGAAGTAGGCTACAAGAAAACCGCAGTATCGCAGGTTATGAAAATGGCGGACGGTCAGAAAATTACAGGGTTAGAACCAAAGGGAGAATTTAAGTTACACCATGTAAACGATAGTGTAATGAAGAAAGAGCAGGCAGCAGTTAAGGCAGGAAAGACACCGACACACACTATTATTTCAAACGTAAATGATCCGGACGCGATCGGAGCAGAAAGAGCCGCGTATTATAATTGCGTGTTAGACAAGATGATCCTTGCAGATTTCGAGCAGGGGAAATTAGGCGAAAGATCATACGCGTTCACGTTTGACGATTGGGATCCGATCGAAACAAGTTCATAATAATACAACTTACAAGGGCTGCAATCCGCAGCCCTTTTGTTTTTTAAGAAAATGGAGGGCTAACAAATGAATTTAGCAGAGAAATTATTAAAAATTGACAAGGGCGAGTTTGACAAGGAGAAAACAAAAGACATTCCAAGCAAAATGTTAAGCGAATTATTCGGAGAACCTACAAAGATCACGGTTAAAGCGATTGATCCGCAGGAGGTATTAGATATTTCCGCAAGCGGACTTGACGACGAGGGCAACCCTATTATTAAAAAGTCGCTTGAAACAAACGCGATCTTAGCAGCGGCAGCGGTAGTAGATCCACCACTTAAGGACACAGAGTTACTTAAACATTTGGGCGTACAGACACCGAGCGCGGCGGCACTTAAGTTATTTAAGGGCGAAGTTAACAAAATTGCAATCGAGGTTAATAAGTTAGCCGGATTTGATATTGGAGACAACACCGACAAAGAATTAAAAAACTAATCGAAACCGATAGCGAGGTACAGTTCGATTACTTACACTATCGGTTTTTACATTGGAAAGTTGGCGAGTATATCAACTTGCCATACGGAGCAAAAAGAATAGCACACGCCTATATGCAGCAGTACATAGAGGATAGAAACGAAGAATTACAACAAATATTCGGATCCGGAGAGGAGGGATAGGCAATGGGTAGAGTAATAAGCACCTGCATTCAGTTTATAGATCAATTTACGAAACCGTCGCAGGAAACGTTAAAAGCAATGCGAAAAATGAGTAGCGAGGCAAAAGCTACCGGGAAGTCTATTAAAAGTGCAGGAGATACCATAGCCAACGCCGGATCCGCAATGACTAAGAGTGTTACCGCACCAATAGCGGGCGTTGGAATAGCGGCAGTTAAAACGGCTGCCGACTACGAAAGCGCTATGAGTAACGTACAAGCAATCACCGGAGCGACCGGAGACGACTTTAAGAAATTAACACAATTAGGAAAAGATCTTGGAGCGTCTACTGCATGGAGCGCGCAGGAATGCGCCGAGGCAATGCAATACACCGGCATGGCAGGTTGGACGGCAAAAGAAAACATAGACGGCTTAAAAGGTATATTGGATCTTGCGAGCGCGTCCGGTACAGATCTTGCGAGAACGTCGGATATTATGACGGACGCAATAAGCGCATTTGGCTATAAGGCGTCAGATAGTGCAAAATTCGCGGACGTAATGACAAAGGCTTGTACGTCTGCCAACGTGTCGGTAGATACATTGGGAGAAAGCTATAAATACTGCGGCGCAATCTGCGGAACAATGGGTTATTCAATAGACGAAGTTACAACCTCATTGGCGGTAATGGGAAATATGGGAATTAAGGGCAGCCAAGCAGGAACCGCCCTTAAAAATGCAATATCAAACATGGCAGCACCAACAAAGAACATGAAAGCGGCTATGGACGATTTAGGCATAAGTATAGTAAACCAAGACGGATCAATGAAATCTTGGGGAGACGTCATTAAAAACCTGCAAGGATCCTTTAAAGGATTGACACAAGATCAGCAAGCAGCATACGCAAAACAGTTATTCGGAAAAGAAAGCATGGCAGGTATGCTTGCAATTATAAATACGTCAACGAGCGATTATAACGCGCTTGCGGACAGCATTAAGAATAGCGGCAGAGCGGCGAACGACGCGGCGCAGACGCAGTTAAACAACCTTAACGGACAATTAACCCTATTGAAATCGGCACTAGAGGGTGCGGCGATAACGATAGGAGATAAATTACTACCGTACATTAAAAACGCGGTAGGTTGGGTACAAAAGGCGACGGATTGGTTTAACGGTTTATCCGACGCACAAGTAAGTATGATAATGAAATTCGCAGGAATAGCGGCGGCGATCGGTCCCGCGTTACTGATTTTCGGTAAATTAGTATCGACAGTAGGAAAAGTGTATAGCACATTTGGAATGATTACCGGGGCAATAGCAAAGGCGGGCGGAGTAATAGGACTTATAACAAGCCCGGCGGGAATTGTAATAGCGGTACTTGCAGGCGTGGCGGCTGCGGCGTTCCTAATTATAAAGAATTGGGATAAAGTAAAACCGGCAGTAATGAAAGTTAAAGACTCATTTACAAGCGTAATGCCGAGCATAAAGCAGACAATAGCAAACGCAATTAGCGCGGCAATGCCGATTATAACGACGTTAGTTAAAACATTCAAAGATATTATACCGAAAGCGATTAACGTAGCAAAAACCGTTATAGCGGCGATAACACCGGTAATTAAGACGGTGGTTAACACGGTATCGGCGCTTATTCCGATAATTGCAAAAACGTTTGTGTCAGTAGCACAGAAATTAACGCCGGTTGTAAAAACGATAGCAAATGTGGTAAAAGCGGCAATACCGGCTATCGGAAAATTGTTTGCGGCAGCGTTTACGTTCGCCGGAAATACAATAACTAAGGTTATGCCATATATAAACAGAATTGCAAGAGTAATAGGATCCGTCCTTGTATTTGCAGTTAAGGCAGTAAGCCCGGTAGTACAAAAAATGGCGTCGACATTCAGCGTTGTATTTACGAGCATTTTTAATATTGTAAGCAAAATAGTTAACAAGTTAAAACCGGTATTTAATGGTATAGGTATTGTCATAAAGGCGGTAATGGCAGTTGTAAAAACAGAAATTACAACGGCATTTAGAATTGCTGCAAACGTGATCGAGAGTGCGGCAAGAAGTATTAAGCAGGTAATAAGCGGAATTACAAAAGTATTCAATGGAATATTAGACTTTATCAGCGGAGTATTTACCGGTAATTGGAAAAAGGCTTGGGAGGGCGTCAAAGGAATATTTGGCGGTTGTTTCGAGGCATTAGCTGGATTGTGTAAAGTTCCTATTAACGCAGTTATCGGATTGATAAATAGCGCGATAGAGGGCATTAACAGTATTTCAGTAGATATACCGGACGGAATACCACTTGTAGGAGGAAAACACATTGGTTTTTCTATACCTAAAATTCCTGCATTGGCTAAAGGTACGCCAAATTGGTTAGGAGGATTAGCACAGATCAACGAAAAAGGCGGAGAGATCGTAGATCTGCCGAAAGGATCAAGGGTTTATCCACATGACGAAAGCGTAAGTATAGCCAAGAACACATCAAACGCGAAGTTAGCAACGCTTGACAGAAGATTGGCAAAAGTAGAGGCGGGAAAAGACAAGGACAGAGGAAAGAAAGAGGTTAATATTAACATTCCGAAACTCGCGGATCAGATCATAGTAAGAGACAAGGCAGACATAGACGAGATTGCGGATAAGATCGCAACAAATCTTAAAAATACTGCATTGAATATGGGGGTGTGTTAAGTGGAAATATGGTTTAAGCAGGGAAAAAGAAAGTTAAGATTACCTATTCTGCCTGCAAGTTGGGAAAACGCAGGCGGGCAGGACAACCACACGGAAACGGTTAACAAAACCGGAGAAGTCAATTTATTAGGACTTGACAAGCTAGACACGCTACCGATCAGTGCACATTTCCCGGAAAATCCAATGTATTACGATCAATACGCAGGCTACCCAAAACCTCAAGAATGCGTTGAGATTATAGAAAAGATAAAAGAAAATGGGGCTGCGACGTTACTCATTACACCATACATAAACCGTCAGATTACAATAGAGAGTTTTACTTGGGGGTTCAAAGACGACGATAAAACCGGGGATATTTACTACACGATCGAGACAAAACGGTACAGAAAACCGACCACATCAAAAGGAGGAGGCAGACAAACCAAGAAAGCTAAAACCAAGACCGTAACGGTAAAGAAAGGCGCCACATGGGCGAAACTTGCAAAAAAATATACCGGCAGCAGCAAAAACGCAAAAAAGATACAGAAGAAAAACAAAATGACAAATAAGAAAAAACCGCCGGTAGGGAAAAGGATAGTGATACCGGTATGAAAATTATTTGGACGAAGAAAAAAGACGGAAAACAACTTAATATTACCAATGTTGTTGTTTCGACTACATGGAGCGGATCGGTAGAGCAGGCAGCGAGAGAGGCGACAATAACAGTATTAAACGCGCCAAACGATAGCAACATAACCAAGCTAAAGTTAAATATTGCGCCGGGAGATATTCTTAAGTTATACGAGGGAGACACGCTTATATTTTACGGAGAAGTACAAACGAGCGAAAAGCGAGACGAGATAGGAACAGTATCATATAAAGCACGCGACCTATTGGATCACTTATTAAGGATCAATCATAAACAAAAATTTAAGAATAAGACGGCGGAGGCTATCACGAAAGAACTATGCAAAAAATACGGAATTACAACCGGATCTATTGTAGCAACAAAGAAAGTTATTAAGAAGTTGATTATAGACGATAGCAGCCTATACGATATTATAATGACGGCTTATACAAAGGCGTCAAAATCAACCGGTAAAAAGTACATGGCGTACATGAGCGGTAAAAAGTTGTGCGTAAAAGCAAAAGGAGCAACAATAAGCAATTACGAGTTAGACGAGTACAAGAATTTGTCGGAGGCGTCATACGAGGAAACCATAGAAAACATGGTAGACCAAGTAAAGATATACAATGACAAAGGAAAACAAGTGGGCGTGGTAAAGAATGCGGCACACATTAAGCGATACGGAATATATCAGAGCGTATACACAAAAGAAAAAGGAGTCAACGCACAGACGGCGACTAAGAATATGCTTAACGGCATAGAAAAGAAAGTGAACGTAAGCACGATTGACGGAAATATAAAGTGCATATCCGGAAATGCAGTTAAAGTGACAGACGCAGCAACAGGGCTTAAGGGCATATTTTGGATCCAAAACGATAGCCATACATGGGAGGGCGGGCGCCACACCATGAGCCTAGAATTATCTTTCAAGAATATAATGGATAAGAAAGATGAGGAGGGCAGCGAGAAGAAAAAGAAAACCGGAAAAGGAAGTAACAAGAGCCTATCCGGAACATATACGGTAATAACAAAAAAGTCAATTATGCGAGCGGCAGCAGGACGCAGCGCAAAAAGCGTTGCGACACTTAAGAAAGGCGATAAATTCGTATGCGACGGTAAATACGAATATGTAAGCGGTACGGCATGGTATCACGGTACAAGTGGAGGAAAAAGCGGCTACGTATATAGCCCGAACGTAAAGAAATAAGGAGGCAGGATATGAACGGCTACGAGCGAATTATTAAAATGATGAGAGAGCAAGGGGCGGTAAACAATCCCGCCTCTTTGCAATTAGGAGAAATGTCAAGCGCGAAAACATGCAAGATCGGAGATCTTAAGTTAGACGCGGACGACCTGCTAATCGCAGAACATTTAACGGAATATGAGAAAAAAATAGACATAGAGGACAAAGGAACATTAACGGCACCAACTACGACGAACGCGCAGCACAACCACGAAGTAAAAAGCGTCACATCAACAAACACGAAAATAAAAATACATGGGAAACTTAAAAAAGGCGACCTAGTATTAGTATATAGATTAAGCGACGAACAATACGCAATAATTGAAAAATTAGTGGAGGTGGTATAAATGGGATTGTTTCCGGCATATATCGAGGACGAGGAAATAACGGAAGAATTAGCAGACGATTTAGAAACACCGCACGAATTTGGAATTGATTTTACAACCGGGCAGTTAACCGGAATAGTAGTAGAGGGCATAGAGGCTATAAAAGTATGGATCTATATAGCACTACAAGTGGCGCGGTATAGATATTTTATATGCAGTTGGCAATATGGCAGCGAGATAGAGGATCTATACGGCAAAGGATATAGCGCAGAACATTTGGAAAGCGAAATAGGCAGAATGATTAAGGAATGCTTATTAGTAAATGACTACATAGAGCAGGTGGAGGTTACAAATGCGACATATAGGTTAGGACGTTTAAGCGCAACGGTAACAGTAACGACGATATACGACGAGGAAGTAAGCGAGACATACGAAACGGAGGTAGCGTAATGGAATATAACAAAGATTATGACACCGTGTTAGAGGATATGAAAGACAGAATAAGTGCGGACATATCCAAAGACGAGGGAACCTTAACAGCATTCGCATTAGCACCGGCAGCGGCGGAAATAGAGGAATTATATAGCAATTTGGAAGTTGCAGACGAGAACGGCAGCCCGCTAACCTGCGATAGAGAACACTTAATTATTTTCGGAACACAAGATAATATACCAATTAAAACCGCGACGGCTGCGGTATGGCTTGCGAGATTTAACGAGGATTTCGAGGTAGGGGAGCGTTTTGAGTGTGGAGACCTAACATTTATCAGTACGCGGCAGGTGAGCGCGTTAAATTACTACTTGCAATGCGAACAATTAGGATCAGAGGGTAATATAAAACCCGAGGACGAATTATTACCGATCGAGTTTATTAGCGAGACAATAGAGGGCGAGTTAGTGGAATTGATCGAGGAAGCAAAGGACGACGAGGACACAGAAGTTTACCGCGAAAGATATTTAGCAGAAAAGCGCACAGAAAGCGTAATGAGCGGCAACCGAGCGTCGTATAAAACAAAGATAACAAGCATTACCGGAGTTGCAGCAGTTAAGTTAGTGAGGGTAACCAAGGCACATAAGAGAATAGACGCTTATATTATGTCGTCAACGTGGGGCGTACCAAACGCAGAGGTTGTTAATTTGGTACAGACAACAATAGATCCTATCGGAAAGCAGGGAGACGGAGAGGGAGAGGCGCCGTTTTGGCATATAGTAGATATACACCCGGTAACCGCGGTAACAATAAATGCAAGCGCAAAAATAACAATGCAAAGCGGCACTAAGTTTGACGACGTAAAAGCGGCGATCGAGCAGGAAATAGAAAAATATTTCACAGAATTAAACAAAACTTGGGAGAGCGAGGATAATTTAACGGTCAGAGCCTTAAGAGTTGCAGAGGCAATGGCGAGTGTGCCGGGCGTAGTAGATGTGCAGGAATTAAACTTAAACGGCTTAGCAGACAATATAGCACTTGGAGCCTACGAGATCCCGACGAGAGGGGAGGTAACAAATGTTAGTTGAGTATTTACCACCGGTAGTCCGTCAAATTCGTGAAATGAAAGAAATATGCGCCGCAGAGCAGCCGGAATTTGATTTAATAGAAAAACAAGTAGATCAGATATTGGCAAATATGTTTATTTTGTTGGCAGACAAAGAGGGGATAGAAAGATTTGAGCAGGAATTAAATATAACGCCAAAAGCAGGCGACACGCTAGAGGATAGGCGCTTAAATGTTTTATCAAGGGCAAACAAAAGCAAAGTAACCGCGGCGCTTATAATCGGGATCGTTTCTAACTATTCGGCAGCAACAGAGTTAATAAAGGATTTCGACAACGACGAGTTAAAGATCGTTCTAAATGCAGACGCAAGCAGCTTACAAACGATATATGAAATCTTAGACGAGAAAATACCATTAAACGTATATTATGATTTTTTATTGCAAAGAACCTACAACGTGGGGGTAAAAATCAGCAGTAAAATATATAAAATGTACGACAAGGCAGCAGGCGACCAAGAAACCTGCGGAAATGAAAAACAAATAACAAGCATTACCAAAACCGCTTATAACATCAGTATAGGCGGTTTTTGTAATATAAACCCGGTAATGGCAGCGGGGCAAATGGTTTGCGGGGCAGCAGTTGACGAGATCACGACGCAACCAACCTTTACGGTAGGAGGAGTGCAAATAGATCTATGCCAATCACAAAACGCAAGCATTACGCCGGTAAAAATTAGCGGCGAGGAATACGCGAGAGAGGAGGTATAGACGTGTTAAAGGACGAGTTAGTAGCATACGCGAAACAGATCATTAAAAGAGCAACCTATACCATAGGGGGCAAAACCTACGACGCCACGATAGGGCAGATTGTAGACAATGCGGACGGTTTTACCGTGTATATCTATGCAAATGATAATATCAACGGAAAAATCACAAATGCAAGCCTATACGACGTCAATAACAAATTGTTGGTAAGCAGAGCATACAACACGGAAAAGGACACGTTGGCAACAACTACCATAGGTATTAAACTTGCCTTTTCGGTAACAGAAACAGACAGTTAGGAGGATAACGCACAATGTTTGATTTTTTGGAATTTAAAGATCGCAGAACGTCAAAGAGCAACACATATAACGTTGTGCAAAATAGCGACGGCACAATAACATTAGTTCCGGTGCCGGGCGATATTATCGAGGCGGGCACGCCGCTAAATAGCGCAACATTTAGCCCGATCGAACACGGCGTAAACGAGGCTATCATAATGGCAAATATTTTGGCGGTTCAAATGCGGCAGGCAGAGAGGGATCTAGCAAATACATACGTAGAGGTTGGATCTATCGAAGTAAAAACAACGGAAAAATACCCATTCAATACCGCGAGCGCTACCGTGGCATTAAAAACCGCCCGCAACACGTTAGATTATATGGTTATACCGTATTGCGAGGACGTGGTACAAGGAAAAGAAATTAGAGTTAAGGATAAGCAGTTAAACGGTTTTAAAATCGAGGTAGAGGACTGCCCGGATGCGGGTATCACTATAAAATATTTTGCATTAGGAGGTATGTATAATGTCTAAAACAATCAAAGTGATTGAGAAAAACACCGGTAAAAAGATCGGCTATGAGGTAGAGGGTACAACTCTTTGGATAGGCGACCAGATCGCTATTAAGCTGCCGAAATATCAGAGTGACACAGAAGTTACAAAAGATATTTGCGCAGACGGCGACGGAAATTTAGTTATGGGATTGGGTAAAAATTATGTGGCACAAGTAACAATCACGCCGAAAGAGTTTGACTACGTAGAGCAGGAAAACGAAGAAACCGGAGAAACAGAAACAGTACAGAAAGAAAAGGAATTTGATATTTCTAAATGTACGTTAACACTTTGGAGCATTGAGGAGGTATATATAAATGAGTAATTACGAGGATCTTAAAGCGCAGGCAAAACAGACAATCATATTAAACGACAAGGGATTACCACTTGTAATGGAGGCATACCCTTTAGTGTATTTGGACGAGTTGGGGATCGGCACAACACACACGCCGCACCCGGCATTTAAGATTAACGGTAAGGTTTTGCCGAAAATCTACTTGCCTGCTTACATTGCGTCAGTAAGAGGCGGCAGAGCGTACAGCCTGCCAAACCAAGAACCGGCAGTAAATGTTAATTTCGATCAAGCAAAGACATACTGCGAGAATAACGGCGCAGGATTCCACCTTATGACGGCGGCGGAATGGGGCTTAGTTCACAATCTGTTAACGGTTGCAGATATGCACCCAAGAGGCAATACGGCATCCGGAAAGAGCCACGTACACGTATACGAGCGCGGCGTTATGTCGGCAGGAGGAAATAGAACACTAACCGGAACCGGGGATAAGTCATGGAGTACAGATATGCAAGGCGGAGGAATTAACGACTTTGTGGGAGATGTAAGCAAGTGGCTTGGCGGATTTAGACTTTATAACGGAGAATTGCAGGCAATCGAAGATAATAACGCCGCGATCAAGGGAACGGATCAGAGCGCGAATAGTGCAGCATGGAAAGCATTTTTACCGGACGGATCATTGGTTGCACCGGGAACGGCAGGAACGCTTAAATTTGATTATTCCGGAGCGCCCGCAGGTGCTACGCCAAACTTCTATATTTCAACGACAGTAGAACATCAGCAGGAGAACGACAACGCATACGGTCAGATCGACTTTGCAAGCGTTAAAGCAAAGAGCGGAGTTAATATTCCGGATATTCTTAAGGCACTTGCTATTTATCCAATGGCGACAAGCGCAACCGGACACGGTTTATTTTGGTTCAAAAACAACGGCGAGAGGTTGCTTTTTCGTGGCGGCTATTATGGTGATGGGGCGAATGCCGGGGAAGCTAACGGCGATTTGGACTCCGAGCGATCCCACACCTTCATCAACTTGGGCTTTTTCTGCGCTTATTATGATCCGGAGGATCTTAAGTAACTTTTATCTTAAAAGCAGGGAAAGAGCATTGCAGGAAATATAAGGAAGGAGTAAAGACAATGGAAATTACAGACAAGATAGGAGGGGCAGGATTTACAATGTCAGCATTTATTACGGCGGCGGCGGCATTCCTTAATAGGGTGCCAACGCTGCTTATTTTATTTATGGTAGCAGTTGTTATTGACTATCTAACCGGTTGGATCAAAGCGGCATTTTTTCTTAAAGAGTGGAATAGCAAGACCGGATTACAAGGGATCATTAAAAAGGCTATGTATTTCGTGCTTATCGGCGTTGCGTTCATGGTAGGCTACGGAATTACGAAATTGGGCGCACAGATCGGATTTGATCTTGGATTTTCTATTTATATTGGTTGGTACGTGGTAGCGGTAATGCTTATAAACGAATTAACAAGCATTTTGGAAAATTTATACGTTATCATGCCGGACAACGTACCGGTTTGGTTGGTAAAGATCCTTAAGATCGCAGATAACAAATTAGACAATAAGATCAACGACATTGTGTGTAAAAATCAAAATTGCGACGATTGCAGCATTAAAGAACGTTGCAACCGCTACACAGAAAAGCAGGGTTAAGGCCTGCTTTTATTTCAGAATGGAGGAAGAAACAATGGGAAAATATGCAAGCAAGGTAATTAAGATTGCGAAAGCAGAGAAGGGCTATTTAGAGAAATCAGCCGTAGCATACAAGAAAAATCCGAAAGTATTAGACAAAAAGACGGACGGAGCAGGCAAAGATAATTACACAAAGTACGGAAGAGATATGCACAAGATCTATCCGGCAGTTATGGATTTTCCGGCGTATTGGTGCGACGCGTTCGTAGATTGGTGCTTTTATAGGGCATACGGAGTAACGACAGCAAAAAGCCTTTTGCGCGGAAATTTCGACGACTACACCGTAGCAAGCGCGAGTATGTACGAGAAACACGGAGCGTTAGGCACTAAGCCGAAATACGGATCGCAGGTATTCTTTACAAGAAACGGAAAGGTTAGCGGCTGCCACCATACCGGATTAGTAACAAAAGTAGATAGCACGCATTTCTATACAATGGAGGGCAACACGTCCGGAGCGTCTACGGTGGTATCTAATGGTGGAGGAGTAAAGGCGAAGAAATACAAGATCGCGGATTACAAAGGAAAAGTTATTTTCGGTTATCCAAAATACGACACAGAGCCGCGGACAAAGCCGCAGACGCCAACCAAACCGCAGAAACCAAGAAAGACGACTAAGGTAGAAAGTGCAAAAAGTTTTGATAAGAAGTTAGCAGGAACATATACGGTAACCGCGGAAGTCCTCAACATCAGATCCGGAGCAGGAAAAAACAAAACAGATATTGGAGATCTGAAAAAAGGAACAAAGGTAGCGTGCTACGGATATTACACGACAGTAAGCGGCGTTAAGTGGTACTTGGTGACTGCAAATGGAATTACCGGTTACGTATCAAGCAAATATCTGAAAGGAGGGCAATAGCAATGGCAGTAGCAAAGAAAACAGCGAAACAAAATAACGCACATGCAACAACGCAGGAGAGCGCAGGTGTGATTAAAAAGGCGCAAGGGTATAAAGTTATAGGCAAACACTTTAAGAACAAAAATGAGGCGAATAACGCAATCAAAGAGATACACAAAAAGGGCTTTAAGGTCGCCGGACTCTGCGTAAGAGAAAATGAATTTGTAATACTATTCGGATCATACGATACCGCAGCAATGGCAAGGGTAAATTTAGCAGCAATTAAGACCGCAGGATTTACCGCGGAGATTGAATAATTTATACAAAGAATTATGATTACAACATTTTGCCCCGGGGAAATAACCTGGGGCAATTTAGTTTCTATTTTTTATCTTGCGACGTGATCGTATCAAAATAAAAAAGAGAGAAAAATTAAATTTTAATATGCAGCGCTTGACCGTCATACACGCACTCTTTGAAAAGTTCTTTCAACAATCCGTTTATTTCGTCATAATCTGCATTTTCTAAATTATCTACTATATCACATACCATTTTATATTTTAATTCCTTATCATAGCTTACCCGGCTGCGCTTTTTCTCGTTTGCGGATATTTCTAGCAACTCATATTTAAGACCGGACAACTCACGATCCAATCGTTCTATTTCCTGCACGATATATTTAGACGCGGTAGAACCTGCGGCATTCCCTAGAGCGCTAGTTAGATTTAATATTTTACCGTTGATCCTATCTATATCGCGCTGCACATCAGACCGAGAACGGCACACAATTTTTAAGCTTTCGTCCTCTACAATAAAATTATCAATCATAGATTTATCTAATTTTATTTGCTTTAAGATTTCAATTACGGCATTATCCATAGTTTCTACCGGGGTAAACGGCATATCACAAAAGGCGACACCGCGCCGGTTTCTAAGGTTGCAAAAATAATTATCATAGGTTTTGTTGTAAGTTTTATCTACCTTATGTTGTACGCGCATTGTATAACCACATTTACACTTAACAACACCCTTAAGGATCCCTATTTTATGTTTACGTGTTTTATCAATTTTATTATTTCCAAACCGTTTTTGTATTGCTATATATTTTTCAGAAGTCCACAAAGGAGCGTGCAACCCGACAGAAATAACCCATTTTTCCGGAGGGTTAGAAACGTGCTTTTTTCGTTTACCGCCTGCCGTTCTGCCATAGGACATTATAGCCCGGGTACCGTCGAATTTATCACGATCAACGCCCATTTGACACCCTAACGCCTCAAAATAATCATAGGCGGCTTGATCCGCCGTACAATAAATTGGATTTTTTAATAAGTTCCAAATTTGGGTAGTCGACAAATAAGCACCACTAGCAGTAGTAATATTATTTTCCCTGCAATATCGTTCTAGTTGAGTAAGAGAGTAGCCACCGTCTAAAAATGTGTCTGCGATCAGATCCAACAGCTTAGCACCCTGCGGATCCGGCACTAATATTGTATGGGATTTACCGGAAATTTCAACGCGTTCCCTGCTATACCCAAGAGGGGCCCGCC
>ERZ1034897.411-NODE-411-length-21908-cov-27.655333_pt1 | contig 21908 bp, 14 predicted proteins | sample MGYA00520629_ERZ1034897 | MGnify/ENA primary metagenome ERZ1034897 (study PRJEB33766, sample SAMN09781789) | gut metagenome | biome: gut microbiome | host: Homo sapiens | place: Madagascar | study: EMG produced TPA metagenomics assembly of the PRJNA485056 data...
CATCTACATCTGTATAATCCAATTGATACTCATCCATGCTTATTACCTCCTATAGTATGCCTAGGTTTTATTTCTGTAACGCCAAATTCTTCTTGAGCGGAAACAACTGTTCCTTGAAAGAACAATTCGTTATTATATTTTTTTCTGGATTTCACTAAGCCATCCAATGCAAATCTAAATACATATTGCCATGATTTGTTTAGGAACGCCGACTTTATTTGGTGCATTGCTGGCAACCACTCATATATGTATCTACATTCGTCAAAAAAAGTTAAATCCATAAACATACGATTATGCTTGGCGACATAATCACATCTCCAATTTAATTTTCCATTGTAATGCATAGGATATGTTATTTGATTGAAAACTATATCAAAATACATGTTCTTATGAACATTGTCTAAAAATCGGTAAATTTCTTTACCTTCAAAATAGTCTAGTATTTCATCTAAATTTTTATAGTTTGCTTCTCCATTTTGCAATTCAATCAACATCTTAAATGCATCAAACAGGCTATCTAATGTACCTAAATCGTTAAAAAACAACTCTAATGTATTAGACCACACATTCCGCTGCTTTAAATATTTAGCTGTGAAAATAAACTTTGCTAAATTGTTGTTTTTTGCTTTTTCATAAATCTCAGTATAATTAAATTCCTTTTTATCTTCGTTTGAAATAAGCAATTGATTAAAATACGAATTACTTTTTATCTTTTGAATAGGGACTAATATTGAACCTAAATCTCGAATTATTGCTGAAATGAATTTATCGTAGAATTCATTGAAATTTTCATTAATTTTTTCTATAAGTTGCAAATACGCACAATTAGTTATTCTATCATTTTCTATTGTGATATAGGACGAGTCACTTTCCTTGAAATACAAATACAAAGCCATTAGTTGAATCAATTCTGAATTATCACTTTCTAAATCTGGAGCAGAAAAGTTGGTTATTAATGCACCAATTGAATTTAATCTATTATATTGAAACATCATTTTTAAACATTTCAAGCAATGTTGAGTCGATACTAATGTACTGCATGCATCAAAGTAAACAATGTCAAATCTTTTAGGCGTATTCTCAAAAAATGATTCTAATTTTTGCTTTATAATTCTTGGTTGAGGATATTCACCATCTTTATATGCTTCTAGTGCTTCTGCATAGTTGTCTTTTTGATTTTCAAATGCCCAAATATTTTGTGGAAGAATACCAAAATTAATAAATTCTTTAAAATCATTATTAGGTTCAGGGCCACATAAATAACAAACCGTCAAATCATTCGGTGACTTTTTTTCGACGTTGTTATCATGTAATCTTTCCCACTCAACAATATATTTTTGGTCTATTTTGCTTACTTCATCTTTATTCGGTGATAATTCATCCATATTTATAAAATAATCATAAATATCTCTAACATAATTTCGTTTCACAACAGCGGAAGCAGCTCGATTAACTGTTAAATTTTCTACTGCCTCTTTTATAACTAAATGACGAGCTTTTATCTTATTAGGTTGATTATATGTATACATTATTCGACTCCTAATGCTTTAAACACCGCATCTTCTGCATTATTAAAGAATATCAAATTAAAACATCCAACCAGTTCTGGAGGAACTGTTCCTAAATCTACAGCTGAAGTAATTGGTAACAACACTTTCTTTGCACCAGAATCTAAACACACCTGTAATGTATTTGCTAAATTATCGACTTTTGATACAGTTCCACTTACACTGATATCGCCAAGTACTGCAAGTGAACTTACTGTTGGTTTCTGAATTGCAATAGAACATAATGCTATTAAAGTAGGTAAAGATAAAGTATCTGTCATACCAATACCTTGTAAATCTTGATATTGAATGATGTAATCTTTTGTTGTTGTACTGATCGATTGGCTGATGCGATTACTGTTTGCCTTCAAATAATTGAATGCATTTTGTGTACTTTCTCTTGCTTCTCGTGCGCTTCCGATACCATTACATGTTAATTTTCCATTGCCAGGAAGAATTTGTGATTCCAGTCTAAATAAACCAATCATTCCTGATTTACCTGTAGACACAGTATAGACTTGTCCTGGATTACACATACCTTCAGGAATTAATGTGCTACTGCCTTGTTCTGGAATAGATACATATTTTTCTTCAAACGTATCATTATCAATGTAAGAAAAATTCACATCGTAGAATTCCATTCCACCGATTTTCTTCAGCTGTTCTTTAACACGTCTTCTCATTTCTGAGGCAATACGTAGGATTTCTTCTAATTGATCCTTCGTATAGTCTTCATTTGGATATAAAAGCTTTACTAAACCAGATACTGTTTTTCTTACAGAAATGGTATCTCTTTGATTTAAATTCTTTCCTAGTTTGAAATATTTATCCAACGCATCACTTTCTTGTGTTTTTCTTAGTTCTCTGATAAATTCAGCAAAGTAATCTGTAATAAAGCCATAGTCATCTGTAAAATGATCTGGTCTAAACTTAGGCACTTCCCATCCAGGCAAGTAACAATGAATACGGTCTAAAAATGCCGTATCTGTACCCATTTCAGGTGGAAATGGATCAAATAAAGAAGATGTTTTCAGTAGTACATCTACACTTTGATTAATGTTACCAACAAATACCATGGAAGCACTGGCAGCCTTTTCTTCTTTACCACGTGCAAAGGATCCGGATGCCATATAATCCTTCATAATCTGAATGCCATCTTTATCTTTAAACTTGATTCCGGCCACTTCATCAAAAGCAACACAATCCCATAATCCAACAAGTCCAACAGTGCGTTTTCCCATGTTATAGAAAAGATTTGCAACTGTAGTCTGACCACCGGATACAAGAATACTGTTTGGCGATATTTCTTTATAGATATGAGACTTACCTGTACTTCTAGGGCCTAATTCACAAAGATTATAATTATTTTCTACAAGTGGTACTAAACGAAGTAGTAATAACCATTTTTCTCTTTCCGTTAATTGATCCGGTTCCATACCGATAGAACGAAGTAAAACATCCATCCATTCTTCTTTGGTAAATACCTTACGACCTTCTTTTAATTCATTGATATCGACATGTGGCATTTGAATAGGAGTTAGCTTTGCAATTTTTATTGGATTTGTACGTTTATCTTCTTCGTTGTATTCATATTCTAGTTGTACTATACACCAGATACCGCCACACAATAAACGATCAAACTTTTCTGGGTATTCTTCTGAAATGGGAATACCTGTTATTCCTAAATTAGAAAATTCTGCTTCATATGTATCTGTTCTAATATTTAAATTAATTGTTACTTTATCAATAACAGTATAAAAACCTTTAGAACGCAAAATTGATAAAGTCTTTTGCGCTTCATCTGGCCTTACAAAGTTATCGGCAAGAATCTTTTTGACTTTTTCTACGCCTTGTTCGATAATTCCTTCATCATCAGATCCACAATATTGTCCAAGAAGAAACTCAAGCACATAAACTGGAACATTCGCACCTTCTTTAATTTTCTTTGTGAGATCTTTTCTTACTATTTTACCAACAAAATTATCTCTTAGCTTTGCCTTTACTTCTTCTCTATCTGCCATAAGAACCTCCTGAAATTATGTTTTTATATGATGCAGAAGGCTAGGAGTCGAACCTAGCATGCCTTTATCCCTATGGATAATGCGCCCATCGATGCGCCACATCTGCGTATGAAAGGGCATAAAGCCCTTATAACTAACTAAAGAAATCAAATTCATCAATTGCCATCGCAATATCAATTTGCATTTCTTCTTTTATTGGAACTTGGATGCCTTCTTCATCGGCAATCACAAGATAATACGTTTCTGTATTGCTGAATTTCTGAGATTTCAGATTAAACGTACATTTAAATTCTCTATCCTTGGCAATCGTACTTGTTTTATCCGCAATAATCTTTTGTTTGTCGCTGACTTCATTACCTTGAGAATCTGTAATATAAGCAATATATGTACATGCTACATAATTATCTTTTACCGGTTCTTTCTGATAGAAACTCAGATTAAAGATCATATTGCTGATCTTGCGGTTTGAAGATAATAATGCAACTGTTACAGGTTTTGTATCATACTTATCTTTATTGATCTTGTATGCTTTATATCCAGATCTCATATATTTATATTTAATAACCGGAACACACATTTCCTGTAAGCTGATACCACCATGAACAAATTTACTTCCTCCAGCACCTTTCACACGAATATTTTCTCTTGGTGCAAATCCAAGCATATTTGCATCATTATAGATTCCCTTTACTGTCATCAGGAAGTCAGGATCCGCTGAACTATCTGTAAGAACGTAACGACGGCCCTGCTCGATGATATTTTTCTTGAAAGAAGAACGTTCCATCATATCAGACTCCGTTAATTCTTTGTATGTATATAAGAATCCATGATCAGATGTAATGATGACATTCAGGCCCTGAAGCTCATTACAAATCACATTCACCAGATTCTTGATTTCATTGATTGCTTTATCACAGGCATCAAAAACAGAACTTTCATCGTTGTGACTCGAAGCGTCAATCGTATCATGGTAGATATAAATGATGTCTTTGCCTTTAACGGCTGCACGTCTGTCATCTCGTTTCATTGAAATGATATCTTTATATCTTAAAGCTACACTGTTTTCGCTATATGACTTTAAGATACCATCACGATCACTCATTTCACTTGGATGACCGTCTACAAGTACCTTTGTTGTACCATTGTTTTCAACAGTTTCTAATGTTTTATGTGGTAACAACGCTGCCATGCCATACTTCGTAATCGTAGGGTAGATACCTTGTTGTGCACTTATTTCAACATCTGCCTTTGTTTCAATCTCTAATTGTTTAGCCAATGAATGCGCTACATCGTAACGCATCGCATCGGATATAATGACAAATACTTTTCCATCCACGTTTTTAACAACATCCCGATAGAAATCTGTCTGTTGAGCAAGTCCACTTATCTTTCCAATACTTCCTAAATCAGATTCAATTACTTTATTCCAATTAGAAGATAATTGATCCAAATACCAGTTCTTATATTCCTTTTCAACATAGTCTGCCAGATCTTTAAATGCATCGTCTAAAGAAGGATGCAGCGTCTGTAAACACGTAGAGAATGCAATATGGAAATTTCTATAGAATGTATCCATCTGATAATAATCACTTGTATAGGCTTTCCACATATCTTTGGCTTCTACATGGTGGAAACTATTCAGATGAGATTCATAGAACTGATTCATGAGGGCAACTTGATAAATACCTTCATAGAAATATGTATAGTCTTCATACCATGCTGATGTTCTACGCTTTTCAACGATACGAATAATGGAATCACTATCCATTGTTCTATTGGTAATAGAATACATTAATTTAGAAAGGATAACTTCATCAATGACAGATAATACATCTGTTTCTAGTAAATCTTTGATTTCAAACTGATTGAAACGATCCAGTAAAGAAAGATTCCTTGTTGCATAATCAGCAATACTTTTAAATGAGTTTTTATCTTCTCCATGAATCCAGTTAAAAATAAGATCGTAACAAAATCCACTATGAATATCTGAATACTTATTTTCTAATCCACTTAAAACATCACTCGACATTGTTCTAGATATTGCACTTAATACAACATGATTTGTTAGGTCATCAATCTTTTCAGAAGTATTAAATCCTGTTGTAGAATGTACCAATGACCAGAATAAATCTGTCGCACTATATCTTAGAAGATCCATCTTAATTGGATTTTCAAGATCAGCTCCAGCCGAAATAACAGCTTTGATAATTGTTTCTGGCTTTCTTTCTTTTACACCACAGATGGCAGAAAGGATAGACATATACAAAGTTGATTTTTTATCGATTGTTCCATCAAAAGAAGATATCAATTTACGTCGACTTAAAGCATTGAAGAATCCTTGAAATTGTTTTACAGCATTCCGTAATTCAACAGTATTTACAATCTGCATTTCCTGCATTAAACGAGACGTCTTGTCTGCCCGATACTCATCACTATATAGTTTAATATCTAAAAACCAGTCATGTTCCGGATCCACATTGATTGAGTTATATACAAGATAATTAGATGTTAAATCATCACTGGATAACAGTTTCTTAGAAGTAAATAAACTACCTTCTTCCAATACCAATACCTTGGCATTGGACAAAGACAGAGATTTCACTTCATCTAAAAACTCTCCATCTTCATCATTCCAGAAGATGATCCTTCTTTTATAAAACTCATCTAAAGGTTCAGCAAACCTTTGTTCCAATTCATTTTTTATATCTTCGATAGCCATACCGAACCTCCTATATTTCGACTAATTTTTTTAAATAATTCCATTTAGTCAAATCAATAAGTTACTGATACAATTTAATTTTTGATTTTAGTAAGCTCAAAAGCCAAGTAATTATGCACTATTGCTAACAATAACTGTATGTTGACTTACTAAACATCCGGATAAATTATTTTTTATTTTCTCAATTTATCCGGTCATTATGCCTGATATTTATGCACTTTTTAGAATGTTTAATAAACACTATCCGGATAAATATCCGGATAAATTATTTTTATTTTTTGAGTTTATCCGGTTGAAAACTAAAATTGTTTGCTGTTTAAAATCTAATCTTGATTCGTCAATACCCAAGAAGCATATCTAGAGTATTTTCCTTTACATTCAATAACTCCTCTTCTTCTCAATGAATACAATAAATTACGAATTTTATTTTCTTTTTGTTTCTCATTAAGACTTTCAGGTAATTTATCTATCAATAGAGTCTTAAAATTTTCTTTTGTCCCATTTTTGTATTCTTTAAGGTATTTAATAATCAAATCACGATAATATTCATCATCAAACCCTTTATTCTTTACATATTGTTCTTTCTTTTCTAAAGTCTTTGCGATGTCTGCAGAAAGATAGATATTCGGCATTCTTCCTTCAATAACCTGTAATTTTCTTAAATATTTAACTTGTTCATTTGTTATTGTATGATGCTTTTGGACTTGATCGATTAAAAAGACAGTTTGAATATCAAATTCCGAATGTTCAAATAATAGTTTCGTATAGTTTTCATCCAATACTTTACCATATACAGTAACTCCAACTTGATTACCTACCGACAAATTGTAATCAGGCATAGGGAAATATTTTTCTTGTTGGATCTTATATACTTTACGTATTCCCATAGATTGTGTGTCAATCATATTGAATTTCATCATTGTTTCAGCTAACAACTGATTTCGATAAAATGGAGGTGTGTAATTTTTTTGGAGAGCCACTTCAATGCTGCCAGGTAGAAAAGAACCAGGATTTCTTAAGGTGATTTCATCCTCTTCTTCATCCACATTAATTCTTCCTCCTAATGCATAGTTAGAATGAGCAATACAATTATTCATAAGCTCTCTTAAAAGCCACATGTCATATTGTTTCGTTTCTAAAGGAAACAAGGTTAATTGATTCGGCATATACCGATATGTTAAATTGCGAATTCGAGAAAAAATACGATCACTCAATGTAATAAATGGAATTTTGAAGATTTCATAATCTTTAATGTTACTTTTAGAATCATATAGTCTCCATGCTGCCTCAGGTGTGTAATCAAATAAGTAATCATAATCTTCATTTCCTAGTAACAGCATACAAGCATTTGTAATACGACCGTTCTGTATAAGTTTCATTTTCGACAGAAATTCTTCATCACTCATAGAATCAATTTCTTGAGAAATATGTGGCTTTTGCATCTTCTCCTTATAGTTGTTTCTAGCTAAGCTAATTGCATCTCTATTTAGATGCTGAATTGTTGCACCCTTTACAAACAATTTTGACCAATCTCGATTACTCTGTTGACGAATTCGATCCATTTTTTCCAATGACAGTGGAACTAGAGAATCTCCTTCCCTAGCATAATATTGGTCTTTCCAACCCGTAGGAATACCCGCTGTTGCAGCAGGTATCTGAAACATAATTATTCTTTTACCTTCTTTTTCAACTTCATAAATTTCAACAAATGAAATACCACCCGTTGTTTGCAATGAAATTTCATGTTTTAACGTATCAAGACCCTTTTTCTCTCTGTAATTGGTTCCAACAATCTTTTTACCTTTTTCTTTAATACCAAAAATCAACCATCCGCATTGTACATTTCTTAAATTTGCTTCATTAGAAAGAGCAGAAAAATATCTACCAATTTTATCCTTATCATAATCATTGTTTGCTTCTTTAAATTCAACAGTTTCATCTTCCCAATTGGAAATCAAAGCATCTAATTTTATTAATAATTCATTATCTGTATTCATCACTTCACCTCTTTCATTCAGAATGGTCTATCCAATTATGCATTTTACATTTTAAATTCTCGATTAATATATTTCTATAAAACTAACCTGTGCCAGTAAGATGTAAATCGAGATGCCTTCACTCTTGGAGTTAGTTTTTTATTTTATCTTAGCCAACAATTCCTGAAACTTAGCATAATTCGCTTTTACACCATCATCCAAATCCATTGGTTCCATCTTATCTGCCCAATGATGAACAACTTCTTCATACTTATTCAATTCTAATAATTGTTCATTAATCTTCTTTAATTGTTTAGATAATTTAACTTTTTCACTAGTGCTAGTAGCATCGTCAATCTGACTTTGTAGTAGTTCTACCTGTGTTCTATAACGAGCCTGTTGCGGGTGTACATAACCAGTTCTCATTCTTGCAATTAAATCCGGTGCATATCTATGAATATAAACTAAAGCTTTAAATCCATTCTTCTTTCCACTATCAAACAACCAGTAAATAGGACGCTTACCAGAACCAGTTACCTGATATGTATTGCAATGATCTTTAAAGAAATCATTCAAGAAATAATTACGTAATACATCTCTAGGAGCACCTTTACCACCTAATGCATTTGCAATAAAACTAAGATTATCTTCTAAAGTATCAGAACCATAAACAGCCCTAACAAATTCAACAAATCGAGTTACAATATCATCTTCAAAATACTCTTCATCACAAATTGGAATAATATCATCGGTATCTGGAATAAACGTAGAATATTTACTGTTATCCCATTCACCACCAGCATAAGCCAATCCTTCAGTATCTAAAGAATAACGACCAAACATACAACCAACAGCATAAGAAATAAATGACTTAATATCACGAACTAAATCAGCTTTACGAACAGTCACATCTTTATCCTCTTCATAAGGATCCAATTCATCCTGTAATCCATAGATATCAATAAAGATTCTGTTTAATTCTTCTTCATTAGACTTCAATGTATTAAAACGTGATTCACATTCATCAGACCACAAATTATATGCTTCATTAATAGTATTAACATGATTCTTTACTAATGGATGCACTTTGAAATCCCATGATGTTTCAAAAGAATCCCAATCATCCTTATAATATTTTATGGAATCTACAACAAGTAAATTTATAGATGAAATATACTTGTTATTAATAATAAAAGGCAAATTAAGAATATCGGATGTTAATAAATTAACTGTCGGATTTAGCATGTCTATCATTAATTTTGTAATATTTGTGTTAAGAAATGCTAAACAATAATAATATAAATCATCATTATTCATATAAATAGTTGGAGTAGCGGTACCACAAACAGAATCAATAATATATCGAAATGATTTATTCTGATTACTTCCTACCTGAGACCAGCCTATAGCCTTATGAAAGTATAAGTTTTTATCTCCCCTTCTAACAGATTTATTAACTTTAGAATCATCATAAAGATCTTTTAATTTAATTACATAATCATTGTTTCCATAAAAATAGCGAGAATCTCCACCTTTTTGCATTATATGATATTTCCTATATACTTTACTTCCAATTTTACTAAAGTCTTGATAATTAACTTCATACCATAATCTAACAAAATAGGGATCATTTCCAGTTACAATACCAGCTCTTCCTTTTGCATAATCAGTTAACTTATTGTTAGAAAATAAATTAGCCACTTTTCTTGAACACCAATATGCAATAGGCTCTCCTGGTATTTGCATAAATACCGATTGATTTGTAAGATATGTGTTCTTTGGGTTGAAATACTCATTTCTTTTTTTATTTTTATCCGAATAACAGTAATCAGTTAGTCTTATTGTTTTAAAATTATGTTTCAAATTAGGAACTTTTATAAAGGAATATGATGCAATAGGTAAATGACCAATTTTCCCATCAAACAGCTCTGTTCCATAGTCAATTATGGAGGTTAAGCTCATATATTTAAACACATATTTTCTAAACTCTTCAAATCTTTGTATAAACATCCATGAAACTGTACTAATAAGAGAAACATAACCATTATCTTTGCAAAATGAATTTATAATATTCTTAAAAATTACTGTAGATAAATCTTGTTTAGCAATTTGATGATTTTTTTGTATATAATTTGATAGTGTTTTTGTATATCTTCCACTTCCTAAGTAAGGCGGGTTTGTAATAACCACATCATATTTTTGAACTAATAATCTTGCTTGTTTAATTAATGGTTTCAACAAATCATTCAATTCACAGACTTCTGATTGTGTTACTAAATCTTTGTTAATGGCTTCTTCTTTTAATTCATCTAAATGTGTTTTTAAATTATCAAGTTGTTCTGCTGTGCAATCCAGATTCAGGATAGATCCGAATTCTTTGGCATCTTCAAATACATTTACTAGATAATGTGATAAATCAGTATATTTACCTAAGTATTGTTCAAATTCTGGTTTTAATGATGTTATTGGTTCTCTGATTTCTAAAAGATTAAATTTTGTTTCTTTATTCAAGATTCTTCTGTTATAAGATCTTGCTTTCATCATTAGGGCAAAATAGGCAAGGTGATATGCACGTTCATCAATTTCTAATCCATATAAGTTATTTTCAAGAATGGATTTTGCTGCGTCTCGATCAGAATACCCTGCATCTCTATAGATATCCATCAATACATCAAAAGCGTAGACTAAAATATGTCCAGATCCCATACAAGGATCAATGACTTTAATATCTTCAGATTTTAACTTTGCATGTTCTGCTTTGATTTTCTTTAATTGTTCAATAACCTCAGGCTCTTGCTCAGCTTCTTCAAGGTAATATTTCCAGTCTGAGTGATCAAAATTTGGATGACCATCTATCCACAGTTTTCCCAATGCATTTTCGGTCATAGTTTTTACAACCCAATCTGGCGTAAATAATCCAGTTGCAGCTGGTAACATATCTTTTTCAACATTTCTTTTCGACATATTTCCATCATAGATTGAATCAAATAGTTCTTGATTATAGTATTGGTATAACCAGCCAATTATCTGAACCTGATCTGTCCAACTATCTTCATCAATATCCGTTATTAATTTAGCCAATACACTATCTTCCTTTAATAAATTATCTGGGAATAATAATGTCTTATAGTCTTTGATAGAAGTAAACATATCCGGAAGATACTGATTCATATCATTACATAAAGTCTGTAATAGATATTTATATAATTCTTCTTGCTTGTTTTCTTCAATATAATCAAATACTTTCTGTTTATCTAAACCATCTAATTCAACATGAATCGCATCTGTTAATAAATCTGGTTTGAATTCATTGTTGTCATTAGTAAAAACTCTGATTCTTTGTGGAAGATAGTTATTTACTTCCATATAACGAAGGGCAATAAAACGGTTAAACCATGTATAAGCCACTTCTTCAATGACATGTTCATATCCATTCTTTTTTACTTCAGTGATCAATTCATTTAATTGCTTCTTTTCATCACCTGTAAGAAGTCTGCCATTTACGTTGTCTGTATTGTAGCCAGGAAGGCTAGATTCTGTAACATCATATTCAAATGCTTTCTGCGCAACCTGTTTCATTAATTCAGTACGTGCCCATACAGCATAATTCTTAATCGCATTTTTATTCATAATCTAGTTCCTTTCTACTTGATCTGAATCTCATCATCGTCATTCAGGTAACTTAATAGTTTATTTTTTATATTTTGAACATAACGATCAATATCTTCTTTACTTGATAAATTAGCCTGGTTAAATACAACTGCACGTTGAACCTGACGTACCTTTTTAGGTTTCACAGGTTTTACTGGCTGTACAGGATCAACATGGGTATCATCGTTTGTATTTAAGATACGATCCATTTTATTTATAATATTGTCTTTTAAAGCAGTAATTGTATTTTTCTTGGCATCCAATTGTACAAGGCTATTTAAACGACTGATTTCCTGTTTTCTGGAATCAAACTGATGGATTGCATTATTTAATTCTGTTTTTAATTTTTCTTCATTGACAGCCTTTAAATGCACTTCATTTAAACAAGAATCAATCAGATCATTCAATTCTGCTTTTTTCGCATCTACAACTTTATTTCTTTCATCCTGGATAGTAGAAATACAATCATTCAATTCCGGAATTCGATTATATTTGAAATTATTTGAAATCTTTGTAATATCATTGATTCTTTCAATAGCATCTTTAATTTCTGGAATTTCGTATAAATAATCTTTTTCATAATCCATGACATCATGTTTTAAATTTAATGCATTATCGTAAAGTTTGATTTGCGACTGATAGAAGTTTTTAACATTGATCATATCATCCTTTGTATCCAATAGGTCATCTTCTAAATCACAGATTGTATTAACTAGAGCAATATTATCGTTTTGAGCTAAAAGAACTTTGTTAATGTATTTTAAAGCTTCCTTGATTTCATGAGAACCAGGATGCATTACCATATTGTTCTTTTTGTCCATATCTTCAAGATTGAATCTTTCTGTATTGAATTCTTTTGTGATAAATGCGACTAATCCATCTTCATCACTAGGAACATCCATTACTTCAAAATATTCTTTTAAGATATCTCGAACCGTTTTCATCTTCTGAGCAGGAATCGTTTCACGAATAGAGACCTGTGTAAATCCTGTTTCTGATTTCTTACGTAAGAAATCAACCAATCGGTAGTCATTCGGTTGAATCGTTTCTCCAGAATGTTTGATTGTGATTTTCTGTGCCTGGATCAATCTTGCGATGACAGAGGCAATATCAATTTCTTTCCAACCATATGGAATATTCTGATAACGAGATTGAATATCGGCCATAGAGGTAGGCATTTTAGCTGCTGCCTGTTTTTCTAAGTATCTGTAAACTTCTTCCATGGCACCTTTATCCGGTTCCATTCCATCTAAGACAGCAACTGTCCCATTTAAGATATTTCGAATATCTGCATCTGTATTAACAGGCGTATCAATTAGCGTAATACCAGAATAAGTATGTTCTACCAATGTTTCTAGTACTTTATCTAGTACTGTCTTTGCAGAAGTACCAGGAATATACACAATTTCACCATCGATATAGAACTTACCTTTGATAATTGCATCGCTGATCTTATCTTTTGCTTCAGACAATAATCGACGTGCTTCTTTTTGTTTATTTGTGATAATTGCCTGAATGGATTCCGGCAACTGATTGACATTCTTTTGTTTAATGAATTTATCAATCTTTAATGCATTTTCAATATCATTGAATACAGAATACTCATCCGATAATTTACAAATTGCCTCATATCCTTTTGAATCAGCAATCAATTTCAAATCACTGGCATCATCAAAAGCTTCGGTCACAAATCGAAGTTTCATTCCACCGGTTGTATTCCCATGATTTTGACTGTCTACTGTTTTATCGAAATCAAAGTCCAAATTATAATCATTCTTCGAATATCTATATTTCTTTGTTGTATAAATATCATCAAAAATCGTTTTACATACCTGACTAATTACAGCAGATGCATCGATATTCTGATTGCTGATTTCACGTGCGATGTCCTGTTCTTCATCTGTTAAGAACTGGTAGATATCTCCATTACGTGCAATATAATTCTGTTTTTGAAGACGATTTAAAGAATCTTCTACCTGTTGTCTTAAAACAATCTTATCTACGGTAATAGAATCCGCCATTAAAATGGTCAGGTTTTCAATATTGGATTTAATATCATCAATATAACGAACTAAATAAAGTAACTTCAATAAATTTACATCATCAACAGTTAATCCATCTCCATTATTGGCAGCTCTTTCTGCTCTTTCAATAACAGAACGTACAGAAGTATCCAAAAAGCTGTGCAATGTATCATAGAAGGCATACATTGGAACCAATGTTAATTCATTTTTATCTTCAATATTCTGTGCAGATTCCTGGAATCCATTTAACATGGATCTTTCACCACTGGATTGATGTTTACCGGCATGACCATGCTTACGAATTTCATTAAATACTTTCTGCATAATCGTAAATTGATAAGGTACAAATGGAAAAATACGGGCAAACTCATCTTCAGAAGTATAACCTTTCAAATCCTTTACATCTGTATCAAAAGCATACAGATTATTTAATACATTCTCATTGTTTTCATAAACCCCATCTAAGACTTCGTTCGCTTCCTCTGTTTTAGTCAGCAAACGCTTTTCAATAACTTCACCAACAGATGAAGAAGTCAGACTTAAACGAATCGCAAAACGAGCCATGATACGTGAGAATTCATCCGTACGGACTTTGATCATTTCATCCAATGCTTCTTGTCCAGTAGCTACGATCCAAACTTGACCACGACAAACAGAGCCCAACTTTTCAATCAAAGATTGTAAGTTCAAAAGCATACTTGTATTTGTTCCAATATATTGACCAGCTTCATCAATCATAAATAACAAGCGGAAGCCTTTAGGTTTTGAATCTACATATGCTTTGATTTCATCCACTAATTGACCGACAGAATAATCTACAGGTGTTTTATCATTAAACCATAACGCAGCATCTTCCTCGCTCATTGCACCACATTCAACAACAGCTTGAATAACAGCTTTTTTAAAGAAATTGTATGTACCTCTGGCTTCTTCCCATTCTTTACCACGAATTTTCTTAAAGCTTTCTTTGAAAGAATCCATCTTACCTTGGTTGGAAATATATTGTTCAAGTTTGGCAAGTCTTAAGTCTTTTCCATAGAATCCCAAATGTTCATAGAAAACTTTGGCAAATACTCTAAGTACAGCCGTATCATCTTTTTGTACGGATCCTTCTACATCAATATTGAAAAGAATTGTTTCAGTTGGTACTTGCACACATTTTTGAACATTCATGAAAGAAAGTTCATCATCAAATTTTTCTTCAAAATAATCAACCGTTTTCTTGCCATCAATTTCTTTATTTTCAAGTAAGTAAGAAAGCATCTTTAAAAAGTGTGATTTACCACTTCCAAAGAAACCAGTGATCCATACACCGACATTATCGGTAGGTGTATCAAATGATTCACTATATTCATTAAAAAATTTTGTAAAATGCTTCTTCAATTCTGCTGTTACAACATATTCTTTAACTTCCTGTTTAACAACATCTTCTTTTTCCTGTTCTACCTGAACGACACCATTAATTGTACGATCGATGTCGTCTTTAAACATCTTCTTGATTTCCATAACTTTGATCTCCCTTAAATCATGTTAAAAGCACGATAATATTCATTTGATTTTAATTGATTAAATAATTTAACATAATGGCCATCAAACGTTCCAGGATACAAAACAACAATTGGTTTGTCATTCATATCTTCCTGTAAAGCATTCAACAGGGCATGTACACGCATAAATGGAAATACTTTTCCAACCCCTGTAATCATCAATAAATCTTTATCACTAGAAAAGTTACTTATGATTTTTTCAGAGAACACCTTAGCGTCTATTGTGTTTGTAAGTTGTTCTTCTAAGAATTCTTTACCATCATCCTGTTCCATTTCAGGAATGCCTTCTAGAATATCCATATCTTCACATATAGATAAGAATGTTTCATATAAATCAACAATTTGCACATTACATTTCAATTGCTCATGCTCTAATCTTTCTGTAAAACTACGAACTGTCATTTCATCTTTTGGGTTATAGCAAAACATTCGAATGTTAACTTCATTACTTAAACCTTTTCCTTGAAGAAAGTCATCTTCTTGAATTGTCTTTTTTAAATGATCTAATCTTTCTGTGATATCTGACATGATGACCTCCTTACATACATCCAAACGCAATCAACGCTTCTTTATTGTTTGAATCTTCAATGGCTTCTTTTACTCTGAAATCCAGAAGGACTGGATTTAATACTTCTGATCTTGAATTATCCAAATATCCATTTTCAACTAAAGTCTTTTTTAAAACCTGTTTACACTTGCCAATTGTTGCATCACTCCAAGAAGCAACTACATCATTTTGTTCTTGAAGACGAGTGAAAAAAGAATTCAGATCCATTTTTGTGAAAGAAGTATCTTTCGTTCTATATTTTTCACCAATTACGGTGATCATAAATTCCCAGACAAGTCTGTAATAATTCATCATCAAAAATAGGCAAGCTTGTTTAGCTGCATCCGCTGAATCATTGGCAACAATGTCGATCCATTCATGACTATTTGCTTTATTAAAACGGTTTAAGCAAACTTGTGTAATATTTTTGATCATTCTTTCGGTTGGATATTGAAACAAATTATTATCTGTAACTTCCTGAATGATCTGTTCATCTGATTTTCCTTCTTTTATAAGTCTAGCAACAATTCTCATTTCATGAAAAAGAAATTGTTCTCTTGTTATTGTTCTATATGGTGTATTTATATCCATTATACTTATTCACCTCGTTCATCTTTAGGAATAATTTCTACAACATCGTCAAATGTACAGTTGAAATAATCACAAATATCAATCAATTTATCCATAGAAATAGCTTGTCCTTTGGATAGTTTAGCTAGTGTTCCTGAAGATAATCCTATTTTTTCTGCAAACTCTGTTTTTGTTAGATTCGCATCAATTAAAAGCTTAAATAAATTATTGTAGCTTACTTTCATATTGTTTACCTCGCATATACGAATTCATTATACCTTTTCTAGTAATCAGTTTGAAGGAAATCTTTACTTTTTTGAAGATTTTTATCAAACATTTTAAATTATATTGATAGTTTATAAATATATAACCATTGCTGCAATGCATATACAGTGTTCTAATAATGTTAATGGTAAAGAATCGAAGTCCTCCTAACTCTTTTCGTTTTTGAAAAGAGAATAGATTTTTAGAATACAACGAATTGGTACAGATCTCTGTTTCAGACAGTTGATCTGTTTTTTTTATCCCTTTCAAGGCTAAAAAAAGCCTTTTTTGTGGACTTTCAAGTGAAGGGGAAATTGTTTCTCCTTCACAAAAGGAGGAATAATTAAATGTATAACTATGGTTACGAAAAGAAAAAGTATTTAGAAGAAAAAGAAAAAGAAGAAAACTTACTACGATTATTAGGATTTCCTGAATGGAAGATACGATATCTTCGTGAACTAGATGATTTTGATTTCAATAAAAATCGCAGTTTTCACCGCAACGAATCGCCAACTGAGGTGAAATTCTTTCTAAATGAACCTTCTGAAGATTATATAAGTGAATATACATGGGAAGATGTACTGAATGGAGTTAATGATGCCGTTGTTTATAAGCATTTAAAAACGTGTGATCCTGTCATGCAGAAAATCATTGTAATGTTGAAAAACAAGTATTGTGTGTGGGAAATTGCTGAAGATTTACATATGACAAATAATGCAGTTTATAAAAGAATCGAAAAATTCTCAAAAAAATGCAAAAAGAGAGGCTAATAATTCACGATTTCAAGGACTATCTAGTGAAGGGAGATATGTAATCTTCCTAACAGCTCTTTGAAAACAACATAACAACTATTAGATACAACACTTATATATTCGAGCTATTTCACTAGTGCGCGATGATGTTTTTAACGAGCGATGATACTTTAGATTGATAAACAATTTTGCTGATTGTGCCATGACAATATATAAGATAATGATACTTCTAGCGACAGGCTCAAGCGTAATATGGGTTGGTGCGATGCCAATGAAAGATAATTAGCAACTATCTTGTCTAATAGGATTCCTTAGTTTTCGGGTAATCAGGTGATAAATAGAAAACATGATAAATATTTTATTTTTAAATATCAACCGGGACTAACTCCCGGTTTTACATAAGGAGTGGATATGCATGAAAGTTAAAAGAGGAGAAGTCTATTTAGCAGATTTAAGTGATGCATCTGGATCAGAACAAGGTAAAGTACGACCTGTTGTAATTATTCAAAATAATCGGGGTAATAAATATAGTCCAACAACTATTGTGGCTTGTTTATCTTCCAAGATTTATACAAAACATCATTTACCAACACATCATCTTTTACCGGAGGGTATTGGATTGAAATATAAATCTATGGTCATGTGTGAACAGATTCGTGTCATTGATAAAAATCGTTTGCAAAAGAAAATTGCTACTGTAAGTAGATTGGATATGTTGGCGATTGATCGAAAAATCAAAATCAGTCTAGATTTACGTTTACATAACCAAAAGAAATAGTTTTGGTTATGTTCCCTTTCCTTATGGAAGCAGTCCTTTCCCAGCTGCTTCCTTTTATTTTGTAGGTGAGAATTTAAATTTCAAAAATTTTATAGTGAGGAGGAACAAAGCGATGAAACCTGTTATATGCGAAAAGAAAACATATACCGTTGCTGAAATTATGGAAATACTTGGCATTGGAAGAACAGCAGCCTATGACTTAACAAGAAAAGGCTTATTTAAAGTGATTCGTGTTGGAAAATTACTTCGTATTAACAAGGAATCCTTTGATCAATGGTTTGACAGTCAACAATAAAGGAGGAATGAGGGATGGCTGTGATTTTAAAATTGGGAAAGAAATTTCAAGTAACTTACGAGGTAGTCACACCTGCAAAAGAAATAAAAATGATTAAGGAATTATTCGATAACTATGAAGATGCAGCTAAACGAAAAGAATTATTAGATGGTGAGACAAGTATGTTTTCACCAGATAGTTTATTTGTGGATGTAATGGAAGATTGGCTTGCTGATCCATATTTCAGAGATCATTTAAAAAAATATCACGAGGCTCAAAAAAACTATGATGTGTATCTTCGTAGCCTGGTAGAAACAACTAAAGTTAAAGAAATTGACTCAACTTTTGCAAATTCTATTATTAACCAACTATGTGCTACAAAAAGCATAGGAAGAAATAGTGCATTATCTGTTAAAACAATCCGTGCTTGCAAGTTACTACTTATCAGTACTTGCGATCATGCAATTAAGATGGGAATCATGGATGAAAATCCATTCAATGAAATACACATTTCTGATCCACATGATTTTAAAAAGAGGCCAAAGAAATATGCAGATTGGACATATGAAACGATGATTCAAATTTTTGATGCATGCAAAGAAGAAAAGCTTTACGTTATTATGCAGATCGTATTTGCAACCGGGATGAATGTAACAGATGTTCTTGGTCTAGTTTGGAGCGATTTTTATCATGAAAAAGATAAATACTATATTCGAACAAATAAAGTAATGGAGCGCATGTATGAAAAAGAATTGCAATTTCTTCCTAAAGATTATGTTATCCAAAAATATGTTCATGATAAGAAAATAAAATTAAAAACACAAGTTGTTCATCATTATGTAGATAAAGAAAATATCTACTCTATTCCATGTGCCTTATATGAATTATTACAAAATTGGAAAAAGAGATCGAAAGAAATCTATCATTTTGATATAAATCCTAATTCATTAATGTTTACTACTTATGGAATCAATCCATATGATGATCGTCTCGTACTTAAACATCTAGATCAAACTACATTAAATCTAAAACTACCTAGACACACTTTAGCAGGATTAAAATTTTTTTCTAGTAAAACTTCTCCAGATGGACGACATTATCGTGACATTTATTATTATGAACATAATGATATTTCTTTCAACCAGATTGGATTAACCGCAAAAGAAAAAGCTGTAAAGATAAACAAAGAATTTACGAAATCCATGAAAAAAGAATTGCCTGATAAGGATAAAAAAGATGCTGAGGATTTAGTAAAACAACTTGGTGAAGATAAAAATATTCGTAAGAAATTATTGATGAAACTATTAGAAATTGAAAGTGGTGAATAAAATGGCATCCATACAAAAACGAAAGGATAAATACAATGTAGTTTATTATTATACGGATAAATATGGAAAGCAAAAACAAAAATGGGAATCCTTTAGAACATTACGGGAAGCTAGAAAACGTAAGGCAGAAGTTGAATTACAACAAGCCAATCGAACTTTTATTGCACCAAGTACTACGACTTTAAATGAATTCTGGCCAACATACGTGGATCTATATGGATGCAATAAATGGTCAATATCTACTATGGAAAAGAATACGGCCTTATTTACAACATATATTTCTCCATATTTAGGGCATTATAAACTGGATGAAATTCGTCCGATAACCATTGAGCAATATTATGCAAATCTAAAAGAAAGTGAAAACACAAAGAAGACAGGAAAAGTATCCACTCGTGTTGTCACAGAAGTTCATAGAGTTTTACGATGCACATTTAATGTAGCCGTAAAATGGGAATACATTTCCAATAATCCATTTTTAAAAGTGGATACACCAAAGTATGAATATGAAAAGCGTGAAATATGGACAGCAAATCAAATTGCCAAAGCACTTGAAGTTTGCGAAGATCCAAAACTATCGATTGCCATCCAACTCGCATTTGCCTGTTCTTTAAGAATTGGTGAAGTGCTCGGTCTGACTTGGGATAATGTGCATATCAGTGAAGATGATTTTGCGTGTGGTGATACACACATTTATATAAAGCAACAATTAGAACGCGCCCGTATGGATGCCATTGAAAAATTGAACAACAAAGATGTACTATTCATCTTTCCTCAATTTGAAAAGAGAAAAAATGCAACAAGACTGATATTAAAAACTCCTAAAACAGATAGTAGTGTACGAAAAATATGGCTACCAAATACATTAGCTTGTTTCTTGAAACAATGGAAAGAAGATCAAGGTAAATATAAGGAAGCCTATGGAGATGCTTATCATGATTATAATCTTGTAATATGTCAGTCAAATGGGATTCCGTGTGATGGAAGTATTATTCGTAAAGGCCTATCCAAATTAGAAAAAGAAGCTGGACTTCCCCACGTTGTCTTTCATTCTTTGCGCCATACTAGTACAACCTATAAATTGAAATTAAACAATGGCGATATAAAAGCAACCCAAGGAGATACTGGGCATTCTCAAGCAGATATGGTCATGGATCTATATAGTCACATCTTAGATGAAGACCGAAGAGTGAATGCACAAAAATTTGAGGACAGTTTTTATAAACAACATATGGAAAACTATGTTGATGTCCCACAGGCAAATACGAAAGTTGACATAGATAAAGTACTGGAAAAAATTAAGCATGATCCTGATTTATTGCAGCTTCTAATAGCCACGTTGAGCGGTGATTAAATGATCAATATTAGCTAGTGACGTATCGTTTGATACGTCCTGTGTCGTAGGGTTCTATTCGATACCGTTAGATGACCATTAGAAATCCATTAGATGGCCCCAAAAATAGCACAAAAAAGTTCGGATAAAGATAGGTCATCCGAACACCTTTAAAATTTAATTATTTTTCTGTTTGAAATGTGAATTTTAACAGTGATGAAAAGGTGTATTAAAAAACAAAAAAAGCGGAAAAACCGCTTAAATAAAGGCTAAAATGGTATTCCGGATGGGATTCGGACCCACGACCTTCCGCTTAGGAGGCGGACGCTCTATCCAGCTGAGCTACCGAAATATCTATGCTTATAATACCACAACTTCTACCTCTTGCTTAGGAAACTGACCTCCTGCTTAGGAGGCGAACCCTCTATCCTACTGAGGTACTGAGACGTATTTAATTGTAATGGAGCAATTTTCAAATTTATTTCATAAATCGCTTCCGAAAGGGGATTGCTCCACCTGACCCTTAGGAGGCGAATGCTCTATCCAACTGAGCTACTGGGACATATCATGATTTTAA
>ERZ1034897.412-NODE-412-length-21905-cov-9.894874_pt1 | contig 21905 bp, 20 predicted proteins | sample MGYA00520629_ERZ1034897 | MGnify/ENA primary metagenome ERZ1034897 (study PRJEB33766, sample SAMN09781789) | gut metagenome | biome: gut microbiome | host: Homo sapiens | place: Madagascar | study: EMG produced TPA metagenomics assembly of the PRJNA485056 data set...
AAAAAATTATGCATAAGATAAAAAAGAAGAGATAAACTCTTCTTTTTTTCTATTTATAGAATTCTTTTAATTTTTCATTCAAACATTTAGCAACCTTCAAGTCTTGTTTGAATTGAAAATTATGTTGAATGACTGGAGATTTCGAGATATATACATATACCTTATTTCCGTTTAATAATTTAATTTCAATACCCACATATACTTTTTTCATTTCAATGAAAATACTATGATTAAAAGTGCTCACTAATACCCTATGAGAAAACATAGGTGATTTATCTTTATACTTTGCATCTTCATATACAATTTGACTTGAAACAACATCATAAAACGAATACTTCCCTAAACTTCCATCCAATATAGTAAATTCTTTCTTTTTCTCGTCAAAAATAAGACTATTCATGAAAATCACCACCCTATATTTCTATTTTACCATCCACAATAAGCTAAAAGTGCAGATTTCTCTGCACTTTCAGCTTGGCTCTATTTACTTTTACAAGATATTATTATATTTCAAACCATTGAATTTCGCATTCCGCTAATTCAACTTCAAAACTAGAACCATCACCCTTATAAATTGTTGTAGTTTGAGGTTCATATGTATTATTTACAACACAGAAACTATTTGTAGAAGGATATACATTGACATCTACATTATAGTTCTCTGAATACCAACGCTTCATCTCATCTTCCTTATGTGCCGCAAAGAAGATGGCACGATATAAGAGTCGTACATTTTCAAAACTAAAAGGAAGACCATTCATATACACACCGCGCCCTTTTCCATATTCATTCACGGCTAGATTTACATGCAGATCTTTTTCAGCCAAGATTTCTGTACCAGGTAATGCATATACATTATTGATGCATTCTCCCCAGTCTTCATGCTCTAATTGTTCCGTAATAAAATGATTTGGATGCACTTCCCAATTATACTTATCTGTATGCATTGTGAAACCTAATTCTTTATCGACACCTAATACATCATATAATGTAAAATATTTACCATTACGATTTATAGCTGTTGGCTCACCAACACCGATGAATCCACCACCCTGGTCTACATAACGACGAAGTGCTGTAATGATTGTTTCGTCAAATTCAGCACCACCACTAAAACTTGTATAGGCAGAACCAATATTCATCACAACATCCATATCCCCTAAAATGGATGGATCTTTGCGAATATCATCAAAACTAATAAAGCGAACATCAAACGGGAATCCACTCAATGCTTCCATAACACCAGTGTATGAATAAATTTGTTTATACCAAATCGCATGATGAACTAAATGTGTTCCCCAACGACGAAGTTCACCCCAACTATTGATAACACCCACTTTTAATAAGTTATGTGGAACTTGTTGATTTACATGTGAATATAAAGTACGGAATTCATCACAAACCTTTTCAATATAATCAATAAATTCTGGGAAATCCAACGCTAATTTTAAATATCCACCATAACCAATACGATCTACAGGACTTCTTAAAATAGCTCTACGAGCCGTTACCCAATTGACCTTAGCTTCTTTTAATGGATCTCCATTTTCATGGAAAACATCTGGGAAGAAATAAGGTAAGAATCTTCCTTCTGTATATTTAACACCTTTAATATCTGAAATCAAACGAAGTGTAGTACCAGAACCAACCGAACCTACAACGGCATCTAATCCAATCGATTCAAAATATTTTCCAAATGGTTCTGTACCAATCCAGTGATCCCCTAAAAACATCATGGCTTCTTTTCCATATTCATGACAAATATCGACAAATTTTTTAGCCAACTTACTCACTTCACGCTGTTGGAAATCCATAAAGTCACGATATTCCTTTGTAGGAACACAGAATGTAGAGTTATTGAATCCTTTGTTGATAATATATTCCGCTCTAAATGGATAGCCTACCTCTTTTTCAAATTGTTCCAAAATGTATGGAGATACAGAAGCACTATATCCAAACCAGTCTACAAATTTTTCTCGAGCAAACTCATCAAATTGTAAAGTAAACTGGTGGAAGAATGTTGTAAAACGAACAACATTTACATCATCTCTTTCTTCACAGAATTTTCTGAATTTATCTAAAACATACTTTTGTGTTTTAGGTTGTCTAACATCATAAGTCATCTGATGCTCTTCATCTTTCCAATCATTTGTTAGAGCATTATACATATGTACTGGGTCCCAGATCACAAAAGCTAAAAAGCTTACAGTATACGCATGATATGGAATAGTTTCATGAATAATCACTTCCATTGTTTCTTCATCATAATCCCAATTTGTGACAACTTCATCTGTAGTACGATCAATCACTTCCCACCATCTATGATTGTCTTTAATGTTTGGTTTTAATTGATCTGAATAGAAATGCTGCATGATTTGAATCTTTAATTCCGTATCACGAGCCGTCACAAAATCACTCATCAAATACATTTGTTGAATTTCATCTGGATTTGCTTTTGCCCAAGCATTATCTTTTCTTGTCGTATAATACGTTGCATATTGTTTGATGTCCATTTTACGCAATTCTTCCGGCATATCCGTTCCATCACAGTCACGAATCGCATCGGCTTTCCATCGATGAATGATTTCAATTGTTGCATCAATTACATCAACATCTGTTGGTACAGTTACTCTGCCTGTTTCAATCATTTTTATTTTCTCCTAAACTAGTCAATTCTATTTTCTGTTTCTAAATCAAAGAAATGCACTTTTGATAAATCCATCGTCAACTTAATTGTTGTGTGAGCTTCTGGTTCCAAACGTGAATTTACTTTTGCACACATTTTTTGCCCATTCAAAGAACCATGTAAAATATATTCATGTCCTAATAATTCAGCCACTTCAATTTCAAAATCAAAGTTTGCACTTGGATACGTATCGGCAACAATGCCTTCCCCATGTAGATCTTCTGGACGAATACCCATAATGATTTCTTTTCCTTGGTAGCTAGAAAGTTTTTCGCGATACATCAAAGGAATATCAATCTTCATATCATCTACATAAAAGAATCCATTTTTGTAAACACCCTTAATAAAGTTTGTAGCTGGAGCTCCCAAGAATCCTGCCACAAATAGATTTGCGGGATTATTATAAATTTCTTTAGGTGTTCCAATCTGTTGAATATATCCACCCTTCATAACAACAATACGATCCGCCATTGTCATAGCTTCTGTTTGATCGTGTGTAACATAAATTGTAGTAGCACCAATTCTTTCATGTAGCTGAATGATTTCAGAACGCATTTGAACACGCAATTTAGCATCTAGGTTTGAAAGTGGTTCATCCATCAAGAATACTTTCGCATTACGTACAATCGCACGTCCTAATGCAACACGTTGTCTTTGTCCACCCGACAATGCCTTTGGTTTACGATCCAAATAAGGTTCGATTTCCAAAATACGTGCCGCTTCATGCACACGTTTATCTATTTCTTCCTTGCTGAACTTACGAAGTTTTAAACCAAAAGCCATATTCTCATACACACTCATATGTGGATATAAAGCATAGGATTGGAATACCATCGCAATATCACGATCTTTTGGTTCCACATCATTCATTCTTTTTCCATCAATGTAGAAATCACCGGCACTAATCTCTTCCAAACCAGCAATCATACGAAGTGTTGTAGATTTACCACATCCACTTGGTCCTACAAACACAATAAACTCTTTATCTTTAACTTCTAAATTAAAGTCAAATACAGCCTGAACATTGTTGTCATATATTTTATCAACATGCTGCAAAGATAATTCTGCCATACTTCATCCTCCTATTTATGTTTCTTGTTGTATAAAAACAACAATGTAAGTAAACCCGTCAATCCAACAATTTCAATCATTAAATTACGAACACTAACTGTCTTTTGTGCCCAAATGATTAGTCCTAAAAACACAAAGAATAAAATAATCATAACTATATTCATTACTTTATTATCATCTCTCATACTAGACACCTCTTACTCTTTCATTCCACCAATGCTCATACCTTGTGTAATCTTCTTTTGAACACAAATATAAAGAATCAGTGTTGGAATCATAACAATTACCAATCCAGCATACATAACGCCAAAATTCGCTTGTGATTTTGCATCGGCCATCAAATATTTAACACCAACTGCCAAAGTCGCATTATCTTTATCCATAAATGTAAATGCGATAATATATTCGTTCCAGAATGCTAAAAACTGAAATAAAATTACAGTAATAATACTAGGTCTAGCCATTGGAATCATAATTTTAGTCATAGTCTTGAAATAGCCACAACCATCAATACGAGCTGCTTCTTCATAAGCTTTTGGCAACGTTTTGAAATAACCTGTCAACAAATAAATCGTAAATGGCAAGGCTGTTGCTGCATAAACAACAGAAAGCCAGAATTTACTATTCAAGAAAAAGTCGACGCCAAGCTTGATATCGGCATTAAATAACATCAAGAAAATAGGTAATACGATGTAATTCACGTTGACAAATAGTCCGGCCATAAACAATCCGTTAAAGAATTTCTTTCCAACAAAATCAAAGCGAGCTAATACATACGATGCAGGAAGAGCAACCACCAACAAGATAACTAAGGATAATGCGGTTACGATGATCGTATTCAACAAATAATCACCCATTCTTGCCTTCACAAAGGCATCCATAAAGTTTGACCATAACATTTGTTTTGGAAAATCAAATGGATTGCCACTTACCAATTCTAGTTGCGATTTTAAAGATGCAAGGAAAACCCATGCGATCGGTACAATAATCGAAATAGCCAACGTAATCAATGCTACATAAACAAAGATTTTATATAAAGGAAAATTACGCTTCTTCATATTTCATCCTCCTAATACTGCAATACATCACGTTCTGTGACTTTATTTATAATAGCGGATAACGCAAATGAGAATACGAAGATACAAACTCCGATTGCCATACCAAATCCATATTTACCCGCAAACGCATTGTTATACATATAGTTCAATGCCACTTCACTTCCTAAGTTTCCTTCACTTGTCAACTGCACAAACATAAAGGATAAGTTAATTGTAGAAATAACGAAGAAAGTCAAAGTTGTACGAATGTTATCCCAAATCAATGGTAAAGTAATCATAAAAAATTGCTTTACTTTACTAGCCCCTTCTAAACTTGCCGCTTCATAAAGATTTTCTGGAATACTTGTCATACTCGACATATACATAACCATATAATATCCAATGGCCTGCCAAACTAATGCACCAATAATAGAATAGTTAATAATAGCTGGATTTCCCATCCATTGTCTTTGTAAAGATTCTAGACCAATCATACCTAAGAATGAATTCAAAATACCATTGGTTGGTTGATAAATGGCTGAGAAAATACCTGCGATAACTACAATACTCAAAATATTTGGAATATAGAAAATCACGCGGAAGAAATTCTTTCCTACAAATTCTTCACGAGTTAATAAGGTCGCAAATAAGACTGCCAACACCAAAGTGATGATTGTGATCAATACAACATATAAAATTGTATTTTGCATAGCCTCAATAAAACGCATATCGTTAAAAAGAACCTTAAAGTTGAATAAACCTGCAAAAGTGGCATCACTTACGAAATTGCTCTTTTTAAAGAATGCCGTCTTAAATACATCAATCGTTGGAATGACCATAAAAATGACAACTAAAATAACGGCTGGTGCAAGACACGCAAATACGAAACGATTTTGTGCTTTCTTTTTATTCATGAGTTTTTCCTCCCATCTTTTAAAAAGCGACGAGCAACAATTTGCTCATCGCTTTAAGTTTAATTATTCAGTTACAGCTTTGTTTTTAGATAATTTAACCCAAGCATCTGCTAATTTGCTTTGGTAATCTTTTGCAGTTAATTCACCAGTAGCTAAAGAGTCAATTGAACCAAATACTGTTGCAGCTCGGTCAAAGTCTGGTAAGTTATCTGTGTTGTAAGGAGCAAATGCACCTAATGCAGCAGAAGCAGTGTCATATACTGAGAAGAATTCTTTTGTATATCCATCTTCCATAGCCGCAATAGTGTCTGACATATGTGTAGTTGGAACAATGTTTCCACCTTCAGCCATGATCTTAACACCTTCATCAGAATAGATAAACTTCAAGAATGCTTTCGCATCATCTACGTTTTTAGCTTGAGCAGGAATCCATACTTGTTCAGTCATAGAACCAACGAAACGTTCACCATCTTTTTCTAATGCAGGCAATGGAAGTAATCCCCAGTGATAATCTTCAGGAGTTGTATCTGCCATTTCATTAACTACCCAGTCACCATTAGGCATGAATAATGCTTTTCCATCAATGACAGCCTGCTGGTTCATTGTGAAACCATCTTTCGCATTCGCATTTGAGACTGTATCAGAATATAAATAATCAGGACTTACTAATTTAGTTAAAATATCGATAGTTTGTTTAGCACCATCTGTATTCCAAGCATCCTTATCATAATTTAATACGTTAGATAATAATTCTTCTCCACCTGTTTCTTTTAACAATGCATTTAATGTATTATCAAAGTAACCGTTTGTTGGATATGTAAATAATGAAATACCATCTTGTTTAGCTTGATCACCTAAAGCCCAGAATTCGTCCCAAGTTGTTGGAAGATCATATTTCTTTCCTTCTCCAACTAATTCTGTATTATAGAAGAATCCAGCAGGTGTTGTTTTAAGTGGCATTAAATAAGATTTTCCATCCCCATAATATTGTACGATACTACTATTCGCATAGTTTTCATCCATACCTACTTCTTTAACAACATCAGAGATATCTAATACTTCGTGTGTATTTAATTGAGTTTCCGTATATCCAGAAGGCTGTCCTAAATTATAATAAACAACATCTGAATATTCACCCTTCGCATTTTCTTTATTTAATACATCTGGCAATTCTTTTTCAAAACGCAATTGCACATCTACATCTGGATTTGCTTTTTCGAAAGCTTCTGCTAATTTTGTAAATACTTTTTCACCATTTCCACCAGAGAACGAATCAAATTTTAATACTCGTTTATCTCCAGAATCAGAATTTTCAGCTGGTTTACTTGAACATCCTGCTAACATTGAAGCAGCCATCGCAAATGACAACCCAGCAGTTATAACTTTTTTCATACTTTACCTCCTCATAAAATTCGTATGAACCTCTTTTGACAATCAAAGTATAACTTATTTGTAAGCGCTTTATCATAAAAATATAGCTCGATATTTTAGATATATTGCGATTCGATAAATTTATGAACAAAATTGATAAATAAATGAAAACATTATATAATTATACAAAAAGAGGTGTTTATATGAGTACACAACGCTTTCAAATCGATCAAGTCGATTTCAACAAAGCACGTCCAAAGCTTTTATATATAACAGAATCTAAATTTGATCATGAATGGAATTCCACTCTGCATACACACTTATATACAGAAATATTCTATGTGACAAAAGGCCATGGACTTTTAAGTCTAGATAATAAAAACTATCCTGTCAAAGAAGATGATTTAGTTATTGTCAATCCTCTTGTTTCCCATACAGAACGTGGTATTGAAAATGTAAACTTCGAATATATTGTCATGGGAATTGAAGGTGTCACTTACTTTTCAAAAGAAGAAGATGAGGAACAAGGTTGTAGTATTGCCAATTATTATGAATATAAACATGAAGTTTTGTTTTATTTGAAAACAATCCTATTTGAAGTAAAGACAAAAGATACAGAATACCAATCTCTTTGTCAAAACCTACTTGAAGTTTTATTGATCAACCTCATGCGACGCGCAAACATCAACTTAAAATCTTCACCAATCAATAAAGCCAATAAAGATTGTGTCTTAATTGAAAAATATATTGATGCACACTTCAAAGAAGACATCACACTCGATACATTAAGTGAACTCACATTTTTAAACAAATACCATATTGTACATGCCTTTAAACAATATAAAGGCATTTCTCCCATTAACTATATGATTCAAAAACGTTTAGAAGAAGCTAAACTTTTGTTGTCTACAACCAACCTACAAATTTCAGAAATCGCATATATTGTTGGTTTTACAAGTCAATCTTATTTTGCACAAGCCTTTAAAAAGGCCACCCTTACTTCTCCTTTGCAATATCGTAAAGATAATAGCCATTCATAAGAGGTAAAGAAAATGAACAAACAAGATAAGGATGAATTACTAAATCAAGGCCTAACTCAAAAAGAAATAGAAGATTTAACACAAAAGGTTTTTTCAAAAGAAGAAATAATACAATCCCATCAATATGACAACGAAATTAAGAAAGGATCTACTTTCATCGCATGGATCGTGGATCTGATTACTTGGTTTCTACCTTAAAACAGCAGCGATTATCAAATCACTGCTGTTCTTTTTTTCGCTTTTTATTTAAATACATATTTTGATCTGCCAAATCCTTAACACTCACAATATCTCCCGTCAGCAACAAAGCCGATCCATAAGATACCGAAGGTAAATATTTATATTTTCTTTGTTTGGATTTCATCAAATGATCAAATTGTATAGAACACGATTCTTCATTACGACAATTTTTTAATAATACACAAAACTCATCGCCACCAATTCTGTAACAATATCCATATTTGGCATAGGCTTTCTTAATACAATTGGCAATGATACTTAGACAAAGATCTCCTTTGACATGTCCATACACATCATTGACATGTTTAAAATCATCCACATCAAACACGATCAACATTCCATTTGTATAATTCATTTCATGACTACGATTCAAGAAACTATTCTGATTCAACAATCCTGTTAAACTATCCAATTGATTCCACATTTCACTACAATAGATAAAATAAAGTACAGAAAGTAAAGTGACACAAAGCCAGCTCACATGAAGATTAGGAACCATGATTTGAATGATGGTTTCTGCAGCCAAGAAAATAATCAATGGATAAATCAATGCTTTACTGCGATTTTGAAAATGCTTCGAAACTAAGATTGTAGATAAAGACAAATAGAATATAGCTATAAAATACACAAAGATGTAAATAAAGAAACAAGGCCCACGAGAATATAAATTTTCTTGACTTACTGAAAATACAAGTCCAGACGGAATCGATATCGCAAGAACCAAAAGATAGATAATTTCGCATAAAATTGCCAATTTAAATTCCCACCTAAGCCTTGTCTTTTTATCCAATACATACACCAAACAGATACAAACAGATGGTGTAAGTCCAAAACCAAGATAATTCGATATAATATTGATCCAACGATAACGAACTGGTAAACCATCCACTTTTAAGGTAATGACTTCTAATATAGAAATAAACGCAATCAATATAAACGCAAAGAAAAACCCTCGCTTTTGTTTTTTATTTAATGATTCGCTTAATCGCGTCAACACGCACATGAAACAAAGAACGAAAATATCAATTGTCGTTAATACATAAAAATATCCATTCATCTATTGTTCCACCGTTTCTTTTGTATATATACACCTAGATACAATTGGACTATTTTTCTTTAAATATTCTTTTTGAAGCCAATCCAAATACGTTCCTGGACTAATGATCCCACGTATACTTAATACATCTGCACCAAGTGTTCCTAAAACTAAATCTGTAAAAGAAGCACAATTATCACCTAAAGCCCAATAAATATGAAATTTACCACTCTTTACCTTATATAATTTAGCTCCCGTACGATAATGAAGACGACTCGGATAATCCATTTCATACTTACTAAAATGATCATAGCCATCTTCTTTTTCTATTTTTGTATACCAACGATAACCATTTAAACGAATCTTTTCAATTTCCTTTTCTATGAATTCATTTTGTTTAGGCGTTGTCAAAATACCATACTCAAAAATCGAATTATTTTCAGCCGAAATCATATTCGGAATATATTTCTCTAAAGGCACTGTAAAAAAGATACCATCACCAATTGTTTGATTCAAACGAAAGGAGTCACTATCATAATTACCATAACTATATACAATATTGTCATATGAAAAACAAATGTGACCTACCTTTTGAAAACCTTTAGGCCCCACATGTACAATCACTTTTAAACGAACAGGATCCTCCATTTTATACGTATTTAAATCTTCTGGTTTGCCTTCTTCTAAATAACGGTTAATACTCGCCAATGCAGCATCGGGCACTAAAGCACACAAAAAAGCAGGAAGCGTGATTCTTACTTTACGTTTCCACTTATATTTTGTAAGAGGATTGATTCCCACATATCCATCGCCTAAATAACGTAAGCCTAGAATCATAAAATAGATTCCAAATGCCTGCATTAAAAGATCCGTATGAAAATTCGGATTCAAAAGAAGATAAAAACCAAATAAAATATAAATAATGGTAAACACAAAGTTAAAAAACTTCCCTTTAAAATGATTGATTTTATCAATCACAAGTTGAATAAAACAAGCCGAACCACAAAGAATACAATACCCACCAAAATTCACTCGCAAGATCCATTGTGGAATATAACGAAAGTTCATCAAGAAAAACATAAACGCAAACGATAAGATTGAAAAGAAAAAGTCTTTGTTTTTTTTATTTTTAATAAAACGAATAAATAAAGTAACTCCATTCGCAAATAAAAACAGAATGGAAACAACTAAGATCCATGTGAAAACTCGATTTGGAATACACAGCATGATAGCTCCAGCCACCATTAAAATAGTTCCAATCACAAAGTTCATAGCTACATCATAAAACATAGACTACCTCCAATTGGATTGTACACAAAGAAAGCGCCCCTCTTCTATACGAACAATGCCTTTATCTTCAACCAAAGAATTACTTGTTGTATATATTTCCTCAATATGAATACGTCTAGATTGTAGTGGATATAAAAATCCAGATAAAGAAAGCACACCTTCTAAAATTGGATAGAATGAAATATGCCGATACGTATTATCAATTTCATACTCCCCTACATTCATAACAGATATCTTTTGATGTTCATCTATCAAAACCAAATTATTAAAACGATACATTGCCAAACGAATATTGGCAATTGTATGATCGATTCTACCCTGTATTCCACCATACAAATAGATCGTATCATAATCTTTGCATAATCGAATCGCAAGTTCTGAATCCGTTTCATCTTTCATGATTGGATGTCTTTCAATCGGACACGTAATGAGTTTTAAATCTTCTTCGTTTAAAGAATCAAAGTCTCCAACAGCCATTTTGATAGGAAGACCTTGATCTATAATTTTTAATGCCCCCGCATCTACGCCAATATAATCACAACCTTCAATAATAGGTACGACATCAACGAGTGGGGTAATCAAAACAGCACAAGTCATATTTATGCAAGCATACCTTCAATGGTTTTGGTAATATCATTTTTAAATACGTAGCTTCCCGCAACCAATGTATCACAACCTGCATCCAATGCAGATTTATACGTATCTTGATTAATACCACCATCTATTTCAATGCGATAGGGCAGATTCAATTCTTCACGTTTCTCTTTTAACCACTCTACCTTTTTAAGCATGTCTGCCATGAATTTTTGACCACCAAAGCCAGGCTCTACACTCATAACTAAAACTAAATCACAAGATTTTAATACACTTTCAAAAGGTTCAATCGCTGTATTTGGCTTAACCACAATACCGCCTTTTGCCCCCAAATTATGAATTTCATCCAATAAGCCTTGAATACGATTTAAATCATTATCTAAAGCTTCTGTATGGAATGTGACTAAATCCGCTCCATTTTGAATGAAAATTGGTGCATACGTTTTGGGATCTTCAACCATCAAATGCACATCCATAAATAATGGACAAGCCTTTTTAAAGCCTTTTAAAATATCAGGTCCAAAAGTTAAGTTTGGTACAAAATGACCATCCATCACATCAAAGTGTAACCATTTTGCCTTGGATGCCTTTAACTCTTCAAGTTGCGCACTCACATTGGAATAATCCAAAGATAAAATTGAAGGTGCAATTACAATTTCATTCATAGTTTCTTACCTCTTTCTTCCATAATATTTTTATAATCCTCATAGATTGACGCGTTGATTTCACCTTTATTGAGTGCCTCTTTAATGCTACAATCCGGTTCATTTAAATGCTTACAGTCTTTAAATCGACACGTATGAATATAAGGTTTAAAATCAAGAATACACGCATCTAAATGGGATGTATCTAATCTAGTAAAATCTAAACTTGAAAAACCTGGCGTATCCGCCACTAATCCATCACATACAGGATGTAATTGGCAATAGCGTGTTGTATGTTTACCACGCCCTAAAGCTTTTGAGATAGCTTGTGTCTGCAATTCAAAATCCGGATTCAAGCGATTCAATAAACTACTCTTACCCGCTCCAGATTGACCACATAATACGGATACCTTACCATTTAAGATTTCCTGCAATTCTCTATCATCACTACCTGGATTTGAGAATACCACATCATATCCAGCCTTTTTGTATTTTTCTAAATCCGCCAAGATTTCTTCAGAATCCTCTAACAAATCCAGTTTTGTCACACAAATCACCGGTTTTACTCCAGCTAGGCCTACCAAGAAAATCAAACGATTTAAAAGATGACATGAATAATCTGGATCTTTTAAACTTGTGACAATCAATGCCTGATCGACATTGGCAATGGCCGGTCTTAAAAGACGATTTGTTCGTGGCAACACTTTATGAATGCGATACGAATCTTCAATCTTTTCATATTCTACAAAATCCCCTACAACAGGCGTTTGTTGCTGGCGCATTTTACCTCTTGGTTTGGCAATAATTTCTTCTTTTTCATTTTGAATCGTATATTGATTCGAAATAATTTTTATAATTCTTCCCTGCTGCATATTAATCATAATACAGTGTAACAACACTGTTTGTTCCTTCCTGTACATATTCTGTCCCTACATCTGGTGAGACACTAATTACTTTATTACTTCCTGAACCATCTGTAATTTTACTTAAAACAGCCGCAATACCTAGATCATTCAATTCATCTTTGGCATCTAATACATCTTTTCCAATCAAATCCGACGGAATCACAATAGAAGGATATGTACTTACGACAAATGTTATTGTTTTTTTACTGTCCGGATCCATTCGAGTTCCTGGAGTTAAGCCCTTTTGTTTCAACACAATACCCGGATCCAAATCTTTCTTACCCTTGTATTCCACGACAATATTTACATTGGGACAATTCTTTTCCAATTCATATTCAGCATCCACTAGAGTTCCATCTGTAAAATCAGGTACTAAATAGGTTGCACCTTTAGATACAGTTAAAACGATCTTAGTATCATTTAAAATAACTTCACCCTTTTTATGGGAAGACTTAATGATTTTTCCCTTTTCATATTTATCATTTGCCCTATAGACATATGTGACTTTGGAAGTATTAAAATGCGCATCCTGCAATGTATCGATCGCATCTTCTTGGCTTTGTCCAATCACATCTGGCATCGTTTGATAGCCTAAAAATCCACTAATTCGAATGATTCCTGTAATACTTGCGACAAGCACTAATACAACGATTCCAATAATTACTGCAGCTGAAATCATTAAAGCAGGAATCCAATTTCTTTGTTTCTTTTCCACTTTTACAGGCTCTTCATCCTCAAAATCAAGATGACCATTATCAAATTTCAACAATTCACTTGTTTGATCTTGATCCACTTTAATACGTTTCATATTCCGATATTCATCATCCATGCAATGAATCAAATCATAAAGCATTTCTTTACAAGAAACATAACGATCAGATAGATTTTTAGCCGTCGCCTTTAAAATAATATTCTCTACCGATTGCGGAATGTTCGGATTAAAATCACGAACATATGGCATTGGCTTACGCAAATGCTTAATTGCGATTTCTGTTGGTGTTTTTCCTGTAAAAGGAACTTTGCCTGTTAATAATTCATAGAATACAATACCCAAAGAATATATATCGACTTGTTCATTGGGTTCTTTTCCCTGTGTTGTTTCAGGAGCTAAGTAGTGTGCTGAACCCATGACTGTATTGTTAAAAGTTAATTGTACAGATCCATTGGCTACCGCAATCCCAAAATCAGTGATTTTTATGGTTCCATCATCTTTAACTAAAACATTTTGTGGTTTTATGTCACGATGAATAATTTTATGTTCATGCGCATGATTTATAGCACTCACCAATTGTTTCATAATGCCTATGGCCTCATCGACATCTAAGGCACCACGCTGCGCAATCAATTCTTTCAATGTTCTTCCACGAATAAATTCCATAACAATATAGTGCATACCTTCGTATTCACCAACATCATATATATCCACTACATTGGGGTGGGATAGTCGACTTGCTGCACTTGCCTCACGTTGAAAACGAACAAGTGCCATCGCATCTTGACTTAATTTATCACGTAGAACTTTGATTGCGACAATACGATTTAAAATTGTATCTTTTGCCTTATAGACATCCGCCATACCACCTTGTCCAATCAAAGACAAGATTTCATAACGATTCGCTATCTGTTCCATCATCATATTATTGTTCTCCATCATTCTCCATTAAGATAATTGAACAATTGTCATAACCACCCGATTGGTTGGCTCTTGCGATCAATGTATCCACTTTTTCCTGTAAAGAAAGGCTTTCATCATGCACAATATCTGAAATTACCTTCTTTTCCACATATCCATGAAGCCCATCACTTGAGATCAATAAATAGTTATATGTATTTTCAATCTTATTGATATCAATACGGAACACATGCCATACACCAAGTGCATTTGTCAATGTATTTTTTTTAGGATGTGTTTTTGCCTCTTCACTTGTGATTTTGCCTTCCTTTAAAAGTTGGGCAATTACACTATGATCTTCACTCATTTGAATCAATTCCCCATTATAATCGGCATAGATTCTTGAATCTCCTACATTGAAAATAAAGGTTCCAATGCTAGCTACAATAACACCCACAGCGGTTGTTCCCATACCTCTTTCGTTCGGGTTTTTTAAACTTTTTGAATAAATAAAATCATTCGCCTGATTTAAATTTTCACGAATCCAATTATCCACCTGTCGATCTTTATTAAATTTAGGAGCCTTCATAAATGCCTCATACATTGTCATGACCGCTGTATGACTTGCCACTTCTCCGGCTTTTGCCCCGCCAATACCATCACAGACGATGGCCATCCATTCATCATTGTCATTGTGGGCAATGCAATAATCATCTTCATTTAATTTTCTTACAAGACCTACATTCGTATTCGCAAAAACTTTCATCGACTTAAATTCCTTCCTTTTTTATTTCCTTAATTCTTAACTGACCACAAGCTGCATCAATATCATTACCATGCTCTTTTCGAATTGTGCAACGCACATGATTTTTCATCAACAAATCATAGAATACCATCGCCTCATCATGTGTAACCGATTTGAAGCCTTTTTCATCAACCGCATTATATGGAATCAAATTTACATAGGCATTCATTCCATGTAAAAGCTTCGATAATTGTTTGGCATGTTCAGGATGATCATTGACACCCTTTAATAAAATATATTCAAATGTCAAACGACGATTATTTTCCTTACCATAATATTGAATTGCTTCCATCAATTCCTTTAATGGATATGCATGGTTTACAGGCATCAATTGATCACGCAATTCATCATTTGGTGCATGTAAACTGATGGCCAAATTGTATTGGGTATGCTCATTGGCAAAATCATAGATTCTAGGCACAATTCCACAAGTCGAAATTGTGATATGTCTTGAGCCAATACCTAAGCCACGATCATGATTTACTGTAGCTAAAAAATTCATAACATTGTCATAGTTATCAAATGGCTCGCCTGTTCCCATGACAACAATGTGCGATAGGCGTAAGTTATCTTTATCCAATTCTTTTTGAACATACATAACTTGGGCAACCATTTCTCCACTTGTCAAATCTCTTTTTTTCTTTGTAAGCCCACTTGCACAAAATGCACAACCCATATTACATCCAACTTGACTCGAAACACATACACTTCTTCCATAGTCAAAGACCATCATAACACTTTCTAATAGGGCTCCATCACTTGTCTTAAACAAGAATTTTGTCGTTCCATCATGTGAAACTTGTTTTTTTATTAATTCTAAAGGATTCACAATAAAATCTTTCTTCAAGATTTCTCTTGTTTCCTTTGATACATTTGTCATTTCATCAATATCAAATACGCGGTTACGATATAACCATTGAAAAATTTGATGTCCACGATAAGATTTCCATCCATGATCCAATGCATATTCGCACATTTGATCATAATTTAAATTGTATAAACTTTCCAAAATAGCACCTCAATTTCTACCGTTCATTATATCATTTACGCTCTAGTTTTGCCATATAGAAGCCATCTTGTGTAGCGTTACTAAAGATTGTTTTTTCTTCTACTAAACTAAATTCTTTATGCGCCTTCAAAAACTTCTCAATCTGTTTTTCATTCTCTTTTTTATTCATTGTACAAGTTGAATAAACTAAAGTTCCTTCAACCTTTACATATTGACATACATTATTCAGAATAGAATATTGTAAAGGAATCAATGTATCCATATCTTCAGGTACCATATGTAATTTAATATCTGGTTTTCTAGATAGTACACCATAACCTGAACAAGGAACATCACATAAGATACGATCATACATATTAGAGCTTTTAAATTCAGTTGCATCTTGAACACCAGCATGTATAATATCAATTCCTAATCGTTTGGCATCATTTTCAATCAAATCTTTACGATGTGCATGTAAATCGTACGCATCAATATGCCCTTTATTATGCATCATTTCAGCCATGGCCATACTTTTTGTCCCTGGAGCCGCACAACAATCTAAAATTCTTTCATTTTCTTGCGGATCTACAAACTTCGCAATTTCAAAACTACCCTCATCTTGTGCGCTCATATAGCCTTTTTGATAGTAGTCATGATGAAAATAATCATTTCCTTTATAGATGTACAATGCATCTTGAACACGAACAAACATATCCAAATCAAAATCAGATTCGTTTGTATTCAACACATTTCGGCGAACGTACATTGGCAAAATATTCACACTTGCTTTTGCCATAACAAGAGCTTTTTCTTGACCATATTGACTCGTCCACATCTTGTATAGCCAATCTGGCAAAGAATATTTTAAAGCCATATTATCCGTTTCAATCGGCCGCACTTTATGTAATACAGCATTTGTCAAACCGGCATATTTCATATTGATTTTTTTTGCGATATTGACCGCATCATTAACAATCGCATAGTTTGGTACTTTATCCAAAAACAACAATTGATATGTACTCATTGTAAGTAATACATCCATTTTTGGATTTAATTTATTCTTCACATACTTTGACCAACACGCTTTACAATATCGATAATTTTGAATCGTACCATAAAAGATTCTTGTTGCCAAAGCACGATCTTTTTCATCCACTTCATGCAAGTGATTTCTTAAATATAAATTGGAATATACTTCTTTATTTACCACTTCATCCAAAGCTTTCCATATCCACTTTCGCATTCTATTCCTCCATCATAATTGGATGCATATTCACATCCACAATCTGTTTTGTTTCATCTAAATAATTCTGAACAAGCTCATGTAGTAACTTGTCATCCTTTGATTTTAAAATCAAACGAACACGATGTTTTTTTTGTTGCATACGAATTTCAATGGGCCCTAAAACACGCAAAGAAGAAAAATATTCTTTCGCAGCACTTGCCTGTTTATAGGCTTCATTAAAATCGAAATGTGTAAAGATTAAAGTACATAAATATACATAAGGTGGATACATACCTAGGTGGCGATAGCGCATTTCTTGATTAAAGAACCTCTTATAATCATGCATCTTTACACATTGCATCACAAAATGATCGGGATCAAAAGTCTGAATCATAACTTCACCTTTTAATTTTCCTCGACCACTTCTTCCACTTGCCTGTTCTAACATTTCATAAGCCGTTTCACTTGCTCTATAGTCATTACGACAAAGAGTGGCATCTGCATTTAAAATTCCAACTAAAGTCACTCTTTCAAAATCAAGTCCTTTTGCGACCATTTGCGTACCAATTAATAGATCGCCAGACTCTTCAAATTCTTGTAACAACTTTTCATGCGCATTCTTTTTTCGCGTACTATCCGCATCCATACGAACGACATGATGATCTTTAAAAATTTCAACAATCTGTTCTTCCAATCGCTCTGTACCCATACCGGCCTTAAAATAGTTCTTAGAATGACAACTTGGACATTCTTCCATAAATTTAAATTGTCTTCCACAACAATGACAAACTAAGGCGTTTTGATTTTTATGATACGTTAAGGCTACTCCACAATCTGGACATATACGAACGTGTCCACAATCGCTACAACGAACAACAGGAAGATACCCTCTTCGATTTAAAAGTAAGATCACTTGTTCTTTTTTAGAAAGCCGCTTGTGAATGGCTTGAAGTAAAGTTTCAGATAGGCCATTTGTGATTCTTTCCTTTTTCATATCTACCAAACAAATTTTTGGCATTTCATGAATACGATTTTTCAGTTCAATCAATTCATATACATTCTTATAAGCTCTTGCGTACGATTCTAATGAAGGCGTCGCACTTGCCAAGATGACTTTACACTTATGATAAGCCGCACGAAATAAAACAATATCTCGCGTATGATAGCGTGGTGTATTGTCTTGTTTGTAGCTTGAATCATGTTCTTCATCCATTAAAATCAAACCTAAAGAAGAAAACGGCATAAAACAAGCACTACGTGTTCCAACCACAATATCGACTTTATGATCTTTTACTAAATTATATTGTTCTAATTTTTCCTGTGCATTCAACCCTGAATGATAGATCGCAATTTTTTGTTTAAAACGAGCCTGCACTCTTTGTATCATCATCGGCGTCAAACCAATTTCAGGAACAAGAAATAGAACTTGTTTCCCTTGATCCAATACATTTTGTGCCAATTGTAAAAAGACTTCGGTTTTACCAGATCCCGTTACACCATGAAGCAGTGATACCATCTTTTCTGTACTTGTGATCTTAGAAATCGCATTTTTTTGTTCGATAGTTAAAGAATGCATCACATCCGCAATTTCACTTACATGCGTATTTGAATCTTTAATTCTTTTTTCAATCCCTATATAGCCCTTTTCTAGTAAAACCTTTGTGATAGATGGACTTACTTTTCTAAGTTCACTCATCTTACATGGATAATTAAACATTTCAAGCACTTCTTTTTGACGAGAAGTCAATGTTTCATTCGACTCTTTTAAAACCGCATAATCTTCATAGATGATTTTTGAATGCTTACTAGAAGGACGCAAAGCTGGTGGAAGCATTGTTTTATAACAAGTCACTTTCGAACTCGCATAAAAATCAGCCATATAATTTGCCAATAACTTTAATTCGTTATTCAATAAAGGCTTTTCATCTATGACTTCAATAACAGGTTTAATATTTTTAAAATCGCTTTCTACCTCAATTTCTTCGACAAATCCTACAAGCGTTCGATTGTTGAATTCAACACGGACTCTACATCCAACTTCAACATCTTGGTCGCAAGAATAAGTAAAAGTATTGCGTAAGCGATTGTATTCTATATATACATTAATCAGCATGCATCTATTATAACATCATTCTTGATTTGACATTTATATTTATTTTAGTATATTTGGACATAAGGAGATATGTATGTATATTTTTATTGGAATATTAAACATTCTTTGTGGCATTATCATTGGATTGATCGTAAAACCTTTCAATAATTAAGTTGTGGATATTTGTATATCCTTATTATTCTTTGTGAATGGAATCTTAGACATTCGAAAGGCCATCAAAAACTAGTAAAAGCACCAAAATAGTGCTTTTATACTTTTATCCTATTATAAACCATACTTCTTTCTCATTTCTTGAACGGCTAGTATTGCATCTTTTGTCTCTCCAATATCAATTTGGTATTCAGAAATTGCAATATCTTGGTACATTTCAAGTTTTTTCAAAGTTGATTCATTTGTTTTGCGGTATAAGTCTGATATTTCAGAAGTATTTTTTAATATTTGTGGCATAATATGATCCCCTTTTTATTACCTTATCATACCATGAATATTCATTAAATATTGTAAAGCTTGACTAGATACGCCATTAAACTTACAGTCAGGTAGTCCTAAGTAATAGCCTTGCCCATAATGTACATGTAAATTACATACACATTCTAATTCTTCTTGTGTTTCAATGCCTTCTGCGATGAGTTTCAATCCCATTTCATCACAATATTGCACCAATAGTTTCATCATACTTTGTTTTGACTTACTTAAATGAATATGACGTACGAGTTCGATGTCGGCCTTTAAATAATTGGGTGTTGTATTCACCACACGATTTAACCCTGAATATCCTGCTCCTACATCATCTAAGGCGATTTGATATCCTTGCTCAATATAGTGATTCATAATGGATTGAAGTAGTACATAGTTTTCAATATCAGTTCTTTCTGTGATTTCAAAGACAATGTCTTCATTTAATAAACCAAACTTTTCTAATTTTCGATTGGTAAAGCCAGAAATAAAGTTCGAATCTTGAAAAATTTGTCCATCCACATTTAAAAATATCTTTGTACCCAAAGGTTTATGTACAGATGCTTTTAAAGCTTTATCTCGACAAAGCTTTTCTAGTTTCCATACGCAATCATATTGTTCTGCCAAATTAAATAATTGTTCTATATTTAATTCATTATTTTTACTTTCAATCCGACTCAACGATTCATACGCAACCACTTGGCATGTTTCTAAGTCCACAATGGGTTGAAATACAGGATAAATCGCTTTTGTATCTAAAATTTTCAATAATACTTGTTTTTTCTTATTCACAATTATGAGGATACAAAAGATTTATTAATGAATATACAAAATCAAATTAAATCATTGTTAAATATGATACACTATCCTTAAGCACACACATACATAAAGGAAATAATAATATTATGAAAACAATTCAAAGAACAATCGGGATTTTTATAATCCTCTTTTCCATGCTTATTTCACCAGTTCAGGCAAAAGAAAATTCATCATCAAGCTGGATGGAAAGTATTGCAAAAGATACAAAGCTTAGTGAATTATCGATTCCAGGTACCCATGATTCAGCTACACAAAATGTAAGTTTGAGTCCAATCTTTCAATGCCAAGATGCAGACATTAAAACACAATTAGAAAATGGCTATCGCTATTTAGATATACGATTGGTTTTAGATGATGATCAGCTAATCTTAAAACACAACTTTGCCAAGTGCAGAAAAAATAAATCCATATTTTCAAAACCACTCACTTTAGATGATGTATTAAACGATATTTATACTTTTCTAGATGAACATCCATCTGAAACAATCATCTTTTGTGTGAAGAAAGAAAATAGTAAAGATGATTTAAATCGGGTAAAGTCCATATTCAATTCTAAAATCAATACGGATTCTTGGTATACGGAAAATAAAATTCCAACACTAGATGAAGTTCGTGGTAAGATTGTTTTAGCAACACGATTTGAAAATGAATATGGTTTATATTTAAACTGGCAAGAACAAGGTAATCGTACCATTTTTGATATTCCACATAAGAAAGAAGATATGAATGTATCCGAATCTTTATTTGTGCAAGATCGTTTTAATTATGGTGTAGAAGATAAAATAGATGCGATTGAATATTGTTTAGAAAACACAAAGGCAGATGATTCTACATTCCATTTAAATTTTACTTCCACGTGTGGTAAAGGTAAGATTGGTTTTCCAAAGAAAAACGCAAAAAAGATCAACAATCATTTAATGGAATATAATTGGCAGAAAAAGAATTATGGCATCATCATTATTGATTTTGCAGATCAAGAATTAGCACACAAAATTTATTCTACAAATTAAAAGAGTCAAAGCATTTTATTTCGCTTTGACTTTCTTTTGTCTTAAT
>ERZ1034897.413-NODE-413-length-21898-cov-11.380671_pt1 | contig 21898 bp, 39 predicted proteins | sample MGYA00520629_ERZ1034897 | MGnify/ENA primary metagenome ERZ1034897 (study PRJEB33766, sample SAMN09781789) | gut metagenome | biome: gut microbiome | host: Homo sapiens | place: Madagascar | study: EMG produced TPA metagenomics assembly of the PRJNA485056 data...
ACCTTTATATCCTGTATATACATCATTAAATGTAATATTATCTGTATGATATACTGGTGTAAGTACGCCGTATTTACCATATGCAGCAATATCTTGCGGCCCATTTATCTTAGATGTAGTATATGGACGTAAATTTATAGCATATATATACTATGAGTTCTTCATAGAGTCATATGCTACATCGGTGTTCATACCATCTGTAAAGGTATTTATACGTGTATTATTTTGTTCAGTAGCCATAGTAATAATCATTATATAGAGATTGCTGTTTTCCTATATGCTTGAAGAACGTTTCGTCTCCGTCCCAATCAGGTATAAGTTTATTCCAATCTCTCTTTATATTCTACATATCATCTGCTGTAGGCATCATAGCTTCAGCATATGCTTGATTTCTATAAAAATTCCATTGTTGTTGTAAGTATGAATAAACAGCTCCATTGTTATTAACTCCTTTACCTCCAAGTTTACCTTTTAGGTATTTAGAGAAGTTGATCTTCATTACAACATACCAATAAACAGCTTCTTGATAAGAAGATAAATCTGGTATAAGAGGATAGCCTCTCTCATCTACAGCTATTGCTTTATATTGTAATTTAATATAACCATCTTTCATATTAGTAACTATCCAGCCAGGTTTAATAAAATATTCAGGTTTTTCATTAACTCTATTGGCTAGATATTTCATTCCATTCACCGTAGCAAACTATGCCTATGTTGTAGGATATTTATATCTCATATGTTCGTGCTCCGGTTTACATTCTTGCCTATCTATGGCTAAATTATTTGGGTCTGAAGGTAAGACGTATTCTTCTTGTTTCTAATGTACCTAATGGTTTCTAAATAAACCAGTAGATGTACTCATAGGCTACCAAGGACCGTTTTCGTTCTTAGAATATGCTACACCATCTAATACAGTTAAATCGGCAGGCATTGGTATCTGATAGTCTTCTATTTTAAATATCGGAGTACCATCTGCACCAGATTCTCTTATTACATACTACATGGGTGCGCCTATTTTATCGACAGCTTCGAATATCCATTCTCTAATGTCTTCTATTCGCTATCTTACTTCAGACGAATCGAGATCTGCCATAATCTTTGCTATGACAGACTCACATTTAGTATATTTGTATATCATTGATATCTATATAATCTTGTTTATTGAATATTAACTAAGCTAGCATACGTTTATTAGCTCTTACTAATCCGAGCTAATATCTATATCTATCTGGGAATGTACGCGGTATTTTAGACCAATGTAATCTATGTTTGTATCCATCGGAGTGTTCATTTAAATGATATATGCGTTTATTATATTCTTTGCTAGCTTTATAATCTACAGATAGAGACTTGTCATCATAATTCTTAGGTTTATATTTACCAACCTATATCATACCTAGTCCATAAGGCATTTTAAAGCCTTCTGAGCGCATTAATACGTGTTCTAGTATAACTTTACACATACACTATAATATGCGCTTATACGTAACGTAATCTACCTCTATTGGTATTTCTTTATACATGTCTCTAAATGTAATTGATTTACTACTGTTCATCTTGTGGTCCATGTGGTTTAACGCTAGCTAATGTAGCATTATTGCTATCATCACTAGGTCTATTTAACATAAACGACAATTCATTCTTAAGTATATTATTCTTAATTGGAGGAACTAACCATGCTGGTATTTTTACTTCATCCTCATCGATATCATCTCCATCTTCAGCATCTTCTATATCCTCATATATAGCTAATACCCAAATATACTTAAATTTACTGTCACTTGGCAATCCTTGTACGTATATATATCCACCGTCATAATATGCTGTAATAGCATTACCGGTATACTTTCTAAACGCTTGATAATGTTTACGTACATGATTCATATACTGTATTACACAACCGTTCTGATCATGTACTCCGAGTATACTTGATTCATCATCATTATATATACCTTCTAATTTAACTTTAGTGCGTTTAGTGTTGATTGGCCAGTGATCATCGTCAGTAGGATCTATCAATTCTAGAGGACCCTTTTCTCTAATAAATATATCATCTATATAGTCCTCAAGCAGTTCGTCATCGACAGCCTACTCTTTCTATTTATCAAGCCTGTCTTTAAGGATCATCTACTTATAAGCTCTAATCCAAACGGCTATTTGATGTCTTGACAAATCTTCACTTTCACTAATGTTGTTATTACGTACTATTAGAAGTATATCATCTATAAATTCTCTTAGTGAAATGTATGTCATATTATTAATTGTTTGATTCAACTATTCTTACATCCTTACTTTTAAGCAAGTCGTTTGTATTTACTATATTGTATTTATACTTAGTAACTTTCTTAAAATCCAATGTAAATAATCGTTTAAAGAAATTCTTTTTATTTTTATATTCTCTTTTAGTATATACATATAAGTATTGTTCATTACGTAAATCTATAGCTATATTTACTGTATCATTACCTATAGTATATTTAACTTTAGTAAGAGGATTATATAGTATACTATCTGTATATATACTATCTTTAACTATAATATTACCCCCTACCCCCTTGCTGCCTATAACGTTTAATACCTACGTTTGAGTTGCCGCAGTATGAATCTGCTTAGGTTTTATTTTTAATTCTTTACGTACACTATCTAATTTATGAAGTACAGAATCTTTTGAATTCTGTAACTGTTCTACCGTAAGCTTTAATACATTAGAAGCCTACTAAGAGTCGCTAAGCAACCCCTAATAGGCTTCAATGTTGTTCTAAGCTGTTTCTAAGCTCTATGACAGCTTTTTATTCTGATTGTGGAGAGTTATCCCCCAACACAATAAAAGTCCAACACAAAGCCCGGAAATAGCCTTAAACAGAGTCTTACGATTTTTTAACAGATACTTCAGTATTGTTATTATCGTTTTCATGTCTTTTCAATTCTATTTTTACTCCAGTATAAGCCTCACCTTTCTTCTTTAAGAATTTACTTAAAGCTCTCCAGGGACCATTTGGGTTTAATGTGTTTAAATTCTCAAGTATCGACCATAATTCAGTAAGTGTTATTATTACAGTAGCACCTCCTGTAAGTACGAATACTCCTTCCGTTCCTAGTACACTATATTCAAGCATTCTTGCTAAACATATTATAGCAAACTCTGCTTTAATTTTATTCCATGTACCGCGTCTAGTATGATCACTTGTTATCTTACTGTGTTGTTTTTTAGCTACAGCAATACCGTAAAACATGTCTACTATAGAAGTTGTAAAACAACACACAAGTAAGCCTATAATCGGAGTAAAATAGGCAGTCAGCAAAGCTCCTGTAGCAACACAGATTTTACCAACTGTAGTATTACCGCTTATTGTGTTCATAAAATTACCAATATTAGAACACACTTTTATTATAGACTATCCTAAGCTCATAATATTGTTATTTTTATTTCGCCTTCTTTAAAGGCCTTCTACAAAATAGGAAATAACTAGTTATACGTATTTCTAGATTCCACAACCTTACCTACAACTTTATTCTTTCCTACTATTATACATCCAAGTGAATCCTTTGCAGAATTACCAGTATGTATTCTTATACCTTCATATCCAGGCACATTTAGAATATGTGCCATGTTTTTCTTAAATCTGTTACTATAATCAATCACAAGTTTATATGTACCGGTAGGTATGGCTGTTTCTCCATATACCTTATTTTTCTTTATATCATTGATTGACATAGTTTGATTTAAGCCGCGATCCTTATCTTCGATAGTATCGCAGAAATATACACCATCTATATACAATTTACCAATAGTGTATGTTTCTTTCTTAGCTATTCGTTTAAGTTGTATATTCATAGTTATGGTCTAAACTAACTCGCAGTTATTATTACTGTTATTTCATCCAAAGTTACTGGAGTTGCAATTGTTACTTCAGCTTTAGTTACCGAGGTATTTGGATCTGGTTTATTACTAAGTGAAGCTCCGGTAATTTCCATATCCAAGCTTGTCATTACATATTCATCGTTTGTAGGAATTACAGTAAACGTAGCTACAGGAAGTGCATCACCGGTTTTAGTTGTATCATCTATATATGCAGAATCATTGCCGTTAACTGTTACATAATTAGAATCATAATTATAGTTAATTCTATACATTCTACCACTTGAAACAATTCTCATAGTATCTTTTATAGACGGATTTTCCTTTAACTAATATGTAACCTGTTCATCTACATTTTCGAATATATTAAGTCTTGCTATCATTCCAGTTTCTGCTACAGTAATATTACCAGTAGCACCTGTAACAACTGTAATTAATTTACTAAATTCATCAGCATTTACTAGTTTATGAGAGCCATCAGAGTAATTTATTCTTACATTATACGCAGTACCATCATAACCTAAATCTCCAATGTTAAGATGTGATGTATGTTGAAGTACTACCTTATCAGGAACAACTATACTAGTTACGTTTGTTTGATCTGGAATATCAGATTTAATAGATATGTCAACTTTTATAATACCATTACTTGTTGTAATAGGTCCATTTATTCCATATTTAATACTTTCAATACCTCTGTGTATTTCTTTTATCACACACCCATCTGAAGTTACGACAATGTCGTCTAAATTTTTTGTAGATCGTTTATCGAATACAGTAAATGAACCGAATTGTTTATCTAATTGCATTTCAGAATGTGTAGTATAAATTTTATTATCACCCTCTACACTAAGATCAGTAGCTATTGTATAATTTATAGAATATGTTGTATCTAAATCAATTATACTATCGTGATCTGGATCTCTATCATCGCTTGTAAGAGCAAATATTACACCCTCATCTAATGTAATAGTACGAAGATTATCTTCGCACCAACCTGGTTGATATATGGTAAGTACTATTACAAACTTATACTCTCCTATCTGATACTATGCTTTAGCTGGAAAATAAGCTTCTATACGGTTCTATTCTGCAAGAAGTCTTGAAGGAGCTAAGAATTTATTATCTACATGAATAAAACGTTTTGAATTAACTCCAAATCCATTGTAACCACAAAACCAATGAGGTGCATCTATATTACAAGGAAACACATTGTATTTAGGTTTACCACAATTACATATATTATACTACATCGGATCATATGTATCATTTGGTGTGGTATAACTATCACCTTGTGGTATAAAATAACATCTAAGCTGTTTGATAGATGTAATATCAAAATCATTTAAATCGTGCAAAGATGTCTATACACGAATATCATTACCTATTCTTATTCTTTTCATATAATTCGTGTTAAAACAATAAAAGCTAGAATGGGTAAATCCCCACCCTAGCTTTAGTGTTTGTTAATATTTAAATTAAGCAGCTTTGTGCGCAATCTCCTTAAGATTTACTTCAAATTCTGTAAATTTGGCTTTGAGAGCTGCGATATCGGTTTCTGCAGGTGTTTCTGCAGCAGGAACATAAATCTCAATAGACTGCTTAGTATGACGCTGAATATCATCAGCAGCACGATATTTTGTCTCAAATTCGATAGTAATACCATCGTACTTCTTAGAAAGATCGGTAGTCATAGCGGGCTTAATGATAGGCCATGTGCAGCAGCCACGGTTAAGAATTCCCTCATAACCCATAGCCTGTGCTTCACGGTCACGTACATTCTTAGCGCTCATAGGATCGTTATAACCCTCTTTCTTATTGATAGTAAGACCTGTGGGGAAATACTTATTCTTAGAAGCAAAACCAGCTGCCTGAGGATTAGTATAGTATACATTTGCATTGAAACGAACTTTGTTAGCTACGTTAATAGTATCTACGCTATTGTCATCATCATAAGGCATAGCTGTCAATGTGAGAACGCCAGTATCTGCTGCAGCGTCTACACGAGCACGTTTATACTGATCGTTAATCATTGCAGCAAAGGCCTTAGCAATCTGCTCAGCTTTATCACCAGGCTTTGTAACATACTCATAAGACTCTGTCCATTTGCGGAAGCGAGTAGGCATATCCTTGAAGGTAAGACGTACTACGATACGACGATTTCCACGAGCAAACTCGTTAAGATCGTTGTCGTCACAACCGGTAAAGTCGATTGTTACAGTATCCTCTTTAGCAAGTTTTATATTTTTTTTGTAAGCATCTGCGAGCATAAATGTTGCAGACTTAATATAATTCTTATCGATCCAGTTGGACCACTTTACGATATTGGCGTAGGTTTCAGTTTTTGCACCATGTACACGGAGTACACCATCTTTAACAAGACCGATACGGAAAAGACCGTCATTGTTTTTCTCAAATACGAACTTACCGGCATTTTCAGCAATAGTATCTTTAGCTCCATTAAGAGCAGAAGCCTCTATTACTGCAGGATTGTTTGTGTTACTAACAAACACTGTATTTACATATGTAATCATAATTTATTATATTTTAAATTTTCTACTTTCCCTATTAAATAATGCTAGACCTAACTAGCTGGGATTTCCACGTTAATTTATTATTCTTGAGTATTCACTTCATTAGAGATAGTCTAATAACGTTGCTGCATAGGTATCTAGCTTTCTATATACATCTATGCTGCCATCTTAATTATCTCTGGCATTATTACATCTGGAAAATCTGAATACTCTGCTTTTGGATTTTCAAGACTTATTTTATTTGGATTTCTAAGATAGCCTAATGTGTATTTGGTTATCTTATATTTCTTATCAGTTAAGAGATCGCACCCTGTTTGTGTCTTAACACGCAATGGTCTAGCTTTATAATGACGATAATGAAAATCAGTAAGTGTATTATTTACACGATACATGAAGCTATCTGCAGTACATTCAAATACTGACGTATCAAGCTCATGCCCATCATTAATCGAATCTATAACGACATCCTCATTCAATACAAACATCATATTTTCGGGATAAGTTACTTTGTACTTATTATACGTAGATCGACTTTCATCTACACTACTTAAATCTAAATCGCTTGATACAAATAGATTTATTAAATCTTTAGTACGTTTCTCATTCTACTCATATGATGTGAAATGCGGTGCATTACCATTAAATCTAGTTTTACAGAATTTATAAATAGCCTGGTTTAACCAATACAAAGAATCATCAGTAGCAGGCTTATTGAGAGTATCATCTATCTAGTTTATCTCTCGTTCAAATGCGGCTAATATCTATATATTTGTCATTCTTCATCCTCCTATTCATCTCGTTGGTTAGTCTATTGATTAGATTGTCTCTAAGGCTATTTAGAAGCCGTCTAAGGCTATGAAACACCTCCGCGCTTATAGTTTATAAATAACTATACTGCACCTGTTACAAGCTCATTAAAACACTCATATGGCAATTCACACGGAATTATATTTTTACCAAGTATTGTGAACTCAGATGGCATTTTTATATATCGCATTGCCACAGACTTAACAGTAGTATAATCATCTGAAATTATTTCAAAGTATGTATTACCATTTACATTAGCAGTAGTCATATATATGATAGGTCTACGAAGTATACGATGTTTATTAAACGTATCATTCTATATCTGTTTCAATTGATTTGAATTGACATAGTCGTTTCCTACTGTTCCTTCTATATTAGAATCATCTGAATATGATACTGATACATTACTTGTAGAATCTATATACATGTTAAAATTAGGAACACATATTTGATTAGTAGAATCTATAGGAAATTCCTTAGCAACTACTAATGTCTTTAAATAATCATCAATATGATTAGCAGCATTTGAATTAGGCTGAACGCGATCTTTATTTATATATAATTCTTTAATAAACTGATTTTGATATTCATTTAAAAATGCATAAATATCTTCAGTATCAATCTTATCAACTGTTTTAGTTGACGGAAGTATAGTTTGAATTCTACGTTCAAATTCTATCCCCAATTGTCTTGTCTATTCTGATGTCATGCCTCAAGTGATTTAGTTTGTACTACTGTTGCTAATCTAGAATCTTGTACATTTCTACAAGCAAATATTACAGCAAGATTGATAAGCTCTTCACATACAGTATCTGATAACAAGAATTCGGTCTCGTTATTTTCATTACCTTTAAAAGTAGACGGCATGTATACTCCTCTTATATATAACTAAAAATTAGGATTAGTATTTTCTTTATCGATATATTTACTATCAACAAGAACATGTATTATTTCATCACCATCATTTAAATTAGAAGACTGTATATACATAATAGGCTATTTAATCCACGGTTTATTATGTACAGTTTCTTTAAATTTATCAGATATAAGACTTGTAGTTAAATTTACAACTTCTTTGTCAGTATCGTTATATTTAATAATTCCATCTAATAAATATCGTGGTGCGCCATTATCGCCAAACTTAAATAAAAGTTCATTATTTGCCTTTATTAACGATTCATCATCAGATTTCTTTGTATCAAAATACTTGATTAATGGAGCTATATCTGACATGGCTTTAGAATCCATGTCTAACGCTACTTTGCGAGGATTATTGCCTGTAACCTTTTGAGCTATTAAAGCATACATTGCTTTATCTAAGATAGCTGCAATCTCTTCATTTGTAAGTGAAGGATATGACGAAGATACATCAGCCTTGTCATATTCAATCAAAAAATTTTTGTATATATCATTATACGTCATATCTCATTCTAAATATTACTTATTCTTAGTTTCGTTTATGATTGCAAGCTTAAGGTCTTGATTTTTCTTGTTATCCAGATATGCGATTGCATCATTAAGCGAATCAGCAATCATCTCAGTACCATAATAATACTGTGTTTTCTGCTTACGGATAACACCTTTAGCAATAGCCTCCTCAAGTATAAACTGAGTATCCTTAGACTTGTTGTTTACCCACAAATCAAAGAACTTCTTAGGCTGCTTATCTACAAGATTAAACAATGTAGACTCAACAAGTTCATTAGACATACGCTCACCATTAAGACCAAACAGACGCAGACACTTACGCATCTGATCAAGAGAAAGCTTACCGAACTCGATAATAGCATCTCTACGCAACTTATTAATCTTATTAGCTTCAATAGCTTCAGCCTGACGATTAATCAACAGATAATCCTTACCTTCAGTAAGTTTGTCAAGTGATGTAGCTACACGCTTATGTCCACTAAGAAATTTAATTGCCAAAGCCTAGCGAGGAATTGAATCATCAAGTACAAGTGTACGAACACCTATTTTAATTACATAATTAATCCAGAAATCGCTAGTACGCGAAAGTGTACCTTTCTCATAACCTAAAGCTTTTTCAAAATATTCTTCATCTTCTGGTGTAAGACCAGTATATCTCATCCCGGAACGAGTCCAATACGAACCGATATAATCAGCGCATCCTTTATATTTAAGAAGACCTGCCCAGGGGTTTTTCTTTTTAATCTTTAATTCAACTACCATAATTTTAAATTAGTATGTTGTAATGTCGTACACCGGGGAATTTCCCCGGCTCGAACATTATTTACTTTTGTTATTAATATTAAGCACCAACTGTAGTCATGCCATTATTTGCATGCTCAGCATCATCTGCATCACAATACAGAATACCGCAAGACAGCGGGTTACGGAGCATAATACCCTCCTCACCGAGGAAGTGTACCTGATAACCATCACGGCTGTTAGAACGTACAGTATTAATGTTATTAGCGTATCCAGCAGGAGTTACTGAACCAGCAGTACACCACTGTACAAACTCACGACCCTTACGACAAACCTTAACGATGTTAGCCTGACCATCACGCTGGCCGAGGTCGATGAACAAGAATGTGTATGACATCAATGGTTTACCTGTCAGAGGATGAAGCTTACGGAACATCTCCATGTTATCAAACATAGCGCAACGCTTTACAGTAAGCTCAATACCGTTAGTCATCTTATAAGTTGTGAACTGACCACCAAGAGTAAGATCCCGACCAGAACCAGTAATAAAGTGTGTATCAATCATCTGGAAGCTAGCTACCTTCTCCTTCAGGATACGGTCAAACTCTCTAATACCCATCTCACCGGTCAGAGCCATAAACTTACGCTCGTTAGTACCAAGCAGGTTATAGCACAGATCGAAAAGGAAATCCTCAAACAACTCGCATGTCAGAGTTGTATAGTAACGTACGTTAGCTGGTGAAACCTGCTCGAACAGACCTGCTGAAATAGCTACAGGACGTCCGTTTGAACCCTTGAGGTTGTATGTACCATCAGCATTACGGTTAGACTTAGAGAACAGAAGAGCCTTCTCCTCACGCTTCTTCCACTCACGAAGAGCCTTCCAATACTGATAATCTGACCACAAATAAGACTTCTTACCAGTCTCAGGATCAGTCAAAGCGATAGCAAGTACAGTAGAGTAAGCATCACCGGTGATATCATAAGTAAGACGCAGAGTCATAAGATTATTGCGCATCTTAAACGGCGTCTGATAGTTGATGATATCAGCCTCATCACTGTACTCCTCGTAAGCTGAACCTACGCGGTCTACCTGACGACCGGGGAGCAGATACATACCAGGAATATAAGAGTTAGCAAAACCCTCAGCTACATAGCACTCATATACCCAAGCGTTACCATCCTGATAAGGCATACCCTTTACACGTACCTGGAAGTTGATGTCATCAAATGCAAGGATTGCACCGGGACCATACCACTTCTCTTCAAGAGCAATATAGATAGGAGTACCATTAAGACCAGCTGCGGTGTTCTCTGTTACATCTACACCATCACACTTGGCCCACATAATATTAACTGCGTGGTCACCATCAATCATCACAGACCACTCATACTCACGATTATCGATAATCATAGTCTTGCCGAGACCACCAGTAATCATGTCGATAGCTGTAGATACGCCGTCATCCTTTGTACCAAATACAAGTGAAAGCAGACCTGAAACCTGATGAGGATTTGTCAGCAAAGCATTAGAAATCATATTCTCGTCTACCAGATCAGAAAAACGCTTACCACGATAGAGCTGGAGACCATTAAGCAAATTGTTATTCATATAATATATTAATTGATTTTAAATTTTATTGTCAAAAGAATCTTGACGCAAGATCTACGACAGATTTAGGTTTATCTTCGACATTATAGGCAGTATGATTTTTAGCCTAATGTCTTAACATTTTTCTAAGTTTTTCTGTAGCGGATGACTCTCCGTCACGTTTAGCAGTAGATATAAAGGAATCTCCCTTCATTGTAATATATGCAGTAGTTAGAAGATTATTGATAAAGTTCTCCTGGTTGTTATAATCTTTTTGGAACTTTGATACTCCGTCTTGATCGACATTAAAGATATAATCAGCAAGTTTAGCTCTATCTTCTTTAGGTATTTGTACACCTCTAATACTTGAAAGAGATTTAATCTGATTCATACAGTCATTATAGAACTGTTTAGATTGCTCTTCTTGTTGCTGCAAATATGCGGCCTGTTGCTGCTGAGCTACTTCAAGCTCATGCTGTTTAATCTATTTGAGCCTATCAAGAGCATCAGCAGATTCCTCTTCAAGCATATCAGCGTCTTCGTAACGTGATATTTTGTTTTTGATTTGGTCATCTGTATATCCACTATAGCGTAGAAGTTCGCTTACAACAGCTTTCTGGTTATCTTCATCTTCCATATCAATATTATCATATGAAAGAGATTGCTGTTGTTTACCATAAAAGTCTTCAAACTTACCGCCATTCTTAACATATTCATCGAGCTACTGTATTCGATCATCTGCGTATTGAGGTACAGAATTTTGCTGTACAACTTCACGCATATAATGTGTCAAATCATCTACTGTTAAAGGACGATCTTCTTCTTTTATATCATCCATGTTCCAACCAAATGATTCACCAATTGCGTCAAACAAGAGACCTACTTGTTGTGCTTCATGTACATCAGCATCTGAAGGATCTGACGTACCTTCAGCATTATCTACTGTATTATCAGTAGGCTCCTGAACTGGTTCATCTTCTGATTTTTCGTCCATTCTATCAAGGACGCTCTGTGGAATCTCACTATCATCGTCATTAGCCTTAGACGGATTAGTGTCATCCGCACTGTTATCCTCAGCAGGTTTATCTGCTGGTTTCTCTTCTTCCTCAACTGCATTTACAAATGAGTCCTGTTTATCCATATCGACAGTTCCAGGTATATTACCTTCATTACCGTATACGCTATTTAACAGATTGTCAAATGCAGTTGGAGTAGTATTCTTTTTTGCCATAAATTATTATAATAATTTAATTTGTTATACTTATTTTATTCACTGTTCATTCAGTGTATTAGTGTTTCCATTTACGAGCATTTAGTGCAAACTATGCTCTTTTTCTTGTCAAAGGATTCTTAGAATGACTAAGTTCCTCTGTAGTTTTACCTGTACGTTTTTTAGTAGCATTAAACTTACCACGATTGGCTGGATTTATATGTATTCCAGATTTACCATTATCAAAAGACCCATCTGGTTTCTAATTTGGATATAATTCAGGTTTAAGTTGTGGTAAAAGTATCGGCACATTCATTACTGGTTGATTTACTGGAAATGTTAGAGTTCCTAATTTCTATGGATCTAAATATGGTATTTCTATAGATTGCTGTTCTTTAGGAATTGGTTGTACGAATTCGGGTGCATTTGTTTCAGGATTAGGCTGTATTCCTGTTGTCTAATTATAGAAATCACGTCTAGCTGCAAGATCTTGTGCCACAGCTCTATCAAATGATTTTAATCCGTTTAGATTATCAAAATACTCTCCCTTTTTCTTTTCTTTAAAATAACCTTTTTGTTTCAATGCATTTACAAACCCGCCTAAATCATTAGCATCTATAGCATTGCGATATCTACTAGTCATTAGATTTAAATAATAATCTGTAAAGTCTCTGTCCGAATTGAATTTTCTATAACGATTACTTCCAGGCATCTTTATACCTCCGTAATTATATTGACTGGAAATACCAGATGTTCCATAGCCGGATTCGTGACCTATCTATCGCATTAAGTTGGCATATGCGGCATCTATGTTTTTAACACCTCTTGCTGCCAATCCTTGATAAATAAGTGGACCCATTCTGTGTACAAAACTTCCAATCTTTCCTCCGCCATATTTTGGTAAGTTTATCTTTACCGAATGATCTTCTGCATGATCTAAATAATCTCTAGTTCTATTATAATTCCAATAATTAGCTAATTGAGACATGCTAGGTGTATACTCAGTACCTTCTTCATTCCAACTACCACCGATAATACCAAGTGGATTGTAATCACTTACCCATCCGCTATAAGCAGACTCATTCGAAAAAGTAGGATGATACATAGTTTTACCAATATCTGTAAAATGCGCATACGGATCTGCAGTTAGCATACGTTCTGCCATATAAGGTTGTAAATCATAAAATGTCTTATAATTATACGTAGGATCGTTCAACATTTCTGTATATACTTCATTTGTAGATAACGGCTTCATTGGAGCTCTAGTCCAGTCTTGTGCTTTCTTATTAGCTATCTAATCTAGCCAAGTATAAAAATCATTTTTCTTTTTCATAATCATTTACCATTTGATAATTTATATGCAGGAACATCTATTAATCTGACCTTCTTATTTAAATAACCTATGTTTTGAGGTGATAAATCTACTAATTTATATACTCCATTATTCGGGACACCTTCGTGTAGACCGTTAACGTATCCGTTTTCACGTAATAAGTTTAATAAATCTTTTGCCATACTATACCTCCACTTAGTACCTTCTGGGAATGCTTTAACTTTTGGCTGCGATAATACTGGCCATCCATCTTGGGTAATTCCTTCTATTTTTGTAGGTACTGCACCTGGAACACTGTTTCTACGAATTAATTCGTCACGCATGCCACCTAAATTATTCCTATATCCACCGGAATATTCTTTAAGTACAGTATAAGGATTACTAAGATTTTCAAATACCTCTGATTTAGATTCTTTAGCAATCGGTTTACCATATGACTTTCTAGAAATAATCTTTTTGTTTTCAAACGGACTGAATTCGTGTTGTTTCCAAAAATACTTTGATAACGCGCCATTTCCACGACTCCAATACGTAAAATTTTCAGCTGGTGCAGAATTGTACGCAGTGCCTATTTCATTTTTAATTACCGGTGTAGCAGAATCTCCGATTTTTATTGATTTCTCTGGATGAATAATGTGTATACCATCAGTTACAAATTCAAACTACTATCCTGGTTTTGACTATATTACGAAAGTACGATTTCCAAAATCAAACGCTTTATTTTGGCGGCTATATAATTGACCTTTTGTAAAATATGGGAATATATAATCTCCCGCATAAGGTCTGGTAATCATACCAGAAGTATTTGCATCGTTTATAGCATCTATACCATTTACTACACGATAATACGCATCTTTATTTTCAGGTATTCGAAGTTTGTATTGTGATAATTTAGATATATACGGGTTTATTAGATTTTTTGTATAAGAAAACGGCATTGACATTAACTTACCTGTAACAGGAGACGCTCCTAAATCAAATAATAAATTCAACTATTTATCTCCGTAACTAGTACCAAATCCTGGATTCTGTTCATCCCACATAGGTATTCCTGTCCTTAATGTACCAATCCAATTACTTGGCATCAATGTTCTTAATATAGGCATTGCTCCTGGAATTTTACTAACAGGTTCCATAACTCTTCCGACAGTATTTCCTAGCGCGTATTGTAAGCCTTCAGTAAAGGCATATGGATCGAATGCTGATTGGTATGGATATTGTTTTTTACCAACAACTTCTACTTCAGGAGTAGTAACTTCAAGATTACGTGCATTAATTGCGCTAGGATCTACATTAAACACACTACCATCATCAGTGACTACTGTATTCTTATCTCCAGTATCATACTAAGGTAAATTAACGCCTCTTATATCCCAGTAACGCTCACCGTTCTTCCAACGGTTATATCGTTCTTGAAAATCCTTAGTGTCTTTCATATAATTTTCTATTTAAATCTTCAGCTGCCTTACGTAAAAAATAATTAGTATATCCTTGTTCCATTCTGGTTTCAATGTTAATTCCGCTTGGTCCAATTCCCAACGAATTTCTTAATTTAGCTTCAAGTGGGGTTGATCTATTATAAAATATATTACCATTACCAACAGCCTTTTCTAACGGTGTGTCAGGTATCGACATTGGATTTTTACTTATAGTAATCGGTAATCCGACTTGTTCAGATTGATATGCATAATCTTTATAAGTTGGCTTCCCACGTTTCTACAATAGTTTTCTTAAAACTTCAGTATAATTTGCCTCTTCATCAGAATACCCAGCTTTTCTAAAACTTAAAGCTTTCATTATATTAGACTAGCTAGTTTGCTCAAATGCCTCCTATTCTGCATCTTGTGCAGCCTACATTTCTGCAAATTGCTTTCTTAATTTTGGTGTACTTAATGTTTCATAACCAGCATCTTTGGCTTTCTTTAGTAACTCTGTATTTCCACTAACAATAGTATAATTAGACGTATTAAACGGATCATTATTAAAACCTTTTAATATAAATGTGTCAGAAGGTTGTGTGCTTAAATAACCTTCAGGATTATACATATTTGGATTTTTTACAACTACATCACTACCAGACCAGTGGTTTTTGCCATGATCCCTAACTATCGTATCTGTAGTTGTATTTTGCCATGGAAATCTTCCGCGCTATGCAGCATTTTCATATCCTGGCATATTAAAAATATTTATTCCGCCTTTTTCGGCTCTAAATAATTCTGGCATTCTGGGGCGAGTAGGTAAATGAAGTCTTCTTCCAACGGTTCCTAAAACTCTATCGGATAATGAATTACCATAATAACCAAGAGATCCTCTAAGTGTTGTGTAAGGATCAAATAGTCCAGGCATTGTATTCTATAAAAATTCACTACCTGCATTAATACCAGCTCTTAGTATAAAAGGACTAGCAACATCGAAAACCACATTAGCCATGGTATCATTAAAACCTTTGCCGCTTGCAAGATTGTCTCCAAAAGTACCATCACCTGTTAAACTTCTTGCTGCAGCTCCAACATATGTAGACGGACTAACTAATTTACTAATTGCAGAAACTCCATCAGCCACAGCTCGATTGTTCTAATCTTCTTGTATCTTTCTACGGACATTTCTCATAGCAATATCAGATTGTGTTTTCTGATAATTAGATCTGGTATCTGCCTATACCTGTTCGTTTCTAGATCTTACTATACCTACGGGCTTTCTTAACACTCTACCTTGTCTATATACAAAAGTTTCTCCAGGCTTTAATTTATATCTAACTGGTAAAAACACTTCACGACGAACTCTGGTGTTATCAGAATTCAAAGTTTGATTAAATCTTACTGGCATATTAACGTTCTCCTGCTACTTTATTCTTCAAAGCAGTTTTAGCTTTAAGCTGTTCTCTTTCCATAGCAGCTTTATCTTTTTGTGCTTGAAGTTGTGATTCATGTTTCATTTTATCTTTCTCAAGCTGTATCTTAGCATCTTCGATCTCTTTCTTCTGTTTAGATTCATAACGCTTAGAATAAGCATCCTCACGGATTTTCATCTACGTAGTAGCATCTTTAGCTATTTCCATAGGATCTGGTATACCATTTTGATTAGCATCTTTATCTTCAGTACCACGATATGCAGATATCTCAGCTACAGTAATCTTAGTAGCATTGTCTTGATCAATCTTATATCTATCAAGATCCATTTGAGCTTCTTGAAGCATGAGTTCTTGTTGTTTAGCTTCATTCTGCATCTGTTGAAGCTGTTGCTGTGCTTGTGCTTCAGCTTGTTGTTGTTGCTGTGCTTGTTCTTCTTGGCGTTTCTGCATAGCTGCAAGCTTCTGTTTGATAATATTAAAGTTATCATTAGTGAGTATTTCAGCTGCTTCAAGTAGACTAGCACCATTCTGCATAGCAGGTTGTATAAGCTGTTGAAGTTTCTGTATATTCTCAAGATCTTTAGAAGTATCACTTACAAACACATCCATGTCTTCATAATAGAACTTGTCTGCTATATCAAGAAATGCACGTTCGCCATTATCAAATACATATGATAACTTCTTTTTACCGGTTTGCTGCCAAGCACCTTTAGCTGTATTAAGTAACATGTTTAACACATGACGTTTACATTGGGCATGTGCCCAGAATAAAGGTTCAGTAATGTGAGAAGATTGTACAACGGATCGTTCAACATTACCAACAAGTTCTGAAGAACTAATTGCACCTTGACGTTGTTCTGTAATACCAGATATAGTTCCGGCAAGCTATTCGATCTTATCCATCAACTGAATATATTCAGATATAACATTAGACATTGTAAGATCCAATGCTGTAATCTAATTAAATGTAGCTGGCTTTCCGCCCTCACGGCCAGGAACATTCCAGCCTTCTTCATATGGGTTTATAAAGTTAACACCTACACTAGAAAGATAATGCATCCAGCGTTCCGGTGTAATATTCATAGACTTAGGTATCTATGTAATATCCATATTAACAACTTTACCTTTATCACGTGCAATAGCTAATTCAAGTCTATACCATAATACAATATACATATATTGTAATGGTTTAAGAATACTTACAAGTGATCTAGGTTTACTATTAGTATTACTGTATACACAACCACAATACGGTAACTTTTGACTATTAGGATTGTCAATACTTACATGTTGGTATTCAATAGGTTGTATTCCAAAATATAAATCACTACCTGCACGGTATCCTTCCCATACTTCTACAATCCAATCTGGTTCTACAGATAATTCATTGCCGATTTTTTTGTATGATTCATCTGCTATTTGTACTTGAGGTGTTCCAGTTTCGTCCATGTATGTTACATAGAATATCTTCTTAAAAGACTTCCAACAACAATGCCATACATTTATACAATATCTACTCTTCTGATCAAACTCAGGATTATCATAAATATGCATCTATATTCCACCACCAGTATCTACAGGATCACCTTCACGCATATCGCCCATCGGTTTACCGGTAAGCATTTCGTTAAGTTTATTTAGATCTTTTTCATCTAGTTTATTATAGTACCTGTCGTACACTTCTGCTACAGGTAATCTCATCTTACGACAACACCAAGATCCGTCCTCTATAAACTCTAGATCAGGGCTTTTATCGTATGAAAAGAACAAAGGATTAACACGCTCCATATAAGGTTCATCGTTTTGTACACCTACATAATATACTTCATTACCGGAAATCAGAGCGTCTTTCCATCCTTTTATAAACTCATTATCTATATTGAGTTTTTCTCTCAAATAAGAAAGCGTATGATACGCTGTATTTTCAACTACATCTTTATATGTACTATCCATATATTTAGCAATTTGCTCAGGGGGCATTATTTCTCCACTCTAAAGCTATTGCTAAAATTGCTATTGCTATTCAGGATCCATTTTTGCCATTATTGCAGACATCATGTATTGCATAAGCATCTCTTTTTCCTTATCCATTAAATCAGATACGGCTTCCTAAGATGTACGCACTACTCTAAAGTTCATGGGTCTCTTTGTTTCCTCACCAATGAGTAGGTCAATCTTAGGGCGTATGATATTAAAATCCTAAGGTGTTGCTGGGAATCCATCATCTACTTTAAATGGGTTGGTTATACGTTTAAAATCTTTTTCGTCGAAAATACTATTATATAGATTATAATAAGTCTGCAGCTCCCCGAATTGTGTATTCTATCTTCCGCCGGATACAATATTACCTTCTCCGATAATATAATTCACACAACTGTGTTGCCAATCCTCATTCTTCTTTGATAGAGGTAACTTCTGTTGCGGAAATGTTGCATTGTATAAATTATCTTCTATTCTAACCATTGTTAAAAACTAAATATCGGTATATCATCTTGTGTGCTATTGTCCTAAAACCACTATTTTCCGAACAACGGCAATTCAAAGAGTTCAACCTATTTATTCTATTCTTGTGATTTGCTAACCTTCACCTAGTATAACTCTTCTCTATATATCATAACCATACACAATGCTATTACACGGTCTACGTTCTTGACACCATCATTTTCTATGAGTTCTTCTATCAAAGGTTCGCTATATACTCTCTCTACGTTAGGATGTCCCGGTTCATATTCTTCAAGTAACCACTCCAAGATAAGTCCTTCTCCATATGCTCTAATCTATTTAGTCATATGACATCCTTTACGTCTTTGTACCTTACTGTCCTTAAAGACTTCAGAAATAATCTTATCGGGCTAATCTGCGAGTAGGTAATCACAGTGTTTGTTTGTGAAGTAAGGATATATACCTTTACGTTCATTCTCAAATAATAATCTAGCATTATAGAATACTAATAGTTTTCTGACATTCTCATAATACTCTTCTGCTGTATCAGGTCTACCTGAATATTCTGCTACTATTACATCGTTCCAAGCTTCTCCTGCTTTTACACGTTTAAATATGAATACTGATCCTAACGAATTCGTAAATGAATCATCATGATCGTAAGGGTCACATCCTCCAATATACAATCCAAATGGTGGATCTTTTATAGGGTATTCCCATATAACTATGGATCCATGTGGCTTATCTCCTTTCTTAAGTGGATATTCAGTAATATCTCCGGATTTCTTTTCTGTAGCCATTATCTAGCCATTACCATCCCAATTTAGATCAACTATATGTTTCATATTACGTAACTTAGTATTTGTACGTATACGTGTTAATTGATCCATTAAAAGTTTTCTAGGAAATATATTCTTACCTAATTCAAGTACAGCTTCTCTTGGTTTAATAGGACGCTCTGATATAAATCTATCTATAGACTATTGTGAAGCTCCGCCATCTTTAATTTTATTACGTTGTTCTATTAGATTTTCAATAGCTTTCTCACGAAGACTATTTCCATCTTCATCCATATAGACATAATTTCCATCTTCGTCAAAAGATTCTAGATTACTCCATGATGGAACAAAGAACCCACAATTAGTTTGTTCAGCATTATCGTCCCATATATTTGGAAAAGCTAATACATTATATGCTTCAGGTTTATAAAATAATTCTTTCAAACCGGTAAACGAAGCACCTTCTGTACCGCCTGTACCAAAAGCTATCATAAGACCAAAAGCTACACCATCATCTGTTTCTACAGAAGGCTGTTCTATTCGCCATGCATCTGATAATCCAGGGAATTTACCTCCCTCTTCCCATAGTACTAATTTACCACGAGTACCACGAATACGTTCTGGGTCGTTCTTAAGAGTTATACCTGTTATAGACGACATGTAACCCTATTCAGTTTGTTTACCGAATTCATCAGTTACTTTATAACCAGCAACTCTTTCCATACGTGTGGACACAAGACGTTGTTTTGCCCAGTCAGTGTGTTTATCTATAAAATCCATTATCTACCAAGCTTTTGTTAAAAGACCGTCACCGATAAGGAATTTTTGTTCTGATGCTACAGCAAAGTTTTTAGATCCAGGTATCAATTCATAATTACGTACTAGCATTGATGCTCCTTTAAAAGAATATCCGCGTTGTCTACTTTTAAGCACCGACATGTGCTTACCTTGATCTTCAGCTTCTTCTATAGCATTGTAGTAATAGTAATCATAGTCCCAGAATCTTGGAAAGTCCAATATACGTTCACGTCTCGTACGTACGTTTCCATTTCTATCGGTATACTTAACTTCTTCTAGTTTCATAATAGGACTATAATTTAGATAAAAGTAATGGTATCCTGTAATATAATCACCATCAGGTGCAGTATAACCATTTAAACATCTTTCTGTTTCTTGATCCCAATAATTATTATAATCAGTAGTTTCTCTTGGTGCTAATGTATAGCATTTGTGTTTTTTAAAAAATTCAGCAGCAGGACTGAATTTTATAGAATTATAAATGTGCTTATTGAAATCTACCATAATTATCTCGGATTTTCATAACGACCTATTACACCTCCACCTTTAACTCTACCGGTTTCAGCTTGTTCGGCCTTTGCTTGTTTCATCGCCATATCGAGCGATTTGATTATTCCACTTATATCCTTGAGAAGTTTAGATACTTTAGTAGCACTATCTATATCTAACTCTGTCTCAGAATAACTATTCATTACACTCATTATTGCCTCTGCTGCATGTTTTGATGAAGTCAACAAACGAGTCATAGGAGTCTCTTGAAACTCATTAAAACGCTTTGCTAACTCCATCATCTATGCATCAGGTTTAAAATTCTCATCCTTAAAAACATCTTTAGCTACTCTCTATGTACGTTCCTTTTCTGGATATGCTTCATATGGAGTATTCCATTTATACCTCCATACTATAAACTCTATCTTCTTTAATGCTTCTTGTTTATCTTTAGCATTGTTATAATAGTCTTTAAATGGAGGTATAGCTAATTCATCTGTTTTTAGTATTATTTTATTACCTTGTATATCGAACATAATTAAATGACACCTTTTATGTCTGTTATATTTTGTACAAGAGATGTTCCAGTATATTGGAGTAATTTGTTAATATCTGTAATCTTATATATACGGGACGTCTAATCTAATTCAACGTCATAAGAGATATTTATTCTCTTAACATTAGTATACCAAGGCATTGGTCCTATTGCAATATAATTACGATCAACTCCATTTACTTTTCCACGTATTATAGAAAATGGCTTATTTTTTGCTACATATGCAGTACCTTCAGCGGTCATACTTACAAAATCACTTTTAATTATTTCGCTGTTATCCGACATAGATTGTAACATATAAATATATCCATATAAATCTAATTTTGGATTAGATACCATTAGCAATATATACGGAGTTGTTTTATCTGTATATTCACTTACATAATATTGTTGTGAATCATGTGTAGATCCAAATATCATGTTACATAAAGGATCGCCTTTTTTAATAATGGACGTTTTAAAATTATTTATACTGTTTTT
>ERZ1034897.415-NODE-415-length-21862-cov-5.282753_pt1 | contig 21862 bp, 17 predicted proteins | sample MGYA00520629_ERZ1034897 | MGnify/ENA primary metagenome ERZ1034897 (study PRJEB33766, sample SAMN09781789) | gut metagenome | biome: gut microbiome | host: Homo sapiens | place: Madagascar | study: EMG produced TPA metagenomics assembly of the PRJNA485056 data set...
TCGGCGGATTCATCGTTCATGAGACCGGCGATCGGGAGTTTGGCGAGGCCGAGCACTTTTCCGTCGGCGACTGCGACCATGCCGCCGCCGCAATTGATGAGGGTGTTGGCGGCGAGGGCCATGTCGTCGTCGTTTGTGCCGACGACGAGCAGATTGTGGGCATCGTGGGCAACGGTGGAGGCCATGGCGCCGCGTTTGATGCCGAAGCCTTTGACAAAGCCGACGCCTTTTGTGCCGGTGGCGTGGTGGCGTTCGAGGACGACGGTTTTGAGCACGTCCTGCTGGGTGTCGCTTTCGAGATGGCCGTTTGCGACGGCGAGCTCGACGAAGCGCTCGATGTCGCCGACGCGCGCAGGAATGACTTCGATGGCGCGGATGGTGACGCGGTCGCGGTTTTCCGGCGCGGCGATCTTGAAGGTGTCGGCGGTGATGGCGTCTTTCAGATGGACGCTCTCGCGTGCCCAGTCTGGGTAGGTGTATGGGGCGAGTTCGCGGGTCATTTTTCCGTCGATGGCGACGGTTTCGCCGTCGATGATGGTGCGGACGACGTCGAAATGTTCGAGATCTTTCAGCAGGACGATGTCGGCGCATTTCCCTGGTGCGATGGCGCCGAGATCCTGATCCATGCGGTAGCACTGGGCGGTGTTGATGGTGGCCATGCGGATGGCGGTGATCGGATCGATGCCGTTTTCGACGGCGACGCGCAGGATGTAGTCCATGTGGCCGTGGCTGACGAGGGTGTTTGGATGGGTGTCGTCGCTGACGAGGCAGGCGAAGCGACCGCCGATGCCGGTTTCGGTGAGGGCTTTGGCGATCACTGGCAGATCCTGCCAGGCGCTGCCCATGCGCAGCTGAGTGTACATGCCGAGACGCATTTTGGCGATGACGTCTTCGGGACGGGTGGATTCATGGCAGCAGCGGATGCCGCTGGCGGCATAGGCGTTCAGCCCGGCGCCGGTTTCTGGCAGGGAGTAGTGGCCGGTGACGACTTTGTCTGCGGCGAGGGTGGCGTCGACGATTCCGTGGGCGTGGTCATCGCTGGCGAGGATGCCTGGGAAGTTCATCATTTCGCCCAAGCCCACGATCTCGTCCCACTGCATGGTGCGGGCGACGTCTTCTGGTCCGACGAAGCTGCCGGTGTCTTCAAATCCTGGCACGGCTGGCACGCAGGATGGGGTGACGAACATACATTTGAGCGGTGTGCGCTTTGCGTCGTCGATCATGCAGCGCACGCCGTCGAGGCCGAGCACGTTGCAGATCTCGTGGGGATCGGGATAGATGCCGACGGTGCCGTGGGGCACGACGGCTTTGGCGTATTCGCCGACGGAGAGCATGGAGGATTCGATGTGGATGTGACCGTCGAGAAAACCTGGCGACATGTAGAGGCCGCTGGCGTCGATGATCTCGGTGTCTGGGCCGATGCAGGCTGTGGCGTCGCCGACGAGGGCGATGCGTCCTTCGGCGATGGCGATGTCGATGTTTTCCTGGAACTCGGCGGTGCAGACGTTGACGAGCGTGCCGCCGCGGATGACGGTGTCAGCGGGTTGGCGGCCCTGGGCGACGGCGGCGAGGGTTTGGGTGACTTCCCAGAGCGGGTGTTTGCAAAAATGATTGTGCATGGTGAAATTCCTTTCTAATGATAGAGTGTGAAGCGGTCAGCTGTTTTTGTCGCTTCGTTTATAGCGGCTGCTGCGTCCGTTGCCGATGCGCGCCAAAATACCTTGATCGACTAATTGGCGCAGGAGGTTAATAGCGCTGGATTGAGAGATGCCGAGCGCTGCTTCGACATCTTTACGGGCAATGGTGCGTCCGTTCTGGAGCAGTGCGAGAAGTTGCTGTGTGCGATCTTCGTTAGGGTTTGGTTCTGGCTGGGAATGAGGCTGCCTGGACGCGAAGTTGATGTTCGGCAGGATGATCTTGAACGCATGATCGGAGATTTCGATCGTAGGTTTTACTGGATGTTCAGCGTAGCATTCGTTGATCTTTAGCATTCCTGTGCCATACGCCTCGATGAGGTGCAGTCGGTAAAAGATATTCGCCAGATGTTGATTGCGTAATGCAGAAACGCCAAGCATGATGTCGTTGTATGAAATGCCGCGCATGAGTCCACCGACGTTCACCATTTCAACGCGGTCATCAAAAATGCTGATGAGTGTGGGCGCGGCCAAAGCGTAATCGCGGTGGATGATGGCGTTGAGCAATGCTTCACGCAGCGCTTCTGGCGGATAATCTCGCTTGTCGATGCGATAGAGGCCGGAAATGACGGCGTGGGTCTTGTTGAAACGATCCAAATAAGCGTAGGCATCTTCTAGTTGTGCGAGCAGCGAGCCGGAGAGCTCTTGACGGTCGCGGAAGATGCTTTTCTTGCTGCCCTCAAATACGGCGAGTTTGATGGTTGGCACACATTGATCAGAGAGCAGCATGCCGAGGTTTGAAAAGGTGCCATCAGCACCGATCATCTTCAGGCTGCGCATCTGTGATTCGCCTAAATCGACGTTTCTATTATTAAAATAATGCTCGGTGTAAGAAAAGGTCAGTTGTTGATTGAGAGAACGTGCGTCTTCAAAGCAGTCTCCGGCGGTATCACGAATCATATCAAGGATTGCTGTTTCAGAAGCTGGTACGGAAGAAGCGCCCTGACGGACATAGACCCCCTCTGGCCGAATACCTTTATCTTGTAAATAATAAGGCCGTGCTGTGCCACGTTGGACGGTGAGCGTGATAATAGATTGTCCCTCCATGGTTTCGACGGTGCAGTGGGTGAACATGGTGACGTCAGGACGGATGCTGTCTCGAATCATGTTTGTGAGTCTGAGCATGGTGTCATCGATATTTGCGATGCCAAGGACGTGTCCGTCGTCTTCCAATCCGATATAGATGGTGCCGCCGTTGGTATTGGCGAAAGCCAGAACGGCATATTTGATATCGTCCTTATATTCGCGCTTGAATTCGGTATACTGGTTTTCGATCATTTTTCTCACCTCTTTCTAACAATTATAATAGAATGTTAGAAAAGAGACAACGATTGTTAGAAAATGTTAGAAAATAAAAAGGATTGGCTGTTGTTGCTAATGATAGAGTGTGAAGCGGTCGCGGTCGAATTCGAGCAGTCCTTCGTCGCGCATTTTCGAGAGCTCGGCGCTCATGGCGCTGCGGTCAACGGAGAGATAGTCGGCGAGCTGCTGGCGATTGAAGGGGATGGTAAAGCTTGCGGACCCGGCGCGCACGCTTTCGGCGGTGAGATAGCTGGTGAGCTTGGCGCGGGTGGTGCGGGTGGCGAGCAGGCTGAGCTTTTGCATGAGGATGCGATTTTTGTCGGCGAGCACGTAGAACAGATTTTGCACGACGAGGCTGTGGAAGGGGCAGGCGTTGGTGCAGACGGTGAGCATGCGCCGCGCCTGGAAGAGTGCGACGACGCTGTCGCTGACGCAGACGACATCTGCCAGCATTGGCCCGCTGGAGGGCGCAACGTAGGCTTCGCCGAAGAGATCGCCTGGCGCGAGGTCGGCGATGATGGTGTGTTTGCCCCAGTAATCGTCGCTCTGGATGTGCAGCTTTCCTGCGAGCACGACGGCGATCTGCGAAAGCTGCTCGCCCTGACGGAAAACGGCTTCGCCTTTTTTGTAGGTGCGGGTCTGAGCTTGCAGACAGTCGAGCATGCCGGCGATGTTGTCGGCGTCGACGCCGCGAAAGAGCGCGGTCTGCTGCAGTTGAAGCAAATGATCTTTTTTCATGGAATTTCCTTCCTTGTTGGAAATACAACAGCAAGTCTCTCTCCATCGTATTATACTGGGACCAGGAAATCAAGAACAGGATCAGAAAATGACAGAGGAGAATGAAAAATGATCAGACGCATCATTAAGATCGATCAGGAAAAATGCAACGGCTGCGGAGCGTGCGCGACGGCCTGCCACGAAGGCGCCATTGATATGGTGAATGGCAAGGCGGTGCTCACGCGCGAGGATTATTGCGACGGGCTCGGCGATTGTCTGCCGAATTGCCCAACCGGCGCGATCACCTTTGAAGAACGCGAAGCGCCGGCGTACAACGAAGCTGCTGTGAAGGCAGCGCAATCTGCGAAAAGAGCACAGGCCTGCGGCTGCCCGGGCGAGCAGGCGAAGACGATCGCCGAGCCACAGTCATCCGCTGCGCAGGTGACGATGGCTGCTCCTTCTGAGCTGCGTCAGTGGCCGGTGCAGATCAAACTCGTGCCTGTAAACGTACCGTTTTTTGACGGCGCAAAGCTGCTCATCGCTGCAGACTGCACGGCATACGCCTATGGAAATTTCCATCAGGAATTTATCCGCGGCCACGTCACGCTCATCGGCTGTCCAAAACTCGACGCGGTCGATTACAGCGAAAAACTTGCGCAGATCATCGCTCAGAACGACATCAGATCGATCACCGTTACGCGCATGGAGGTTCCTTGCTGCGGCGGCATCGAGCACGCTGTGAAGCAGGCGCTCGCCAAGAGCGGCAAGCTGATTCCATGGCAGGTTGTCACCATCTCCGCCGATGGGCGGATTTTGGATAGAACTTAAAGGATTTGTACAAAGAGAAAGGAGATTTATCATGTTTTGTTTTCAATGTGAACAGACTGCAGGCGGCAAGGGTTGCATGGGGAAGGCTGGCGTCTGCGGCAAACGCGCAGAAACCGCCGATCATCAGGACGGTCTCGTCGGTGCGCTGATCGCGCTCGCCCAGGCTGCAGAGAAAAATCCGTCCGCCGTCTCAGAAACCACCCACCAGCTCATTCTCGACGGGCTTTTCACCACCGTCACAAATGTCAGCTTCAACGACGACACCATTCAGGTGATCATAGATCGCATCGAGACCGAGAAAGCGCAGCTCGGCGGCGCAGAGATTCCTGATTACGACATGCAGAAGGTATGGAACGGCGACGAGGACATTCGCTCGTTGAAATCGCTGATCCTCTTCGGCATCAAGGGCATGGCGGCGTATGCTTATCACGCGCATGTTCTCGGCTATACCGACGCTGGCATGCAGCAATTTTTCTACAAAGCCCTCGCTGCCATCGGCAACGACGAATTTGGCATGGATGAGCTTCTGCCGATCGTGCTCGAAGTTGGCGAAGTCAACCTCACCTGCATGGCGCTGCTTGATCGCGCCAACACTGAAACCTACGGCACGCCAGAACCAACTGAGGTTACGCTTACCGTTGAAAAAGGGCCGTTCATCGTTGTCACCGGTCACGATCTTTACGACCTTAAACAGCTGCTCGAGCAGACAAAGGATAAGGGTGTGAATATCTACACCCACGGTGAAATGCTGCCTGCCCACGCTTATCCAGAGCTTAAAAAATATCCACATCTCAAGGGAAATTTCGGTACCGCATGGCAGAATCAGCAGAAGGAATTTGACGGCATCCCAGCGCCGATCCTTTACACCACCAACTGTCTCATGCCAACGCGCGGCAGCTACAGCGACCGCGTTTTCACCACAGAAGTTGTCTCCTATCCAGACGCCGTCCACATCGGCGATGACAAGGATTTCACGCCAGTCATCGAAAAAGCGTTGGCGCTCGGCGGCTATGCAGAGGATCAGCATTTCACCGGCATCAACGGCGGTGACCGCGTGACCACTGGTTTTGGTCATGGCACCGTGCTTTCCGTCGCCGGACAGGTGGTCGACGCTGTGAAGCGTGGTGAGATCAATCACTTCTTCCTCGTCGGCGGCTGCGACGGCGCAAAACCTGGACGCAACTATTACACCGAATTTGTCAAACAAACGCCTGCAGACAGCGTTGTGCTCACCCTCGCCTGCGGAAAATATCGCTTCAACGATCTCGATCTCGGCACCGTCGCCGGCCTGCCACGTCTCATGGATATGGGCCAGTGCAACGACGCCTACAGCGCCATCCAGGTTGCAGTCGCGCTCGCAGAAGCATTTGGCTGCGGCGTGAACGATCTGCCGCTGTCCATGGTGCTCTCCTGGTACGAGCAGAAAGCCGTCTGCATCCTGCTGACCCTGCTCTATCTCGGCATCAAAAATATCTACCTCGGGCCAACGCTCCCAGCTTTCGTTTCGCCAAACGTGCTGAACTTCCTCGTGGAAAACTACAACATTTCACCAATCTCCACACCGGAAGAAGATCTGAAGAAGATTTTAGGCTAATCGATCTGCACCCTTCGCTGAATGCGAGGGGTGCTTTTTTGCCTGGAAGCAGGACAATAAAGCTGCTGATATTCGTTGCAAAAATATGCTCATTGTGCTACTCTTGAATTAGCGGCGGATAACGAAAGGCGGTGAACCGATGACGGATAAGCAGGCTTATTTAGAAGAATGGTACAGTGAAATGACGAGTGGTGCTGTACAGACGTTTGAGCAGTTGGTGCCTGAAACATTTGGCAGTGGACGTATTGCGCAGGCTGTGAGTGGACAGGGGATTATTGTCTCAGATTTACAGCTTTGTACAGACGAAGATGTGCGTGTGCAGGGCGTGACGAGTGGCGATTATGTGTGGATGATTTTTTGTTTGGGTGACGGCATCTTCTGGGAAGATCTTGACTCACGCAAGAGTATTACAATGGAAAAGCAAGAGGCTTGCGTTTATACCGGACATGGCGGTTTTGAATCGATTCGTTATGCTCAGAATGCGACGTATGATTTTCGCACAGTGAAGGTGCCGCGAAAAATATTTACAGCGCTGACCGACGATTATCTGGGCGGGCTGACGGCGGCGCGGCTGGAACGGAAAGTGATGGAGGACGTACTCCACGTGTCGCTTTCGCCGCAGATGGCACGTGTGCTCGCAGAACTTGGCGACGCAGAAAATTATCCTGGCGGGCTGGCGCAGCTCTTCCTTGACGGCAAGCTGTCGGAGCTTTTCGCCGTCGTCTTGGGTGCTGCGATCACAGATGACTGCGCGGCGTTTCGCGCGCCGATGCTCTCGCGCACAGAACGTGCAGCCATCCGCGAAGCAAAACACATCATCGATGCAGCCATCGCTTATGCGCCGAGTTGTGAAGAGCTGGCGCGACAGGTGCACATCAGCGCGGCAAAATTGTCGCGTGGATTTTCGGCGATCTATGGTCAGTCGTTGCATCAATATGTGATCGCTGAACGGCTCGAGACGGGCGCGCGATTGCTTTTGGAAAATGAGAAAAATGTCGGCGAGATCGCGGCGCTTGTTGGCTATGGCAAAGCGAGCAATTTTGCAGCGGCGTTTAAAAAACGATTCGGCGTGGCGCCGCGGGAGTATCGCGCGAGTCATCCGAACGGACGCGATTCCTGATCGCTTTTGGGTCAAAATCGACGGGATTTGGGTCGAGTAGAAAAGAAGCATATGCTAACATTAGCGGTGAGACAAGGGTAACCTTATCTCACCGCTATTTATATTTATTGAAGGGAGAATTTTTTATGAATCAAAAACTGAATACCAAGGATTTCATTCTTATTGGCGTGCTCTCGGCGTTGATGTGGGTCATCTGTATGATCATCAGTACGGTGATGAGTGTGGCTGGTCCAGTGACGAATATTTGTTATCCGTCTGGCGTGGCGATCGTGAATGGTATCCCGATGATGCTTCTGCTCGCGAAGGTGCCAAAGCGTGGTGTTTTTACGATCTCGAGCGTGATCCAGGGGATATTGCTGATGCTCGTTGGCTGTTTTTGGGTGGTTTCGCTGCTCTTCATTATCGGTGGCGTGGTCTGTGATTTGCTTGTCCTGCGTGGTGGAAAGATCACGATGGGAGCAATGAAGATTGCTTTCGCTGTTTTCAGTGGATTTTTCCAGTTGGGCTATCTTTTCCCGTTCGTTTTCATGAAAGAAGCCTTTACGGATGTCATGATTGGCAACGGAATTTCGCAGGAATTTATTGACAGTCTGTTTGGCGTGACTGCTGGTGTGATGCCGGTGGTTATCGTGGCTGTTGGAGTAATCTGTGGGTTTATCGGAGCGACGATCGGTCAGCGTGTGCTGAAAAAGCATTTCATCAAAGCCGGGCTCGTATCGATAAAAAAGTGAGCGCACGATGAATGGTTCTGTAGAAGCGTGCATCACGGCGCGGCCATTTAAGGGCACGGCGCGGCTGGATCCGCGCACGAAATTTTTGCTGCTGATCTTTCTGGGATGTGTCAGCTATTTTGTCAATGGTGAGCTCACAAGCCTGGCTTTGGTTTCGGGCGTTGCCATTTTTATCGCCAGTGGTAGCCGTCTGCGTACGGCAGTGAAAATGTTGGCGGCTTTTGTGGTAGTAGATCTGCTCTGTGCCCTGCTCACCTACGTGCAGATTCCGGTCCTCAGCGTGATTATGAGTGTGTTCGGAGTGACGGTGCTGAAAATTATTCCGATTGCCGGACTGGGACTGTGGATCCTTGCAACGACGCCAATGGACGATCTCACGGTGGCGATGCAGCGTATGTATATGCCGCAGGCGGTGACGATTCCGCTGGTGGTGATGTTTCGCTACATTCCAACGCTGGGGATCGAATACCGACAGATCAAAAACGCAATGGCAATTCGCGGCATCAGCGACACGTATCTGAAGCGGATCGTGCATCCGGTGCGCACAGTGGAATATATTCTCGTGCCGCTTCTCATGCGCTGTCTCAAAGTGACCGATGAGCTTGCTGCTTCGGGCACGACACGCGGGCTCGAGCTCGACACGCGCCGCGAAGCGCTGAACGAGGTGCGAATGGGCGCTGGTGACTGGCTGGCGATCGCGTTTGGTATGGCGTTTTTCGCGGCGCTTGTGCTTTGCGACCGGAGCGCGTTGGTTGAGCTTGTGGTAAGGTGAATGCCAGCGAAGCTGGCAGAGAAGATCCCCTGGGGGATTTGGAGGGTGTAAGATGATCGTTTTCAAAGATTTTTCGTTTCGCTACGAGGAGCGGGAGCAACCAACACTACGGAGCATCGATCTTGAGATCGCTGACGGTGCGTGCGTGCTCCTTACCGGGCGTAGCGGCTGCGGCAAGACGACACTGATCCGTGCTCTGAACGGCCTCATCCCGCATTTTTATCCCGGCGAACTCCGCGGCACGCTGACGCTTGACGGGCAGTCGCTTCTTGAGAAGACGCCGTCGGAGCTGGCCGGGCGCGTGGGCACAGTGTTTCAGGATCCGCGTTCTCAGTTTTTCATGACAGATACCACGCGCGAGCTGGCGTTCGGCTGCGAGAACCTCGGTCTGAAACGAGAAGAAACGGTGGCGCGTGTGGCGGAGGCGGTGCGCGCGCTGGCGCTGGAAGATTTCCTCGGGCGCAGTATTTTCACACTCTCGAGTGGTGAGAAGCAGCAGATTGCCATCGGTTCTGTGTATGCGTTGGGACCACAGGTGATCATCTTCGACGAGCCGTCGGCCAATCTGGACAGCGCGGCGACGCGCCGTCTGGCGCAGACGATGGCCAAGCTCAAACGCGCCGGCGTGACGCTCATCGTTGTGGAGCACCGTTTCTACTATCTGCGCGACCTGATCGATGCGGCTTATCTGATGGAGGATGGGTGCATTGCGCGCAGATTTACGCGCGAAGCATTCTGCGGGCTTGCAGAAGCGGAACGTGTGCAGCTTGGCTTGCGCACCGTGTATCCGGAGCGGGAGCATGTGCGCGCAGTGAGAAAGGTTCACGTTGCCACACGTCACACGCTCAGTGTGGAAAATCTGTGCTTTGCCTACAAGGGCGGACCGTCGGTGCTTTCGCATGTCAGTTTGTCGGCGCAAGGCGGCGACGTTGTCGGTGTGATCGGTCACAACGGCGCGGGAAAAACGACGTTGACGCAGCTGCTCACCGGTCTTCTGAAAGAACAGCACGGTCGCATTCTCTTTGATGGCAAGCCGCTTTCGGTGCGTGAGCGTCGGGCGCTCTCGTATCTCGTGCTCCAGGACACGGACTATCAGCTTTTCGCAACGAGCGTGGAAGAAGAACTGACGCTCGGACACCGCGACGATATTTCAGCGAACGTCGAGCGCGTGCTCACAGAGCTGGGGCTAAACGATTATCGCAGTGTGCATCCTGCTGCGCTCAGCGGCGGGCAGAAGCAGCGCGTGACGATTGGCGCGGCGATGGTTGCCGAGCGGCCGCTGATCGTCTTCGACGAACCGACGAGCGGGCTGGATTATGATTCGATGGTGCGCGTGAGTGCGCTCATTGAAAAACTTGCGCGTGCGGGGGTCATCGTTTTTGTCGTGAGCCATGATTTTGAATTTATCGCGCGCACTGCCAGCCGGATCGTGCAGCTCGATGCCGCTGGTGCTGTGACGAACGAAGCGCTTACGCCGACGCTTTTGGCAACGATCGCAGAAAAATATTTTTCACTGGAAGGTGACCATCATGTTTGAAAAAGTATTCCTCTATGCGGGGCCGCATAAGCGCGGCCTCTATGCGGCGACGGGCATTGTGCTTCTGAGCGTGCTCTGCGGCGTGCTGCCATTCGTGTTGGCCTATCAGATCATCGAGCCGCTCGTGAGCGGGAGCACTGTGACGACAGAATTGGTGACAAGTCGCGCAGCGGGCGTGCTCCTCTGCCTGGTGGCGCAGGCGCTGCTCTACGGCTGGGGACTGAATGTTTCCCACAATGCAGCCTATGGCACGCTGCTGTGCCTGCGCACATCGCTGCAGAAAAAGTTTGAGAATCTGCCCCTCGGCGTCATTCAAGACAAGGGCACCGGGACGGTGAAGAAGCTCTTCGTCGACGACGTCGACAGCCTTGAGGTGCTTCTCGCCCATTCGCTGCCGGAGGGCGTGGCGAATCTCATGATCCCGGTAGCGGTGATCCTTGCGCTCTTTGTTGTCGACTGGAAGCTGGCGCTGCTGTCGCTGGCATCGATCCCGCTTTCTCTGTGGGCAATGAAGACAATGTATGCTGTCGGTATGCAGAAAATGGGGCCGTATTATGCGGCAGGGCAAAAGATGAACAATACGATCATCGAGTACGTCAACGGCATGGAGGTTGTCAAGGTGTTTAATCGCGATGCCGATTCTTATGCGCGTCTGCGCGACGATGTGCTTGCTTATCGCGATTATACGCTGGCCTGGTATAAAGCTGCCTGGCCATGGATGGCGATGTATTCAAGCTTGTTGCCGTGTACGATCATTCTCACGCTGCCTGTGGGGAGTTGGTTTGTGCTCCGTGGTTGGTCGACGCTCGCTGATCTCATCCTCACGCTCTGTCTGGCGCTTTCGATCGGTACGCCGCTGTTGAAATCCCTCAGCTTTCTGCCGACGCTGCCGCAGCTGAATTACAAGATCGCTGCGCTTGAGCAGGTGCTGGAGGCGGCACCGCTTGCGCAGACAGAGGATGATTTCCATGGCGCAGACGACAGCGTGTGTTTTGCGCACGTATCTTTTGTCTATTACAAGACCGTGCCCGGGCCGGACGGACAGCCACAGACGGTGAGCGAGGCAGTGCTCCATGATATTTCTTTCACTGCTCACGCCGGAGAGAAAACGGCGCTTGTCGGTGAAAGCGGCAGTGGCAAATCAACGCTGGCGAAGTTGCTTGTTCATTATTATGATGTGGCCGATGGTGCGATCATCATCGGCGGGCAGGATCTGCGTGAGATGAGCCTGGCAGCGTTGAACGATCACATTTCCTACGTGGCGCAGGATCAATATCTTTTTAATACCTCGCTGCTTGAGAATATTCGCCTCGGTCGTCCGGATGCGACGGAGGACGAGGTGCTCGCTGCTGCTGATAAAGCACAGTGCACAGAATTTCTCGCGCGATTGCCGCAGGGCATCCACACGCCGGCCGGTGACGCAGGGAAGATGCTCAGCGGCGGTCAGCGCCAGCGGATCTCGCTCGCTCGCGCCATTCTCAAGGATGCGCCGATCGTCGTTCTCGACGAAGCGACCGCTTATGCCGATCCTGAGAATGAGGAGAAGATGGAAGCCGCCATCGCTGAACTGACGCGTGATAAGACGTTGATCGTCATTGCCCACAAGTTGCCGCAGGTAGCAGACGCCGACCAGATCGTTGTCATGGATCACGGGCGGATCGCCGGGCGTGGCACGCACGACGAATTGCTCGCCAGCTGTGCAGAATATCAAAAGCTCTGGCGTGCCGCCAGTGAAAGCGGCGACTGGAGGATTCGCGACGGAGAGGAGGAAGATTGATGTTTGCACTCATATCTCGCATGCTGCGGCTTTCCGGCCGCTACAAAAAACGTATTCAGCTGGCGTTTGTCTGCGCTTTTGTGGAGCAGATCCTTTCGAAAATGCCGATCTTTTTTGCTTTTCTCGTGCTTGCTGGTTTTGCATCTGGCACGATGAGTGGTGCACGCTGTCTTGTCGTTGGCGTCATACTTGTTTGTGTGGTTGTGCTGCAAGCCGTTGTTCATTATGCCAGCGATCGGTTGCAGAGCGCGGCCGGCTATATGATCTTTGCCGATCAGCGTATTGCGCTTGCGGATCATCTGCGGCGCTTGCCGATGGGCTATTTCACGGCAGGAAACATCGGCAAGATCAGCTCGGTGCTCTCAAGCGATATGGTTTTCGTTGAAGAGGTTGCCATGAGTACCATCGCCAGTATGATGAGCTATCTGCTCAGCGCTGGTGTCCTGATGGTCTTCATGTTTTGGCTGGATTGGCGGCTCGGGCTCATCGCGCTTGCAGTGACGCTTCTGGCGAACGTCGTGGCGCGGCGTATGAACGCTGTTTCGCTCAAGGAAGCGGCAGCGCGTCAGGAGCAGGGCGAGCGATTGACCGATGCCGTGCTCTCATTTGTAGAGGGCATCGGTGTGATCAAGAGCTACAATCTGCTCGGCGCACAGTCGGCGGCGCTCACAGAAACCTTTGCGCGTTCTCGCGATGTCAATGCCTCTTTCGAGCGTCGCATGACGCCGTGGACGACGGGACTTTCCCTTCTCTACGGCGCAGGCATTGCGGCGATTTTTGGGCTGGCCGTTTATTTGGAGCAGACAGGCGCGCTTTCGCTCGCATATTTGCTCGGCGTGCTGCTCTTTGTCTTCGATCTTTTCGGTCCACTCAAAGCGCTCTACGGCGAAGCCACCCGGCTTACGGTCATGAATGCTGCGCTCGATCGCACCTGCGACGTGCTTGCAGAGCAGGAGCTCGCAGATGTTGGCACGCTGCATTTGCCAGAAGCTAGCGCGAACGGTGAGCCGGAGATCGAATTTGAGGATGTATGCTTTAGTTATGATGGCGCGACGGACGTGCTCCATAATATTTCCTTTGCCATGCCGCCGCACACGATGAACGCCCTCGTTGGTCCGTCTGGCGGAGGAAAATCGACCGTTGCCAATCTTCTTGCGCGCTTTTGGGATGTGAGCACAGGCTGCGTGAAAATTCGTGGTGTCGATATTCGTGATGTGCCCTTGGCTGAAATGATGGACCAGATCTCAATGGTTTTCCAGCGCGTCTATCTTTTTCAGGACACGATCTATAACAACATCACCATGGGCAGGCCAGACGCGTCGGAAAAAGAGATTATCCAGGCTGCGAAAAAAGCGCGCTGCTACGATTTTGTGACGGCTTTGCCCGATGGATTTCAAACCATCGTTGGCGAAGGCGGCGCGACGCTTTCTGGCGGCGAGCGCCAGCGCATCGCCATCGCGCGCTGCATCTTAAAAGATGCGCCGATCGTTATCCTTGACGAAGCCACAGCCAGCGTCGATGTCGACAACGAGCGTTACATTCAGGAAGCCATTTCTGAGCTCGTGCGCGGTAAAACACTGCTTGTGATCGCGCATCGGCTGCACACCATTCGTGATGCCGATCAAATCCTCGTCGTCGCTGGCGGGCGTATCGCGCAGCGCGGCGATCACGCGTCGCTTTCCGATCAGCCAGGCATTTATCAGGATTTTGTACAAAAACGCAGTGGTGGATCGCGTCATGAAAGCGTATGAATCACTTGGCGTCAGTGCGGAAGATTATCTTGAAGCCATCTTTGTTCTCGAGCGTCAGCTGGGCGCTGTGCGATCCATCGACGTGGCGCGCTGGCTGGACGTGAGTAAGCCGAGCGTCTGTCATGCCATGAAAAAGCTCATCGCTGGCGGCTATCTTACGATGGACGTCGAACATTTGCTTCAGCTCAGCGAAAAAGGCCGCGACATTGCTGCGGCTATTAACGAGCGCCACTGCTTCTTTCGCGATTATCTCATTGCCTGTGGCGTTGATCCCGTTCAGGCCGAAGAGGATGCGTGCCGCCTGGAGCACGCGCTGAGTGCGGAAAGCTTTGAAAAGTTGAAACAGGCTGCAAGGTGAATGTCCTGTCGATCCATATAAAATCCCGTCGCAGTGACGGGATTTATTGCGTTTGTCGCAGGAAAAGATTATAATAAGCGATAGACAACTAGCGGTCAATGCTGGACGAGCAAGCACGAACGGAGGGCCGACATGCATCCATACTATCAGCAAAACGAAGAAAGGCTTAAAAGACAGATGAACGCTTATCTCATCCTTGTGCGTTTGGAGATCGAGCAGATCTTCGGCAAGGCCTATGACGAAGCGTTCGAAGAGATCTGGGGGTATTATCGGGCGCAGATGCTCGAGCGTTGTCCTTACATTGGCGGCGACAGGAGCAGCGGCACGAAAAATCTCACAGGCTGCCTGTTTTTCATCGCGGTCGGTGTCTGCGGTAAAAACCATGGCCTTTCAACGCATGAATGGGGCCGGCTGGCGACTACGATCTACCAGCGCTGGTTTGCAAGGCTGCCGAGATCGTTGCGCCGAGCTGCACGTTTTCTCTTCCGGCAGGCGCCGGGGGTGGTAAATATGGCGCTGCGCCGAAGGGACCGCAGGAATGCGAGGATCGCCCAAAAGCATCCCGGTGGCTTTATCACGGAAACGCTGCCGCCAACGGCCGAGTATTCGCTGATCTATCTCAGCAAGCGTTGTCCGATCAACGATTTTTGCCGGCGCTATGGCTATATGGAGTATCTGCCGTATATGTGCAACCTTGACTATGTGATGTTTGCTGCCTTTGAGGTGCCGCTTTATCGCGAGAAAACCTGCGCCAGCGGCGACGGTGTTTGCGATTTCAAGCTTAAACGCAGAGCACCTGTGCCAGATATATGGCCGCCGCACATCCTGGATGACGCGGATCCGTTGAAGTAGCAAGAGGGCGAGGGCTATGATGGCGCATCGCCGAACGGGACAGCCCAGCCGCGCTTATGCTATGCTCAAAATAAACAAGTGCTAATACCGAAGGAGCGATGCACATGTCACCGGAAATTTTTGCAGGCGTCGGCCAGCCTGTGGAGCAATCGCCAGAGCGTACGATTTACGCCATTAATTGCCAGCCAGCGGACGGCGAGCCGCACGATCTGGCTGGCGGCGTCATGCAGTGCTACCATCTTTTTCCAGGCATCGATCTCGCGTACACACAGTTTCGCGCAGGGCGCTGCCGGATGCGCGAGCGCGCGTTCAGCGATGTGCTGGAGATCGCCTATTGTCAGGCCGGACGTTTTGAATGCGAGTACAAGCATAGGTTTGTGACCTTTCTCGGCGAAGGTGATTTTGCCGTGAGCGTGCTTTCGCCGGAGCAGCAGCCGCCGTCTTTTCCACTGGGCACGTATGATGGCGTGACGTTGATCGTCGATCGGGCGCTGACAGGGCCGTGCTCCTGCGGGATTGTCGAAGGCGTATCGATCGACTGGCGGGCGTTGGCGGAAAAATTCTGCAGCGATACCTGCTGTTCCGTGGCGCGCGCGCCGGCTGGGTTGCGCCACGTTTTCGAAGAGATCTGGGCGGTGCGAGCGCAGCCACAGCCAGGGTATCTCAGACTGAAAGCGCTGGAATGTTTCTTCCTGCTGGGCGACTGGCTCCCGGCGGAGCTTTCGACGGCGAAGTATTATTCGCGGAGCCAGATCGTCAAAGTGAAGCAGCTGGCAGAGGCGCTCACTTGCAACCTCGACAGGCATCCGCCGCTCGCAGTGCTGGCAGCGCAATATGGCATGAGCCTGACGGCGCTCAAGGATTGTTTTAAGGCCGTGTATGGCAAACCGATCGCCACCTTTCAGCGGGAGTACCGCATGCAGGTGGCAGCGCGCTGGCTCGTGGAAACTGAGCTTTCTGTGGCGGAGATCGCCGGTCGGCTGGGGTATGAAAATCCCAACAAATTCTCCAGCGCCTTTAAGCGTGTGATCGGTGAAACGCCGAGCGCCTACCGCCGTGCGCGCAGGTAATTGGCTTTACGGATAGATGAGGGCTACGTGGAGTGGAAGCGATGGCTAATTTGGAGTACGATGACCGCAGGGTCAGGAATTTCCTGATCTTGCGGTTTTATTTTTGGAGGCGATGCGATGACCAGAGGCACAAAACGATTTCTGCTCGGCAAAACGCTGGAGATGCTGCTCACGCTGCTCGTTGTGACAGTGCTCTCGTTTCTGCTCGTGCGGCTGTCGCCGGTCGATCCGGCGGAAGCCTACGCCCGGCGCTCGTTTGCAGCGTTCAGCTATGATGAAGCAGATATGGCGGCGCTGCGTGCGCGGATGGGGCTTGATCAGCCACTCATTGTTCAATATGGCACCTGGATGATGGATGCGTTGCATCTTGACTTCGGCGAATCCTTCGTCAGCGGTCAGCCTGTGTTTGAAAAAGTCACGACGGCCATCGGCATCACTGTGCGCATTGTGCTGCTTTCGGGTGTGCTGCAGGCTGTCGGGATCCTCGCATTGGGGCCGCTGCTCTATGTGGCGCGCGGTCGTTTCAGCGGCAGGCTACTGCATTTTCTCTGCATTGCCGGTGTGTCGATTCCCTCGTTTTTCTTTGCGAGCAGCTATCTCGATCTTTTCGCGGTGAAATTCGGGTTCACCTCAGTCGTCGGCAGCACCGGGCTGGTGCGCTATCTGCCGCCGGCGATCTGCATCGCCATTGGCTGCATTGCCCTCTTTTCGCCGATGCTAGCCGGGCGGCTGAGGCAGGAAATGGCGCAGGACGCCGCTTTTTACGCGCGGGCGCGTGGGCTTTCGGAGCGCATCATCCTGTTTCGCTATGCACTGCCAGATGCGGTGGCGGCAATTTTGCCAAGTTTTTGTCAGATGCTGGGGCTGTGTATGGCGGGCTCAGCGATTGTCGAGCGGGTGTTCTCGTTGCCGGGGCTGGGCTATCTCATCATCGACAGCGTGCTCTATCGAGATTCGCCGGTGATCCACGCAACAATCCTTTTTCTCGCTTTTTCGCTGGTGATTTTTGACATTCTCTCGGATTTGCTGCAGCGCCTTCTGCAGCAGGGCGAGGGCAGAAGGGAGCAGATAGAGTGAGTAAGAAAATGTGGCGCTATGCGCTGCCGATTGTGGTGCTGGCTTTTTTCGCGCTGGGGTTTCTTCTGGCGCCAAACGATCCAACACAGACCCACGCGATGGACAAGTTTCTCCCGCCGAGCCTGCAATTTCCCTTCGGCACCGACGAATTTGGCCGCTGCGAATTTTCGCGCATCCTTGCCGGCGGACGTACCACTCTTGGCATTGTGCTCGTTGGCTCGGCGCTGGTGATTGTGCTCGGCCTCTGCTTCGGCATGCTCCTGGCAAAACGCGGCAGCCGTCGCAATCTTTTTGCCGAAAGCCTGCTCAACGCGGTAACGGCGATTCCGCCGGTGGCCTATCTGATCATTTTCATCGGCATCTGGGGCAACAGCATTCCGACGATGCTCGTGGCGCTGACTGCTTCGCTGCTCTTACGCATGACGCGGCTAGTGAAAACCCTCGTCGAGGTGGAAAGCGAAAAGGCGTATGTGCTCTGCGCGATCTGCTGCGGCGCAGGGCGGCTGCGCATTTTGCTGGTGCACATTCTGCCGAATATCCTGTGCGATATCGTGCAGTTCAGCTGCCTTTCCTGCGCGGAAATGATCATTGCCATCTCCGGCTTTTCCTTCATCGGGCTCTCTCTCGGCGACAATGTCATCGACTGGGGCGTGATGCTTTCCGATGCGCGGGCCCTGGCAGGTGCGCATCCGTCGCTATTGTTCTACCCGATGGCCTTCATTTTTGTGAGTGCGCTGTGTTTCAACGTGCTGGGCAAACTGCTCGAAAGGGGCGATGACTGATGCTTGAGATCGAAAATTTGTCGGTGTCAGCGAAAAATGGTCAGACGATCCTGCGAGAGGTTTCGCTTTCTCTCGCACCGGGCGTTTGCCTGGGGCTCACCGGCGCCTCAGGTAGCGGCAAAACGACACTCATCAGAAGCATCCTCGGGCTGGATGAGGGGCTCGTTGTCAAAAGCGGTAGACTGCTGCTTGATGGCGAAAACCTCTTCGCCTGCTCTAGGGCGGAGCGACGCGCGCTCTGCGGACGAACGATTGGCTTCATCCCGCAGAATCCCATGACCGCCTTTTTTCCACACGCGACCATCGCCCGGCAGATGCAGGAAACGGTCATGCTGCACCATTTCTGCGACAAACGTCAGGTGCGGGACATTTGCACCGACGCCCTGCAGCGCGTCCATCTCTCCGACACAGCGCGCGTGCTCGCCGCGCGGCCGAGCGAACTTTCCGGCGGCATGCTGCAGCGCGTCGCGATGGCGCTCGTTCTCGCTGTCCAGCCGCGCTATCTGCTGGCGGACGAACCGACGAGCGCGCTCGATGCCGCCAACCGCGAGCAGCTGCTGGCGCTCTTTGAAGCGTATCGGGCGCACGCCGCCATTCTCCTCGTCAGCCACGACACCGTCTGCTTGCGCAGCCTCTGCGCCGAGATCGTGGTGATGGAGCAGGGCAGAATCAGTGAACGACAGGAAACATCGGCGTTGTTTGCCGCACCGAAGACTGACTGGACAAAACGCTTCGTTCAGGCTGCGCAGGCACAGGAGAAAGGAGGAAGCACATGGAAAGCCTGGAACTGAGAGCTGTTTCCCGCAACTACACAGATGCGCACGGCGCACCGTTTCGTGCGCTGGATGCCGTGTCGCTCTCCTGGCGGCAGGGGGATGCCATTGCGATCATGGGCGAAAGCGGCAGCGGAAAAAGCACGCTGGCACGCCTGGCGCTAGGGTTGGAACGACCAACGAGCGGCAAGGTGCTGATCGATGGAGAGGACACGACCAACTGGCGCTTTTCACATTGGCGCAAATGGCGGCAGCATTTGCAGGCTGTGTTTCAAGATGCCAGCGGTACGCTCAATCCGGCCTGGTCCTGCCAGCGCAATGTGGAAGAAGCGCTGCGCAATCTTACGCCGCTTTCGCCCGCCGACCGCAGAGAGCGTGTGCGGCTGCTCATGGCGCGTGTTGGCCTCGACGAGCGCCTGCTTAGGGCGCCGGTCCGTCGCCTTTCCGGCGGCGAACAGCGGCGGCTGGCGCTGGTGCGCGCCCTGGCTGTGGAACCGGCGTTTCTCATCCTCGACGAAGTTACAGCCGGGCTCGATCTGCTTGCCACCGAGGCGGTGCTTGATTTGCTTGTTGCCTATCGGCGCACAAACGCCTGCGCGCTGCTTGTGATCACCCACGACGACGCTGTCGCTTCCAGGCTTTGCGACACACGCTACACCATCGCCCGGGGCCATCTTGGCGTAGCGGAGCGGCGCGTCAGTCAGAATCTATAGAAAGATAGAAAGGAAGAAAATCATGAAGAAACATAAGAAATTGATCGCTCTGTCGACCATTCTCGCCCTCAGCCTAGGCCTTTTCAGCGGCTGTGGCGGCAGTGGAGAAAGCGGCAGTGCCACGGCAGAGAGCGACGAAAAGGTGCTCAACATCGCGACAATCGGCGAAACGTCCACCCTCTCGCCGCTCTATATGATCGCCGACAACCGCCCAACACAGAAACTCATCTACGAACCCCTCGTAAAATATGTCGACGGCGAGATCCAGCCGGTGCTTGCGGAAAGCTGGGAAATGAGCGACGATGGCACACAGCTCACCTTCCATCTGCGCCAGGGCGTCACCTTCCACGACGGGGAACCGTTCGACGCTGAGGCCGCCATCGCGAACATCGAAAGCTGGCACAGCAATCCATCCATGGGCTCGTTGCCGGGCGTTGTGAATTATACCAATATCGAAGCGGTGGACGACTACACCGTGCGGCTCACTTACGACAATCCGTATTTCGCCTACATCAACGACTTCTGCTGGCCGGACGTCTGTACGATGATCTCGCCGTCGCTCCTGAATGAGGAAGGCGATTATCAGACGGTGAAGGGCTACGCCGGCACCGGTCCATACATTTACGACGAATACACCGCCGGGGAATCCACCACCTTCGTGCGCAACGACGATTACTGGGGCGAGGTGCCGTATTATGATAAGATTGTTGCGAAATACATTCCTGATAATGCCTCCCGTCTGCAGGCGCTGGAAACCGGGGAGATCGATCTGATCTATGGTTCTGCGGAGCTGAGCTACGAGGACTATGAGCAGGCAGTCGCCGTAGACGGCATCGAAGGAAAATTTGCTCCGGCCGGCTCGACGGTGCGCAACATCATTCTCAACTTCAACGGCAACCTGTCTGATCTCAGCGTGCGCCAGGCGCTGGCTTGCGCCATCGATAAGGAAGCCATCAGCGAAAGCCTGACCAATGGCTACGAGCCGGTGGCCGACACCATTGTTCCGGAAGGCACGCCGTATTCGGACATCAAAGGCACCGAAACCTACAGCTACGACACCGCCCGCTCCACCGAACTGCTGGATGCCGCCGGCTGGACGCTGAACGAGGAAACCGGCATCCGTGAGAAAGACGGTCAGTCGCTGCACCTTGTCTTCACTGTGCCGACCGACGACAGCACCATCGGCGACATTGCGACGCTGATCCAGAGCCAGCTCGCCGAGATTGGCTTCGACGTGGAAATCAAGAGCATGGAGAAAATGGAATGGTATGCCAGCTACATGGAAACGGATGGCTGGGATATCACCGCCATGACCGCCGGGTTCTTTAACTACGCCATGCCGCAATGCTGGTTCTCTGCCATGCTTTCGCAGGGTATGCCGGAAGACGTGTCGATTCCGCTTTTAGAAAACGCCGACGCCTTCACAGCCGCGCTTGACACCTTCAAAACCACGAACGACGAGCAGCTGCTGCGTGATACCTTCGAACTGCTCATCAATACCGACATTGATCAGGTGCTCGACATTCCGCTGACGCATCAGATGGATATGATTGTCTACAACACTGATAAAATTTCCGACTACGCATTCAGCAGCGACTACGCTTTTCTCGACGTGAACGACATCACACCGGCTGGTGAAACCGCCGGAGAATGATGAAAGACAACCATTGCTGCGAGCGACGTGCATCCGCACGCCGTGAGCGGCAATGGTTTGTTTATGCGGGGCTAAATGCCTGGGAAATATCGTTGCGCTGGTTGGATGTGAGCCGCGAATGTAAAAACGCCCGCAAGTTGCTGAAACCAACAAATGTTTCAGCAGCTTGCGGGCGTTCTGTTTTATCGCAGATGAAAGCGGCAGCGGAGCTCGCGCAGGCAATCTTTGCGCAGGAAGAGGATGAAGAGCAGCACGAGGATGAGCGAGAGTGCGGCCATGAGCACAAAAGAGGCGCGGATGGGGCCGCTTGTGCTCGTGACGCCGGTAAGTGCGCGCGCCAGCGCGACGATGAGCAGCCAGAGAAAGGGAAAAAGATTTTCGCGCTGTCTGCGAAAATCGCTGAAGAAAAGCGCTGCGGAGAGCACGATGCCGCAGCAGAGCAGCACGGATGTGGCGACGCCGGCCCAGCCGGGATAGAGCAGGTCGATGAGAATGAAGAGGATGCTCAGGAGGATGATGGCTTTGATGGTCTGACTGATGCGGTTGTATTCCAGCAGATCCGGCGAAACGACCATGGTGTGGAGGGTGAAGAGGCCGATGATGACGATGAGGCACCAGGGCGCTCCGCCGCTGGCGAGATTGACGATGATGCTGAGGATGACGCAGGTGACGAAGATCCTGTTGAGAACGTAGGCGAGATGCTGGCGGCGGCGCTGCTTTTTTGTGATCGGTGGATAGAGGGGATTATTCTCCATAAAGC